>Ga0335083_10001494_pt1 | contig 32033 bp, 28 predicted proteins | sample Lox_Sample_42_FD_206716 | JGI IMG/M metagenome (GOLD analysis project Ga0335083, IMG submission 206716) | Soil microbial communities from Loxahatchee National Wildlife Refuge, Florida, United States - Lox_Sample_4.2 | ecosystem: Environmental > Terrestrial > Soil > Wetlands | place: USA...
CCCTGGGAAACCAGAATGAGATCGACGTCGCGAGGCGTCGGCTGCTCCATCTGGAGCAAGTCGTAATCTGGCAGAGGTTTTTCGAGAGAAATTTCAATGGCTGCAGAGGGCTGGTCTTCGTCTGGAATAACGCGGATGGACATGGTCCTAAGGTTTTACACCAGAGCGGCTATTTCGGGTAGGGGCTGCCGGAAAGGATCGCGAAGGCGCGGTACAACTGCTCGGCGAGCATGGCACGGGCAAGCTCGTGGGAAAATGTCATGACGCTGAGTGAGATTCTCTGCTGGACGCGTTCGCGAAGAGCAGCAGGGAATCCGTCGGCGTCGCCACAAACGAAGATCAGCTCGCGAGTTCCACGGTCGCGAAGCTCGCCTAGCCATTTCGCAAAACCATTGGAGTCGAAAGTTTTTCCGGCTGCGTCCAGCAAGACCGCAGTGGCTGCGCGATCCGCATCGAGTTTCTTGATGGCGGCGTCGCCATCGCGAACCTCGGTAACTTCGATGGGCGAGTGACGCCCGATGCGCTTCACGTAATCATCGATCACCGCCCGCATTTCCGCGCGGCGGGTCTTGCCCAGCATGAGCAGGCGAATTTTCACTTCAAACCGTATTTTTTACGTTTTTCGAGCAGGGTTTTACGGCTGATGCCCAGGGCCTCGGCGGCCCGGGTAATCCGAAAGTGCGTTGCTTCGAGAGTGGCGGCGATGACTTCGCGCTCGACTTCTTCGAGCGACCGGAGACCGGCGATGCTGCCCGCGGCTCCCGCCGTCGCCGCACGGATGTTATCGGGGAAATCTTCGGGATTCAGAGTGTCGCTCCGGGAAAAGACGACCGCGCGCTCGAGGGCGTTGCGCAGCTCCCGAACATTGCCGGGCCAGGCGTAAGCGCCTAGCATGCGCCGCGAGGTCTCGCTGAGGTGAGAGCCGGGGCGCCCGTGAATTGAGCGCAGTGTCGTCAGAAGATGATCGGCGAGAGGCGGGATATCCGCGCGGCGCTCGCGCAGGGGTGGCACAGTCAGAGCCAGCACGTTCAAACGAAAATAAAGGTCCTCGCGAAAGTGGCCGCTTGCCACTGCGCCGCCCAGATCGACGTTGGTCAAGGCCACGATTCGTGCTTCGATGCGGAGAGTTTCCGTGCCGCCGAGGCGCTCGAAGGTGCGCTCCTGCAAGACCCGTAGAAGCTTGCCCTGCGCCCCCGGTGTGAGCGCCGCGACTTCGTCGAGAACTATCGTGCCGGTGCCGCCGAGTTCCAGGCGGCCTAGCTTGCGCTCGACAGCGCCGGTGAAAGCGCCAAGCTCGTGGCCGAAGAGTTCGCTTTCCACCAACTGCGGCGGAAGGCTGGCGCAATCGATCTTCAGAAAGGGCGCATCGCGCCGCGGACCGAGTTCATGCACGAGACGCGCGAGATGATCTTTGCCAGTGCCGCTTTCGCCGCTGATGAGCAGCGTCGTCGCCGCAACCGCCACCTTTTGCGCCAGTTCGAGAAGACGGAGCGATGCTGGATCCTCCGCGATCCACGGCAATCGCTCGGTGCTCATTTGGAATAGGCTTCGCCCGCGGCCTGCGGCTCGCCGAGAGAATGGCTGCGCTCAGCGACTCCCGGCTCATCCGGAATCTCGAGTTTGGGCGAGGAGCGCCACAGCCGCTCGAGGTCGTAATAACGGCGGGCCTGCTCGCTGAATACGTGGACGATGAATCCGCCGAAATCGATCAAAGCCCATTCCGCGGAATTGTATCCCTCGCGATGTTTCGGCGAGCGATGCAGATGTTTCTCCAATTGGTCTTCGACTTCGCTGCAGATGGCTTGCACTTGCGGCGTGCTGAAGCCCGTGCAGATCACAAAGTAGTCCGTGAAAGCGCCCACACCGCTGAGGTCGAGAACGGTAAGCCCGGAAGCTTTTTTGTTTTGCGCCGCTTCCACGGCTAAGCGGACGCCTTGCGGCAGAGTTTCTAGTTTCAACGGTATAGGCCCTGTTTAAGAATGTATTCCTCGACGCGCATGGAGACAAGCCCGTGAATGGATTGACCGCGATTGGCGCGTTTTCTGATGTCGGTCGCGGAGACATCCACGGAAACGGAATCCAGCAGGTAGACGCTGGTGCTCCGCAGATGCGCCACGACCTGTGACGGCGGGTGTTCGGCGTCTTTCTTTGCGTCGGAGCGCGCGATCAAGTCCGGTGGAATGACCAGGCGCAGAGCTTCCGCGCGAATTCCCGGGCGGTTGGCGACGATGAAATCGCAGAGACCGAGAAGCGTTTCGTATTCCTTCCAAAGGGGAATATCGAGAAAGGCGTCGGCTCCGACGATGAAATAGATGCGGTCGCCCTGATGGTTATAAGTGTGGCGGAAGTAGCGCACCGTATCCACGGAATAGTGAAGCTGCGTGCCGCTGAAATCTTCGCCGGCTTCCGCAAGCGAAGGAACAAAATGCGGATGTTCGGTGCACGCGAGAGCGAGCATGGCGAAGCGGTGCGGAAATGGCGCCAGGTGCTGTTTGAGCTTATGCGGCGGACGGCTCGCCGGAATGAAATGAATCTCATCGAAATTGAAGCGGCGGTCGGCGGCACGGGCCACGGCGAGGTGCCCATTGTGAATCGGATCGAAGGAGCCGCCGAAGAGCCCGATGCGTCGCGGATGATGTTTAGCGGCGGTGCGGTGCGCTTGCGCGGTCGTCAATGCGCCTCCCAAGAAGAGATGTTATCCAATATTCTCACGAATTCTTGAATGGCGCAGGGAGCGAATCCAGCGGTTGTGCGTTCTCGTCAATTTCGACGGAAACGGATTCAGCGTCTGGGGAGGTATCGCGGGCAGGACGCGGAATCTTGTCTAGCGCATCGGCGATGGAGCGAACCAGTTGCTTTACGCCATCGCCCGCAACCGCGGAAATCGAGTGGAACTCCAGGTGACGCTGCTTGCAAAAGTCTTGCAGCTGATCGAGGCGCGCGCGGTCGGTAGTGGCGTCAAGCTTGGTGGCCACGACAATCATCGGCTTTTCAACGAGGGAAGGGCTGAATGCTTCCAGCTCTCCGTTGATGACTTGAAAAGAGTGGACGGGATCATCCATGTTGGAATCGCTCGTGTCGATCAGATGGACGATCAAGCGAGTGCGCTCGACGTGCCGGAGAAAGCGAATACCGAGACCAGCGCCTTCGTGGGCGCCTTCGATGAGTCCAGGCAGATCGGCGACGACAAACGTCCGGCCGCCCTCTTTGAGAAAATCGCGTCCTTCCTTGCCCGTGCCGCCATCGGCACTGACGACGCCGAGGTTCGGCTCAAGCGTGGTGAAAGGATAATTTGCGATTTTTGGCCGAGCCGCGGAAATTACGGAGATCAGCGTGGACTTGCCGGCGTTCGGAAAACCAACAAGGCCCACGTCGGCGAGCAGTTTTAGCTCGAGACGAAGATGGCGCTCCTCGCCGGGGAAGCCGTCTTCATGCTCGCGTGGAGCCTGGTGCCAGGGTTTGGCGAAATTCTGGTTGCCGCGTCCGCCGCGTCCGCCTTGCGCGATCAGCACGCGCTGGCCGGGCTCTGACAAATCAGCAATGGTTTCCCCTGTTTGTTCGTCATAAGCGACTGTGCCGATCGGAACCTGGAGAATCATGTCGTCGCCGGAATGGCCGGTGCAATTCGATCCTTCGCCATGCCGGCCGCGATCGGCTTTGAACTCGCGATTGTAGCGGTAGCGCAGCAGCGTGTTGTCGTTGGGATTGGCTTCGAGATAGATACTGCCGCCGTGGCCGCCATCGCCGCCGGACGGGCCGCCGCGCGGGACATATTTCTCGCGGCGGAACGCGACGCAGCCGTTGCCGCCGTTGCCGGCCTTCACAAAGATCTTTGCTTCATCAACGAACACGAGAATGAAACTCCAGGAGAGACGGCCGCTATAGGGCCACTCTTCAGAAAGGATAGCAGAAGCGTGAAAGCATGAGGGAAGGCACGCCGAAAAATCCAGGCGGCCAATTTCAAGCGATCAATTGACTGCTTGCGCTGGCGCGGCCGGCTGGACGCTGATGAAGCGGCCGTGGCGGCCCTTGTCTTCAAACTTGACGTAGCCGGTGACGAGAGCGAAGAGCGTATCGTCCTTGCCCTGGCCGACGTTTTCGCCGGCCTGATGGCGCGTGCCGCGCTGGCGCACGAGAATCGTGCCCGCGTTGACGAGCTGGCCGCCGAAGCGCTTTACGCCGAGCCTTTGTCCGTGAGAATCGCGGCCGTTTGTCGAGGAGCCGCCGCCCTTCTTATGTGCCATGACGAATTTCCTTTTTCCTTGAAGACTTTTTTCTCAGAAAACCAAGGATGAAAAGCCTTTGGCTTAAAAGAGACTACAGCTTGATTTCGCTGACTTCGACGGCCGTGAAATTCTGCCGGTGGCCGCGAGAAATTTTGTACTGATTGCCCTTCTTGAATTTGAGCACGGTGATTTTTTTGGCGCGGCCTTGCGAGACGATCTTGCCGCTCACGCTGGCTTTGGAAGCGTCGCTGCCCAGGACGATTTTCTTTTCGTCGGTGTGGACGGCGAGAACCTTGCCGAATGTCACTTTTTCGCCCACGTCGCCCGAGACGCGCTCGATGCGAATGGTGTCGCCCGGTGCGACGCGATACTGCTTTCCCCCGGTCTGAATAACGGCGTACATCTGCCCTCCAAGCTGTAAAGACAAACATTGATTATAAGGGTTGAGGGCAGGGCCGGTCAACGAAGTAACACGTAGTGGGGACAGGTCGCGGCAGGTGGGGAAGCCTCGGTTGTCGCGATGGTAGCAGGAAGAGACATGCCTCGTCGCATATCTGGTTAACAATAATTGATAACTCCTCCCCCCTTTTTCCGTAAGTGTTGATTCTAAAAGAAAGGGTGTGGCTGCAAGGCCTTTAGAATGAACACTTGCAGCGGGTGCTGTAAGTGTTGATTCTAATGGAGTTGCGGGAGATATTATCGGACGCGGGAATTTGCGGTGGGAGGCGGTTGCTGGGGAGGCAGTGGCGGGTGACGGGTGAGGAATGGCGAGAAGAAAACGAGCGGCAGAAAATGGGTGGTTGCCGGTACAGGCGGGCTGCGTTGGTGTGCGAAACGCTTCGAGGCTCTGTTGGGAAGTCCTCATGGCGAGCATGGGGAAGGGTAGCATGGAACTGAATTACTGTCAAGGTATAGTACTTGATGCGTATCATTCGAATTGAGACGCGGGAAGTGGAATGGATGGAAGGGGTTGGCGGGAAGTTGAGAGTTTGGTGAGAAGGTGGACAATGAATACTAGCGGAAACCGGCCCTCGACGTGGCAGCGGTTAGGACCGTGCCAGTGATTTACTTCCGGACCAAGCTCGCGGGTTCTGAGTTACGAATCAATAGGAATGTAGTCGCCGTGACCTTGTGTCGCTGCCTCAGCTCTGGCGAGTTCTCTTGTTCGCGGCCCCATATGTTGCCAAGCTTCTCGAATGGCCTTTCTATTGAAAACCAATGGCTCCAGGACCGCAATGCAGAGCAAGTCACGGCTCACGTTCGGGTCTGGTGAGTTGGCCATGGCTTCTAGGAAGTCGAAAATTCGAGCGGTGTAAGTTTCTTCCCGCTGATCTTCAAGAGACTTGAGCAGCAGCGGTTTAAGAACATCCTCGAAAATGGGATAAGCGTCAGGCATTTCAAGGTCTAAATTATAATAGGTGCCGAATTTCTCCCGAATGCCGTCGCGAATCTCAGGAATGGCCAGTAGGAGTGCCTCTCGAATCTGGTTATATTGGAGTGATTTTTCGATCATGTTTCACTTACCTGTTAGGGCGTTTGTGAGATCTTGGATGAGTGCTTTGGCTAATGCAACGTCTTTGGAAGATAGGTTTCCTCGGGCAACGAGCTTTCTTAGCTGATTTGCCCGCTCTCCCGCTTTTAGTGTGTGGATCTTTCCACCGACCCTAATCCCAGTCCTTTCAGCGCGAACGGCACCGGCTGTGCCGCCAGGGAGGCTGTCCGTGTCTTGGTAGAGTGCGTCGATGACCGCCTGAAGTTCTTTCCCTTCCGCAAATGGTTTCGCACCTTGGGCCAGCTGAGCGAGTAGTTCGTCTGCGTCAACTCCCGGAACGAAAATGAGTGCAATGCTCACTTGTTGCATTTCTTTTGCCTGTTGGGGAGTACGGGCTGAATAGTAAGAAGTCTGCCTGTCGGGTCTGCCGGCAGCCCGGTCAAGGAGGTTCTGGACACCCACAGCCATGTTCGCGAGAACGGGCCCGACTGGATCGTTACCCTTGGGCGCCGGGTGCGTTTTGTGTGGGTCGCCAAACAAAACATTCTTAAGCCAGCACAGGAATCCCGGGCATTTGCCCGCCGGGAGGGTGCCGCCCTGCTCATTGTCAGGGTCGTGGCCGTCGAGGTCGGCGAAGGATTCGGGGTCGTCGGAGACCATGGCGTAGAGATTGAGGGTCTGCGGGTTGGTGAGATTGGCGTAGGGGACGGGAACGGGGATGCTGGACCAATCGGCAGAGAGCCAGCGGCCGAAGCGGCTGGTGTAGTAGCGTGCGCCGAAATCGTCGTTACCCGTTTCGGTGTCGCGCTCTTTGCCTTCGAACTTGTAGGCGTTGGTGGAGGGGCAGTTGTTGGTGTAGGGGTGCTCGCCGCCGAAGGGATCGAAGTCGGCGTCGTAACAGACCGCGCCGTTGTTCTGGGTGATGACGCGGGAAGAGCCGAGAAGGTCTTCGGCGTAGTAGATGGGATTGCCGCCAGCGGGAAGCATGGCCACGCGCCGGCCGCCAAAGAAAATGTATTCGTTCAGCGTGGTGCCGGAGGAGTTGGTTTCGGCAAGGATTTCGCCGCCGGAGCCGTACCAATAGAGCTTGCCGTTGGATTTAGAGACGCGGCGGGGGGTCGGAGGCGTGGAGTGGGCCGGAAGATGGAGGGAAATCAGGGCGCAACTTTTTGGGTGAATTGGAGTTAGAATACGTAGGTGCCTTGGAAACAGCGAGGCATGGAGGTCACTTAGATCCGGTCCTAATATGGGCAGGCGGTTGGGGTCTAGGGAGGACAAATTCATGCGGTATCTAAAATATTTTGCACTGTTGGCTTTACTCGGTTTTGTGGCGGTGGCGCCTTCGGAGGCGCAGGTCAGCGTGGGAGTTGGGGTGGGATATGGCCCCGGCTACTACGGCTACGATTATGATTATGCGCCGCCTGTATGCACTTATGGCTACTATCCCTATTATCCCTACGCTTGCGCGCCGTACGGTTACTACGGACCGGAGTGGTTCATTAGCGGCGTGTTTATTGGCGCTGGGCCGTGGTTCCATGGATTCCGCGGAGGCTATTGGGGCCGTGGCTACTACGGACGAGGATATTACGGCCGTGGCGGTTACTACGGTCGAGGCGGATACTACGGACGTGGCGGTTACGGACGCGGAGGTTATGCGTACGGTGGACACGGCTATGTAGGCCGCGGATCTAACTACGCCGGACGTGGCGGCTATGCGCGTGGCGGGGCTGTATCACGCGGCTCGGTAGGCGGCGGCTATCGAGGTGGCGGGTTCGCGCGCGGTGGCAGTAGCTTTCATGGCGGTGGCGGCGGTTTTCACGGTGGAGGCGGCGGATTCCACGGCGGTGGAGGAGGCCACGGTGGCGGCGGACATGGCGGGGGGCACCGGTAATTAAGCCAAGGCCTTTGGCCAAGAATTGAAAGACGAAACGGCTGGCAGAATACACTGCCAGCCGTTTTTGTTTTTCAGCGACAGCGGTTGATCGCTGAGATGAGCGGGGTTCATTGCACCGGAAACCGGGCGGAAAACCAACGTTAAAATTCTCCAATCCAAGTGGCTTGAGTCTGGGAAATCTCTGTCGTAAGGTGCATCTTGAGTTTCGGGTAAGCAGAGATTTGATGTTGAACAATGGTTTGCGGGCTTTCCATGAGAGGCAAGGCTAAGTGCTCACAGTTGAACTGCAGCATTCGCCTCATGCACCGGGGATTAGTCCTGTAAGGATTCATTACCGCGAGTTTGGTAGCGGGCGGCCGCTGGTTTTTCTTCATGGAGGCTGGGGCTATCGCCTTTATCCGTTCGATCGGCAGATAGAGGCGTTCAAGAGCGAGTTTCGCATACTTATCCCCGACCGTTCCGGGTACGGAAAGTCGACGAGAGCCGGAGGAGAGATGCCGCTGGATTTTCACCGTAAGGCGGCGGCGGAGACGATTGCGTTTCTGGATGGGCTTGGGATCGAGCGGGCAATTTTGTGGGGACACAGCGATGGGTCGGTGATTGCGGCGATGGCGGGGATGGCGGCGCCGGAGCGCTGCGAAGCACTGATCCTGGAAGCGTTCCACTATCTTCGCCGAAAGCCGGGGTCGCGGTCTTTCTTTGAGCGATTTGCGGCCCGGCCGGAAGACCTCGGAGCGGAAACGAAAGCGTTGCTGGCGGAGGATCACGGCGCCGACCGTTGGCCGACGGTGCTGAGGCGAAATTGCAGCGTGTGGTTCAGAATTGCGGACAGCGTGAAGAGAGCGGATGAGGATTTGTATGATGGCCAGCTCGGGGAGCTGAAGGTGCCCACACTGTTTCTGCATGGAAGCCTCGATCCGCGAACCGAGCCGGGAGAGATGGAGCTAGTTCGGGCGACGCTGCCTCAAGCAGAGGTGAGATTTATCGCCAATGGCAAGCACAGCCCGCACAGCGAGGAAGCGGCGTGTGGAGAGTGCAACGCGACAGCAAAGGAATTCCTGCACATAGGCCCGTAGTTCATTCCGAAGGTCCGGACAGTTGATTGCGAGTTAGAAATCGAAGCGGTGGCCGAGGATCATCATCGCGAGATGGTCTTGCCGCCGTTCATCGCGAAGTCGCCGTGGAGTTCGAGTATGTGTCAGAGAGCGACGAAATCGGAGCCGTAGCCCAGGACTTCGAGGTTATCCTGAGCGCGGGTAGGCGAAAGAGAGACGAAGACGCGCAGAAGCAGAACATCCGAATGTCAGGGTGAAGCGAAGAAGAGCCGGCACACCGAAGGTTATCCTCAGGACAGCACAGGGCAACGGATTGCTAACAAAGCGTTCATGTGCTAGAAACATGCCCTATCTGATGATGTCTTAGCGATTTCAGACAACGAGATTTGGACTGAAGATGACGGCCCCCGAATTCGAGCAGGGAAACCCCTCTGCGGCGGCGAAACTTCTGTCCGCCGGTGCGCTTGTTGCTCATGAAACGAAATGATCAAGGAGGTTCCTCAATGAAGAGGACGAGAAGTTGGGTATTAGGATTCGGCGTGTTTTTTGGATTATTGATGGTTCTCACGGCAACGCCGGCGGCGAATGCGCAGTCCACAACGGATGGAGCCATCGGGGGGACGGTAACGGACCAGTCCGGGGCGGTAGTGCCGAACGCAAGCGTCAGTACAACAAATCTTGGGACCGGAAGCGTGTCGACGGGCAAGACAGACGATAGCGGCCGATACCAGATCATCCATCTGCAGCCTGGATTTTACTCACTGGAGATTTCGGCGAATGGGTTCGCGGCGTTCAAGGCGACCAAAGTGACGGTGGAGGTCGGGCGCACGACAGCGGTGGATGCGAGGCTAAACGTCAAAACGGCGACGGAGACGGTCGTGGCAACGGCGGAAGCGCCGGTAATCGTGGCCGACCGGGCGGATTTCTCGACAAACATCAACCAAACGACGATTGAGAATCTGCCGATGAACGGACGGCGGTGGTCGTTCTTCGCGCTCAGCACACCGGGTGCGGTGCCGGATGGCGGGTTTGGACTGGTGAGCTTCCGGGGAATTTCCGGGCTTTTGAACAACAACACGGTGGACGGAGCAGACAATAACCAGGCTTTTTTCAGCGAGGAGCGCGGGCGGACACGCATCAGTTATTCAAGCAGCGAGGCATCTATTCAGGAATTCCAGATCAACACATCGAATTATTCCGCTGAGTATGGGCGCGCGGCCGGCGGAGTCGTGAATGCAGTGACGAAGAGCGGAACGAACCAGATTCATGGCGAGGCATTCTGGTTTGACCGGAGCAGCGATTGGGGAGCGATCAACCCATTTCAATTGCACAATGTGAACGGCACGCTCGTCCCGTTCTTGCCGGAAGATAAGCGGCACCAGTTCGGCGGAGCAATTGGCGGGCCGATCATCAAAGACAAGCTGTTTTTCTTTTTCAGCGCGGACCAACAACTGCGGCCGTTCCCGGCCGTGGCTAACTCAGGTACTCCAGGGGCGATATATGCACCGGTGACAGTCTCGGCCCCGGTGGCACCGAACACGTGTGCGACCAAGAATCTGCCTGAAGGGAATGTCTTATCTTGTCGGGGAGTCACGCAGACGCAGGCGGACTCGGCGGTGGCATTCCTGCAAACTCTCACGGGCACTGTGCCACGGCGAGGAGACCAACTCATTCTACTGCCGAAGATCGATTGGAATATCAACTCGAAGAACCACGCATCGTTTACCTACAACCGTCTTCGATGGAATTCTCCGGAGGGCATTCAAACAGGAGCGGTTGTGCCGCGCGGAATCGAGAGCTTTGGAAACGACTACGTGAAGAACGACTGGGGAGTGGCGAAACTAATCAGCACGGTGTCGTCCACGATGACCAACGAACTTCGTTACCAGTATGGGCGAGACTTTGAATTCGAAAATGGACAGAATCCCATCTCCGGTGAGCCGGTGTCGCAACTGGGATTCTCCCCACAGATATCCGTAGGCGGCGTGGGCAGCTTTACGTTCGGCATGCCGAATTTTCTGAACCGGCCTCAATACCCGGATGAACGACGGAACCAGGTGGCGGACACGATGGCGTGGAGCCACAATACGCACCTCCTTAAGTTCGGGTTGGACATCAACCACGTTCATGACGCCGAGGTCAATTTGTTTGAAGGCTTCGGAGCGTATTCTTATAGTACTCGAGCGGACTACATCTCTGACTTTGTGGCCGCAGAGACGAACAGCGCCCCACTATGCACAGCCAACATTGGTACGCCGCCGGTGGCGACTGCCGTTGGATGTTATTCCAACTTCGCGCAGGGGTTTGGAACACCAGGATTTCAATTCTCGACCAACGACGTGGCGCTTTTTGTGCAGGATGACTGGAGAATCCGTCCGCGGCTGACGTTGAATCTTGGGCTGCGGTATGAAACCGAGATCCTACCGTCACCGCAGATTCCGAACATTGCGCTGCCCAATACCACTCTCTTCCCAGCGGACCGCTCGGATTTCGGCCCCCGGCTCGGATTTGCCTGGGATGTTACCGGCGGAGGGAAAACAATCGTCCGCGGAGGTTATGGCATTTTCTACGGGCGAATTATCAATTCCACGATTTTCAACGCCATCGCGAATACAGCGCAACCCACCGGACAAAGCACAGTATCGCTGCAATCCTCGGCTCCGACGGCTCCTATCTATCCGGATGTGATCGCCTCAGGCGGGGGAACCGTTCCGTTCGGTGTCACTTCGGTAGGGTTTCCTGATGGCACAAGGCTGCCCTTGGTGCATGAATTCGACGCCGAGGTGGAGAGGCAGATTGCAGAGAATACGGTGGTGACAGTTTCCTATATCGGAAGCCTGGGGAGACGGTTGCCGCACTTCATAGACACGAATCTGAACGCGCCCGCGCTGACGACCACGTACACGGTAGTACAGGGAGCGGGCACGGTTACGAGCCCATTTGCGAACCAAGATTTCGTGGGACAGAGCTTTACGGTGCCGTATTTTGGAGTGCCGACGAGCTTAGCCGGAACCAAGCGTCCTAATCCGGCGTTTGGCGCGATAACCAATATCACCTACGGTGTGGACTCGACGTACAACGCGCTGGTCATCGGGCTAAACCGGCGATTCTTCAAAGGATTTCAAATCCAATCGTCGTACACCTATTCGCACTCCAATGATTATGGCCAGGTCTCGCAAACGTTTACGGCTTCAAACGACGTGCTGAACCCGTTCAACCTGCAAGAGGAGTACGGACGTTCGAACTTCGACATCCGGCACCGGTTTGTATTCGGCGCCGTGTGGACTCCGGACGTTTACAAGGGGGAGAGCAAGGTTCTGCAATATCTCGTGAACGGCTATACGTTGTCACCGCTCATCAACGTGTCGTCCGGAGCGCCATTTACAGCGGCCATTTCGGGAAACGCTCCCACTCAAACCGGTTTCACGGCCATGACGGGGGGGACCGGAGTTCTGGCGGACGGGGGAACTAACCGTGTGCCGTGGCTGGCTCCCAACACTTTCCAAATGCCGCGAACAGCGAACGTGGACTTTCGCTTACAAAAGGCATTCACAATCCTCGAACGCTGGAAGCTGACCTTGAGCGGCGACGCGTTCAATCTTTTTAACCACAACAACGTGACGGGCGTGGACACGCAGATGTACACGATCTCGGGAACCAACCTGGTATTCAATCCGCATTTCGGCGTGCCCACATCGTCGAGTAACACGCTGACTGCGCAGAGACAGATCCAGGTTGGAATCCGTCTGAATTTCTGACGCGGAGGAATAGAAAACTCAAAACTTCGACGGGCGCCTCGAGTGATCGGGGCGCCCGTTTTAATTTACAAAGTAAAATAAACGTCGGCGAACCAGCACTCGGGCACAAGTGTTCATGCGTGAGGATGTGACTTGTCGTAGATATCCATTAGTTGGCGGATGGAGGCGTGGGTGTATTTTTGGGTGGTCGAGAGCGATTGGTGGCCGAGGAGCTCTTGAATGGCGCGGAGGTCGGCGCCGTCGGCGAGGAGATGAGTTGCAAAGGCGTGGCGGAGCGAATGTGGGTGCAAGTCCCAGTTCACATTTACCAGACGGACGTATTTTTTGACGATGCGGCCAACGGAGCGTTGCGTTAGGCGGCGGCCTGCATAATTGAGGAAGACTGCTTCCGTGTTTGGCGCGTCGCGGTGACGGCCGCGGCCGCCGGTAGCTTGCAGAAGCAAACGATCGCGGAGAGGCCAATATTTATCGAGAGCCGCCTGGGCTTTTGAGCCGTAAGGGACGATCCGTTCCTTGTCGCCCTTGCCACGAACGCGCAGGATGCGTTCTTTTTGTTCGATGTCGACGAGATTGAGGCCGGTAAGTTCGCTGACGCGAAGTCCTGCGGCGTAGAGGAGTTCGAGCAGAGCGCGATCGCGGCGCAGCAGCAGGCTTTCGTCTTCCATCCTGGCAAGCCCGGCACCAAAGGTTTTCGACTTGCGCCTCGAAGTCTCTTTGGGAGGCTGGCCTGTGCTGCCGGCTGTTGGGCCCATTTCCGCCAGCTGATTGAGAAAACCGTTCATCTCCTCGGCAGATAGCACAGAAGGAATTCGTTTGGGCAATTTGGGTGTGGGGACGAGCCTGGCGGGGTTTTCCAGCAAGCGGCCTTCGCGGACGCAATATTTGAAGAAGGAGCGGAGCGAGGCGAGTTTCCGTGCGATGGAACTTTTCTGGAGTCCGTGATCGTGCAAGTGACCAACAAACTCGCGGATAGTGGTGTGCGTGATGCCGCTCAGTGCAGGCGGGTCGAGACCGGGTGGAGACAGGTAGGTTACGAACTGATCGAGATCCTTGCCATAGTTCGCGATCGTGTGAGGAGAGGAGTTCTTTACCGCATGGAGATATTCGAGGTACTTGGCGATAGCCGTTTTCATATTGGGATGCGGGCACAGCCGCATTGTCGCAATTGATTATAGGGCACAGGGGCGTAGCGGGCGCGGGGAATGGACGAATCGAGCATCAGCGAGTGGCGTCAAGAGATCATCCTCGCTTGACTATTTAACATAATTTGGTGGGTGACGGACGGCTGAGACTGCGCGGGACGAAAGGCAAAGAAGGCACCGCTGTGGCGTTAACTGTTTTATTCGGGCCAATCGGACTGATCGAGCACGGAAAAAATGTAGAGAGCAAGGAAGGCACGCCGTTGGTGGCCTATACCGACCAGAATTACACGGTTCCAGAACCGGTCAAGTAGCCTGGCAAAGCTTTTGCGAGTTTTGGATTGACGAACGGGATGGGCGGGCGCGATGAATACTAGGATTTTGCGCCGACCGGCGTGGGCTCTTCTTCAGCGTGAGCATGCACTGGAGCCTCGGGAGCCAACTTTTCCCAATCGCAACCTTCTTTCAGGCATGCATGGACGGTGCCAATTTTGGTTTTCTTCTCGACGACGAAGGGCGCGCCACACTTTGGGCACGGGTCGGCGATCGGCATGTGGGGTGTGGTGAAATCGCATTCGGGATAGCGAGAACAACCGTAGAAAATGCGCGGGCGGCCGCGGCCCCCTTTGCCTGCGCTGCCACGGCGAACAAATTCGCCTTCTTTGCACTTGGGACATTTGATCCCTAGTGTGATCGGGCGCGTGTACTTGCATTTGGGATAGCCAGAACAGCCAATGAAATCGCCGAATCGCCCGTGCTTCTTGATTAGGCCGTTGCCACATAACGAGCATTTTTCGTCGAGCGGTTCATCGGGCCTCATGGATTTGCGCGTGCCCTCGACGAGCCGGCGCGTGGTCTGGCAATCAGGATAGGCGGAGCACGCAAGGAAGGGTCCGAATCTGCCCGCCTTGATGACCATTTCTTTGCCGCAGTTGTGGCAGTACTCGATTTTTGTCTCGCCCGGAGCGGCCTCCGGTACCGCAGGCGAAAGATCTTGAATGAAATCGCAGTCCGGATAGCGCGAACACCCCAAAAAGAAGCCCAAACGGCTAATGCGTTCGAGTAGCTCGCCTTCGCCGCACTTTTCACATTTCTTGCCAGTAGGTATGCCGGCTTTGTAGGAAAGCATTTCGTCGTCGGCTTTATCCAGGTCGATGACGAACTTCTCCCAGAATTCCTTGACGGCATCCCGCCAGGGAAGCTTGCCTTCTTCAATTTCGTCGAGCTCTTCTTCGAGCCGGGCGGTAAAGGTTACGTCGAAAATATCCTCAAAGCTTTTGATCAGAAGCGAGCTGACTCGTTCGCCCAGCATGGTCGGTGAGAAACGTCCCTGCTCTTTTGTGACGTATTCGCGCTCGACGATAACGGAAATGATCGAGGCATAGGTCGAAGGACGTCCGATGCCTTTCTCTTCGAGTTCCTTAACGAGCGTCGCATCGTTGTAGCGGGGCGGCGGCTGTGTGAAGTGCTGATCAGGGCGAATTTTGTCCAGCTTCAGGGCCTGGCCTTCCGCCAGGCGAGGAAGAGCATTGCCCTCGTCTTCATCACTTTTATCATCGTCGGCGATATCCACAGCGGCCGTCTGGTAAACGCTCAAATAGCCCGCGAATTTCTGGACCAAACCGTTGGCGCGGAAAGTGTAATCCCCCGCCGAAATGTCGATTGTAGTCTGATCAAAGACGGCTGGCATCATTTGCGACGCCACGAACCGCTGCCATATCAATTGGTACAGCTTGAACTGATCTTCTTTCAGATACTTGCGGACGTCTTCCGGCGTGCGCGTCACGTCCGTCGGACGGACAGCTTCATGCGCCTCTTGCGCATCTTTCTTGGACTTGTAGTAGTTGGGTTTCTCGGGCAGGTAGGCGGAGCCAAATTTTTGCGGAATGAGTTCACGCACTTGCGCCAAGGCATCCTGCGAGACATTTACAGAGTCCGTGCGCATGTAGGTGATCAGCGCAACCGAACCTTCGTCACCCAGCTCCACACCTTCGTAAAGGCCTTGGGCCACGCGCATGGTGTTCTTTGCCGAGTAGCGGAGCCGGTTATAGGAGGCCTGTTGCAGCTTTGAGGTGGTGAAGGGGGGCGGCGGATTTCGCTTCTTTTCTTTTTGCGTGACGTTTGCAACCTGCCATTTCGCTTTGCTCACCGCGGAGACAATCTTATCGGCCGCTTCCTGGTTTGATACTTCGATATCCTCGCCTGCGTATTTGAAGAGCTTCGCTTCAAAGAGGGGCGGCTGGCCTGCGTCGAGCGTCGCGTGAATGGTCCAGTATTCCTGGGGAATGAATGCGCGGATTTGCTGTTCGCGCTCGACGATTAAGCGCAGAGCCACCGTTTGCACGCGGCCCGCGGAAAGTCCGCGGCGTACCTTGTCCCAGAGAATGGGCGAAACTTTGTAGCCCACGATGCGGTCGAGCACGCGGCGGGCTTGCTGGGCGTCTACAAGATTTGCATCCACCTTGCGGGGATGCTCGAAAGCGGCGCGAATGGCTTTTGGGGTGATTTCGTTGAAGGTTACGCGAAAGATTTTTTTTGGGTCGATCGCGATGGCTTCTTTCTTGGGAGCATCCTTTGGCTCTTCAACAGGCGCAGGTTCCGGCTTCGCAAACTTCTTCTTAAAGCGGGAGACAGTTGGTTCCTGCTCTTCAAACTTTGACGGCTTGGAAAGGACCATGGCAAGGTGGGCGGAGATCGCTTCGCCTTCGCGGTCGGGGTCGCCCGCCAGATAGACGGCATCGGCGGCGTTGGCCGCCTTCCGTAAGTCGTTAATTATTTTCCCTTTGCCGCTGATGATCTGGAGCGTGGGCTCAAAAATATCTTCGTCACTGAGCTTGATGATTTTTCCAATCGGCTTATCTTTTGCTTTCGCGGCTTTCTTGCTCCCTTTTTTTGCCTTCGACTTTTTCTTCTTTTTTCCGTTTCCTTCTTCTTCGCCGGGCAGACGAATGCCGATGGACTTCTTGGGCAGATCCATAACGTGGCCAATGGAGGCCTTGACGAGGAAATTCCGCCCCAAGTACTTATTAATTGTCTTCGCCTTTGCGGGCGACTCAACGATCACAAGCGAACGAGCCATCTTGTCTTTGTAACCCCGTACTGTTCTGCTGGAAGGGCTGACAGAGCGGCGTGTGTCCTTCTCGCTAACCAACACGTAGATGCTGATATCAGCCTTTGGGATACTTTCAGACGTTAGATGCAGGAGCGGAGACTAGCGATTCGCGGCTTATCTGCCGCTAAAACAACACCTTACTGAATTGCTTCCCCGGCGACTGCCGCACAATGCCTTTCATTTCCAGATCAAAAAGCGTAGCGAGAACTTCGGATGAGTTCAAGCCAGATCGTTCAACGATGTCATCAATGGGTTTGGATTCGTCGGCGCTGAGCAGTTCGTATATCTTCGTTTCGGAAGGATTCAAGGAGGCCGCAACGAGCAATTCTCTCTGAGCGGCTTCAGGCTGTTCGGCTTTGACGAGCGCGGCGCGAACGGGCGTGGGAAGCTCTTCGACCACGTCCTCGGCATTTGTGACCAACTTGGCGCCCTGCTTGATCAACTGATTCGGAGCGAAGCTAACGGGCTGCGTTACGTTTCCGGGAACGCCGAAGACTTCGCGGCCAAATTCCATCGCCAGACGGGCTGTGATGAGCGAACCGCTATATTGGGCGCCTTCTATGACGATGACGCCCAGCGGCACTCCCGCAACAATGCGATTGCGAATTGGAAAATTTTCTGGCGCGGGATGAGTGCGAAGAGGGAATTCGCTGATGATGGCGCCGCGTTGCAATACTTTTTCGTAGAGTTTCTTGTTTTCCTTCGGGTAGCAGACATCGATACCTGTCCCCAGGACGCCGATAGCCCGGCCATTGGCGGTCATGGCGCCCTGGTGGCCGATGGCATCGATGCCACGAGCCATGCCGCTGACGATCACGAGGCCACGTGCGGCGAGATCGCGGCCGAGTTGCTGCGCCATCTGCGTGCCATAGAGAGTGGGTTTTCTCGTGCCGACGATGCTGAGAGAGGGAAGATTAAGGACTTCCGGATCGCCTCGGATGTAGAGCAACACCGGCGGATCATAGATTTGGAGCAGGCTTTGCGGGTACTCGGGTTCGGTCCAGTTGATGAGACGGCAACGGTCGATATTTCGAGTGGCCGACAGCTCCTTTTCGGCGCGCTTGAAAGCTTCCTTTTTAAAGACTGCCTGGGCGACGGGGGCGGGAAGGCTGCAACCTTCAAGTTCAGTCAATGGGGCGCGAAAAACGGCGTCAGGCGAACCAAACCGCTTTAGCAGGCGCGCGGACAGACGAGAAGCAAGCCCTGGCGTGAGGGCCAGCGCGAGCCAAGAGAGGGATGAGTCTAACTCCATCGCAAAGGAAGCGTAAGCGCACGATAACGGTAATGTCAAGTACTGAAAATTATAAATCAGAGGCAGAGCTGCAAGGGATTCGCGGCCTCGGTAGCAAGGATGGCCGCTCTGCGGGATGCGTACACGGCGGAGGAAAACAATGGCGTTTAGGAGTTTGCGAACGAGTGCAAATGCAATAAAATGAAAGACAGTACCGCAGTGGGCGTGTAGCTCAGCTGGGAGAGCACCTGCTTTGCAAGAAGCAGGGCCAATCAACTAAGTGCCGCATCTGGTGTCGCTTACGCGGAGTCACGCGGTGCAATCAACCTCTTGAATTGGACTGACCTTGGACGGAGAGGCGCCTGTCTCTCTGGTTGCGACAATCCACAAAACTCGAGTGTGAGAGAGGGGTTCAGCGTGGGCGAAGCGCGTCCTTCCACGGCGTTCATTGATTCCTCGGGTTGGCGCTAGTGACTCACCCCCGAAGGGCTTTCCTGGAAAACAGACCGAAGTCTTTCGTGCGGACGTAGGCTCGGCGAGCTGGAACGATGACCTGCACATCCGTTCCCCGGTCCGCCGAACTAGTGCAAGAGAACTTGCCTCCGATTTTTTCTGCGCGCTCAGCCATGCCGCGGAGTCCCCAGTGACCATTTGACCGATTTGTCTGCCAGATGGCTGAGTCGAACCCCCGGCCATTGTCACGGCAACTAAACTTGAACTGTCTCCTTTGGTAATCGAGTTCCACGACGATTCGGGATGCTTGGGAATGGTGGAAGGCATTTGTCAGAGCCTCGCGCGCGATGCAAAAGACTTCCTCTACAACGTGTCCTTGGAGAGCATCGCTTCCTCCCTTCCGTTCCACGACAAGATCGATAGCGGTGTTGCCGTCCAAATCGCAGGCGATTCGCTCTATCGAAACCTTAAGCTCACCGTCGGTGAGGTGCTCAGATCGAAGTCTACTGACTCGGTCGCGCCCCTCCAGAATGATTCGGTCGGCGGTGGTTAGCGCCGTCTCTAATGTTTTTTTCGACTCGTGGTCGGCTGGCACTTTCTGTGCAGCGACATGGAAGGTGAGCAATAGTCCTTGAACACCCTGTAATAGTGTGTCGTGAAGCTCCCTTGCTATGCGAATCCGCTCGTCGGCGCGCTCCTCAGCTCTCATCCTAATCGAGCGTGAAACGTATCTCACCCGCAAGGTCAGACCCACCCAAATGAAGAAGACGCTAATCGCGACACATGATGCCCCGAACCACCACGTTTGATAAAACGCCGGCAGGATCGTGAAAGGCATAGACTCGGACGGTTTTGTCCAGATTCCGTCGCCGTTCGAGGCGGCCACCTGGAGCACGTATTTGCCGGGGCGAAGATGCGTATAGATTGCTTCCGTCCGGTTCCCCGCGTCCTGCCAACCCACTTCGTAATTCTTGAGTCTGTACCGATAGACTACACATGCCGGATTGGACAGGTTCAGGCCGAAGTAACGCACGTCCAGCGTCTGCGTACCCGGACCAAATGTCCGCTTCGCGTTCAACGGTTGTCCGTCGGCAGTGATGGAACGAATCGAAAGCGATGGCAGGGGCAAAGCGCGATCCAGATTTTGCGGGTCGACATAGACGACTCCGTTGGACGTTGGAAACCATAGTCTTCCTTGCTTGTCGATCTGGGCGGAGTTTCGCGAGTAGCCGAAGAAATCAGAGCCGCGATAGTCACCCTCTCGAAACTCGCGGGCGATAATGGAGTGCGAGGAATCAGCCATGGCCGCACCGATCTCCTCCGCTGAGATCCGCGCGATGGCTCGCGATCCATTAATCCAAACGTGTCGCGCGCTGTCTTCAACCAATCCGGTCACTGAAGTAGCGAGTTCTGGGTTGGCAAAGGACAGTTTTCGAAATTGGTGGTTGTGTTCGAGGGCAATTCCGTCTTGTCCGAGAGCGAACACGCCATAGCTCGTTTCCGAGAAACCAGAAATAGCCCCGATTTCCAGCTTGGTTCTGGCGAGCACGTCGAAGGTTTTCGCCTTGAGCACCGTGATTTCGCCTTTGTTGGAACCAAGGTAGAGATTGTTTTGAGCATCCGCGATCATTCCCTGGATTGCGGAAATGCCTGAGTTCGGGACAAAACGCTGCCATTTGCCTTTTTGAAAGCTCCAGAGGCCATTCTCGGTCGAACCGATAGTACTCGCGATCAAGCGCCCATCCGGCAAGGCGGCCAAGCTGAAGAAAACATAGCGCGCCCAATACGCCCCGTGTCCCGGCAGCAAAGGAAGATACACGACGTGGTCGCCTCGAACTTCGCCAATGCCCCGGTTACCAAATACTCGAACTTTGCCATCCTTACCACATGCGAACCCTCCGATGAGTTGATCCTTGAGACTTGTGATGTGACCGTTTCTGAGTACCCCACTGAAGTTTCCAAAAAGGCTTAGCCAGACGTCCCCGTTGGGTGCGGCGCAAACAGACCACAAGCCGCTTTTTGCTTTTGGCAGCACTGGCACCAATGTTGCGTTTTGAAATCTCTCCAGCCCTTTTGTTCCGCCTATCCAAATGTTTCCGTCTCGATCGCGTAATAAGGCCCTGTCGCCCTCGTTCTCCAGTCCGTCATCGACACTGAAAAAGTCTGGAGCCGTAGATTCAATTTTCCGAAACGGTCCAGAGATCTGCGATGCCTTCAGGACTTCAACACCGCTCTTCACATGAGAAAGCCACAGCGAGCCATCGTCTCCGGCAGCTATATCGTTCACGTCGTCCTTAGTGAGCGGGCCTGATAGTAGTTTGCCCAGAGCGTCCAAGTGCTTTAAGCCCGCATCGGATGGCCGCTTAAGCGTCACGCCAACGGGGCCCGAACTGATTATCCAGATGCTCCGGTCCTGCCCTTCGGTGATCTTTGCATCAAACACTGCGCCAGCGCCGAATTTTGCTCCGTCATAAACAGGGATGTCGGTCGCTACAAATTTCTTTTCGTGCGCGGAACGGCGGTACAGTAATTCGTCTGCCACCAGCCACTGGGTATCGCGAGAGTCTATAAATAGCGGGCCCAAAACATTGGCTTGCGGCTTGGGGCCAGGTACCACGTGCCAGATCCCGTCCGATTCCAGCCGAACGAGCTGGTTCTTGTTCATGAGTGCCCACATGGCCCCGTCGGAGCTCCGCTGCAGGTCTCCGAAGAATACGGGAGTTCCATGATCGACCCGGCCGAAGACCGTCGCAACGCCATGGCGAATGCGGGTTGGCGGCAAGCCGGGTGCGACCGCCCAAAGGTCGCCGTCTCCTGTCGCTAGCAGACTTTCGACGTTCTTCCGTGGCAGGGTGCCCGAGGTGGGATAAAACGGGGAGAAGGTGATTCCGTCAAAGCTGTAGAGGCCGTCGCGAGTACCAAGCCACAGCATCCCGTCCGCTGTTTGCGCAAGGGCGTTGATGTTCTGTGGCGCCCCATCCCGGCCGGTCCACACCGTGTGATCCATTTGCGAGATTTTTTGTTCCTGTGCGCAAGCCGGCAGCGATACCCCGAACCACAGCAGAAAGGTCGGAACGATGCTCAACCAGATCCGGACCAGAGCCCTGTCCCGTTTGCCGCAAGCATGCATGTTCAGTCAAGTCCTCCGGAGGAGGACCTGTGCCCGCCTCCCGATCCGTCAAGCGGTAACTCTAAATCGCTACAGTGCAGATTATATGTCTGCCCGCTTCAGATCGAACCCACTCGAAAGTAGGGTGCCAGGCGCTTTGAACTGGTGAGAGAATCTGCCTGACATACTGAGGCGGTGCGGCCGACGGGCGGACACCGAAATGCCAAAACAATCCCCACCGAAAATTCGAATCCTCATTGTGGACGACCATCCGGTCTTGCGCGAAGGACTCGCCCTAATTATCCAAAGCCAGGCCGATTTGAGAGTCGTCGCCGAGGCGGGGACGGGAAAAGAAGCCATCGCACTTTTTGAAGAGCACCTCCCCGACATCACGCTGATGGACTTGGGGCTGCCGGACATTCACGGCATCGATGTGATTCGGAGGCTGCGCGCGGAACATCCCGAGGCGCGCATCATCGTACTCACAACATACCTAGGAGACGTCCAAGCGCTTCGCGCATTGCAAGCGGGGGCTGCCGGTTATCTGCTAAAAGCCACACTTCGCCGAGATCTTCTGGATACCATTCGGACGGTCCACGCGGGGAAGCGGCATGTCCAAACCGAGGTCGCTTCCGAATTAGCACAACATACAGGAGATCATGGTCTGACGGAACGGGAGATCGAAGTTCTAAAGCTCATTGCCAAAGGTTGCGCAAATAAGCTGATAGCAGATCGGCTAGAAATTACCGAGGACACGGTTAAGGGCCATGTGCGAAACATTCTGGAGAAATTGAAAGCCAACGACAGGACTCACGCCGTAACGATCGCGCTGCATCGCGGATATTTTGAAATCTGAGCGGGATTTGGCGGAGAAACTGGGCGATTGTCAGGAAAGCAACGGTCTTCCTCTATAGCAGGCCGCGACAGACACACACCTCTAAAGTGGGGGTCTGGCGCACCACGAATGAGCGATTCCAATTCATTCCCTTATTGCTTGAGACTTTCTGACCAGCGGTCCGCCAACTGATGTGAAAGATTGAAGACAATGCCGCCGATGCAAAACGTAGAACCACAGGTTGGCAGACGGCCCGGTGAGGTCTCGGCCAAAGTTAGGCTCAAGATGCGTTTCCAAAGCGCAAAGGAGTAGCACGATGGCGTCTCTAGTAATGGTCGTTTCGGTTGCGAATGTGCGGACCATGACTATTCGGCCCGTGTAATCGCTGACGCGGTTCCAAAACGACTCGTGGTTGCGGTGTGAGTAATTTGGGAGGAGGCGCTGAACCCAAGGTAAGCCGGGGTTCCCTCTTTGCGACCGGAAACATGCAGGAGGATGAAATGGCGGGTGAACCAAAACAGATCGTGCGAACACTCCTCGAATCTATTCAGGATTCACGAGTGGTTGGGGCATTGTGCGCGCCAGACGTAACATACGTCTCACTCAATTACAGCAATCCCGAGCTGCGCAAAATCATGCCGTGGTGCGGCACCGGTCACGGCGTGAATGCCATCAGCAAAACGTTCCACGATGTTGCCCACTATTGGAAAATTGATTCATTCACCCCTGAAGTTATTTTCGGGGAAGAGGGGAACGTAGCGGTGTTCGGCCGCTTTACTTACACCTCGACCAAACTACGAAAAACGGTGACGACACCTTTTTCGATCTTTTGCAAGGTGAGCAACGGCAAGGTCGTCTACATGCAGTTCATGGAGGACACCTTTTGTACCGCTTCGAGCTTCCGCTCTGGTGGGACGTGGAGGTTCCAAAGTGATCCGGACGGGGGGGAAGTCGAAATCTAGCAATCATTCGCACTTGCATCCTGGCGCTCCGAGTGAAGTAGCCGTGAACAACGAATGAGGAGGAGAGAAAGATGACGAACACGCTGGTATCTGGCCGCGCATCGAGGCGGGACATCTTGCGAATTGCCGCAACCTCTACCGTGGGAATTGCTCTATCTGGTCCCCTGCTCGCCGAAACCGCCAATGTTTTCGCGGCAGTAACCAGTTCCGGTCCGCTTCGGTCAGCAGGCGTTCTCACGTTCGGGCCTGATAACGTTCTTTTTGTTGGAGACATCACAGGGGCAGCGGTTCATGCCTTCGCGCTGCGGGACAAGGACCTAACGCCTCAGACGGGCGTGGAACTCGGCAATTTCCGCAACTTTGAAGGCCGCGATTTCGTCCGCGGCCTAGATCAGAAGCTTGCCGCGCTCCTCGGCACGACGTACGACAAGATCGTCGTCAACGATATGGTGGTACACCAACCCACTGAGCAGATCTTTTTGTCTGTTGAACGCGGCCGTGGGGCGGATGCCCTTCCGGCGATCGTGAAGGTGAACCATGGCGAGCTGGAAGTGTTCGAGCTTGACGGCATTCCGCACTCACAAGTCCGTATTCCAAACGAGCCCGATCAGAAGGCAATGCTTGAGTTCGACACGCAGCGGTCATTTGCAATCACCGATGTTAAATATTACAAGGGCGAGATCTTCGTAACCGGCGTCTCAAACCAGCGATTCGCATCGACGCTGCATCGGATCCCCTACCCTTTTAATAGCCAGATGGCAACAAGTACTGTCGAGATTTGGCATCCGGTTCACGGTGAATTTGAGACGCGCGCTCCGATCATTCGACAACTCATCCGAGAAGTGCATGGCGAGCCATACCTGTTCGCCGTTTACGGTTGCACGCCTCTTGTGCGTTTCCCCCTGGCTTCTCTGAAAGATGGCACTCACGTTCGCGGGGATGTGATCGGAGAGCTGGGCTACGGTAGCAACCCTCTGGACATGCTCACGTTTACGGATCCTTTTGACCAAAAGGAGTATCTGCTAGTAACCATCGATTCGCGCGCGGCGTCGCGCATAGCGGTCTTCGATCTTGTGACCTCGAAGGCTGAGCCTACTGGCGGTCCGATCGATTTCGGTCCGGGTGGTCTGGGCAAAACGCAGGGCCTGCTTCCGATACGAGCCGAGCATCTTGCGGTCCTCAATTCAAAATGGGCGGTTCAGGTTTGGCGCCACCCGAAGACTGGATATCGTCTGGATATCAGCAGCTTGGCGCTGCCGTACTGCTTCGAGCGCAGAGACGGTATGTCGGAAATGAACTGGCCAGATGGTCCCGATCCATTCCACTATCGCGACCATCGTAACGAAATTGACTACGTTGGCCGCCTGGTTTCGTAAGTTAGTCGTTCACCGACTCGAAACGGAGATTTCGTGAACACAGAGGCGCAAAACCAGCCGACACTGATGATCGATGTAGATACCTGTCAGCCCGGATGCGGGCTCGTGGACGTTCAGAACGTTGATGCGGATGTGATCGCCGCCCTGCGCAGGTCTGGACAACCAAATCACCTGCTGGAATCCGTGCTCCGAGTGAGAGTCGTTGGAGCAGAACTGACGGGAAGTGAAAAACTTCCGGACGTTTTTGGCCGACGTCAGATTTCGGAAAACGGCGTTCGATTCTTCCCCCACTTTCCGTTCGAACCGGGAGTCGTCTATCGAGCAACCTTCGATACCCGGCCGCTCGGTCGTACCGAAGTTTCAGAACTGCTGAAGCTTGAGTTTTCTCTTCCGAAACCGCGAAGCGCCCTGCTCACTGAAGTTCAACGTATCTTCCCCTCAAGCGACTGCTTGCCCGAAAACCTGCTTCGCTTCTACGTGGTCTTTTCCAATTCGATGCAGCGCGGGCGAGCCGAGGCTGAGATTGTGCTTCTCGGGCCCGACGGAGAGCCAGCACCCGACACACTCTATCGTGCCCCGGTCGAACTCTGGGACAGGGGCATGCGGTGTCTGACGATACTGCTCGATCCCGGCAGGCTTAAGCGCGGGGTAGGGCCTAACCGCCAACTAGGCCCACCGCTCAGAGCTGGTCAGGTGTACACGCTGGTAGTTGGTGCAGGGATGCTTGACTCATCCGGCCGTCGGTTAGGTAAGACTTTCTACAAACACTTCCGTGTTACAGAAGCCGTGCGGGAACACATCGCCGTCGAGCGGTGGAAAATTGTGCCTCCCGTGACTAAGAGCCGTCAGCCATTGGTGCTCATGTTTCCAAGAGCATTAGATCGGGCACTGATTGCGGATACGATCAGAATCGCATCAACCGATGGGCAATTGATAGACGGCCGGGTCGTAATCGATCAATGCGAAAGACGCTTGAGCTTTATACCGACGTCGTCTTGGGCCGCCGGGTCTTACCACGTTCGTGTTGCACCGAGTCTCGAAGATGTTTGCGGCAACAACGTAGAAGCGGCGTTTGAGAGACCGCTGCGATCAGCCAGCGATTTGCCATATGAGGCGTCGGTTCGCTCGATTGGCTTTCATCTGCCATAAGATGTCCGGCGGGTATTCGGCGAGAGCGGCACAAATCCGGGATTCGGAGAGAGCGCGGGGAATGGAGGTTTTATTTTGGACAGCGGAAACAATGAACCGAGCGAGATCGGACTTTTTGCGGACAATCACTTATTGGATCGGCGTGAACTCCTGACAGGTAGTATGGCGCTCACCGGTGCTTTGAACATAGCCGGGCTCAGCGCGGCCGACGCTTCGCCAGTCCCGGAGCTGGCTCCAGTGCCCCGACCGAGCCCGGCATTGTTGGATGCAGCAGCTGAAGCAAAGAAAATTGCCTTTGACACCGTCGGCAATGGGGAAAGGGTCTTGTTGATTTCAGGGTTCCCACAAACGCGTAGGTCCTGGAACAAAATAATCCGATTGTTATCCAAAAAATATCAATGCGTCACTGCGGACCTGCCAAGCTTCGGAGACTCGGGAATCCTCGCGGGGCCGGCGACCACCGAGAACGCCGCGAGAGTTTTCCATGAGTTTGTGGCCAACGAAGGGCCGCCGCCCTTGCACGTTGTGGCTCATGATTTTGGCGCTTGGGTAGCCTATAGCTGGGCACTGCTTTTCCCCCAAGATTTCAAGTCTCTCACCCTCATCGACGCGGGAATTCCCGGCATTACCCTGACGAATGACGTTCAGCTCTCCGACTACAAGCGAAAGTGGAACTTCATTTTCCAAATGCTTCCCGACTTACCCGCTGAACTGACCAAAGGAAAAGAAGACATCTACGTCGGGTGGTGGTTCACGAATAAAGTCTACAAACCTGGAGCCGTGCCCCCCGAGGACGTGGCTGCTTACGTCGCGGCTTACGCGCGCGAAGGACGAATGGACGCGGCCTTTGACTACTGCCGAAAGATCGTCGAAGACATGGAGTTCGACAAGAAGCAGTTCAAAACAAAGCTGGCGACGCGCCTTTTGGCGGTCGGAGGGCAATATTCGATTCCGACCATGGGCGAATCGCTCCGGCCATACTTCGACAACATTAAGCCCGTCGTGATCCCCGATTCCGGCCACTTTGTCCCCGAAGAGCAGCCGGAAGCACTCGCGAAAGCCTTGGAGAACTTCCTATGACAACTGCGATCCGACTGGCGGCACTTTTTACGCTGGCATTTCTTTTGGCTCCGTATCTAGGTGCGCAAAGTGCCGGCAATCTTCCCGACTACGTTCCGCTACTACCTCGGGTGAAGGCCAAGGCTACGGTGATTGACCCCAGGAAGGGTTACGCGGTCCAGCAGCTCAAGCCCGATGTTTTCATGATCACCGACGGAGCCTACGAGTCGGTCTTTGTAACCACAGGTAAGGGAGTCGTGCTGTTCGACGCCCCTCCCTCGTTCGCGCAACATATCCTCGACGCGGTGCGTGAGACGACGAGCGAACCCATCGTGGAACTTGTGTATTCGCACATCCATGTGGACCACATTGGTGGCGCGGGCACACTTCTCAAACAGGTCCCGAAACTCGAAATTCTGGCCGAGACAGGCACCGCGAATTTCTTGCACGAGATCAAGGATTCCAATCGGCCCCTGCCCACGCGAACGTTCAAAGATCACTACACGCTGAAATTGGGCTCGCTAACGGCGCAAATAACGTTGGGACATTGGCACACGCCAGAAGGAGACCTGCTGATTTCCATCCCCGACAAAAGAGTCGTGATCGCGATCGATGCATTCTCCGCGGGCGCAACGCCATTCATGGGATTCGATCTCACGATGAACATGCATGACTATCTCAAGTTGTTCGATCAGCTCGAAGCCATGGACTTTGATGTGATCGTGGCTGGGCATCACAGCACCCCGGCCACCCGGCAGGATCTTGAGGTTGCGAAGAGCTACGTCACTGATGTGTACAGCACCATTTCGCGCATCCTTCGCGAAGACCATCGAAGTCTACTGGCGCGAGCCTCGGCCAAGTACCGCGATAACGGCTGGGCGATTGCCAGCGTATTGATGGACGACGAAGTCGGCCAGTGCGCAAACGAAATCAAGGGACGCTGGATGCAGAAGCTTGAGGGTGTCGACATCTGGGCCCCCAGCCACTGCCGGACTGCTCTGGTCTATGCCGAGTGGGACGCCGGAGTTCGCTAACAGGAGAAATGAGCATGTCGAGCGCGTTCAGCCCCGCCGTGCCCGAAGTATTGCGGAGTTTAACATTCCGGCCTCTGTTCGTTCTGCGCGAGCGCGTGCCGCCGCTACTTGTTGTCGGCCAAACTCCCAACGCATTCCGTCGCGTCGGTGTCATCGAGGGAGGCTCGTTTGTAGGGGAGCGACTGTCTGGAGAAGTGGTTACCGGCAATGACTGGCAGGCGGTCCGCACCGATTCCTGCATTAAGTTGGATGTCCGCCTTGTGCTCAAGTCGACCGACGGAGCGTTGATCGTAATGACTTACCAGTGTCTGCGCTCGGGCCCACCGGACGTTATCGAAAAACTCGATCGGGGCGAGAAGGTCGACCCGACGAGCTATTACTTCCGCATGAACCCAATGTTTGAAACCAGCGCGACAAAGTATGACTGGATGAACCGCATCATCGCGATCGGCACAGGCCACCGGCTTCCCGACGGCCCCCTATATAGCATCTTTGAGGTTCTTTGATGAGCTGGGAGACGCCATGACGAAACCGACGAGCTTTGCAGCGGACATTCGCTTGCTTTTCACCGAGCGAGACATTCACGCCATGAGCAAGGCATTCGATCTGAGCAATTACGATGATGTGAAGGCACACGCGGCGGCCATCTACGACCGCATTCGAGGAATAGGTGGCGCACTGATGCCGCCCCCGCCGCCACGAGGGGAAGGTCCGTGGCCTCAGGCTCGCATTGAATTATTTGCTAAGTGGATGACAGACGGATATCAGCCCTAAATTGCGCCAAACTCATGTTTCGCCGCGACAGTGTCAATCGGAGTCAGAGAATGAAGAAACACGTCGGGACCGTTACCGAGCTGCTGAGCGCCACGGGCGACAGCGGGGTAGGCACAATTGTTTTGACGGCTGATCTAGTCGATGTTCCTTCGTTCGACCTGTTGCCGGGTCAAACTTTTCGCAGTGTCTCCGGTCAGCAGTTCGCACTAGCATTTACTCCGGGCGTCGACGGCGTCCGGCTGTCATCGGACAATTCGATTCTCTCTTTGGACCTTCATGCTTCGCTGGACAAACGGGCTGTTTGGAACGACTATTCGATGCCGACACTCGGAAGGATAAACCTAAGTTCGCTCAATACCTTTGGCCGCGTCGAGCTACTCGCAAAAGATCATGTCAGGGGTGGGCACGTAGACGTGGATGGGCTCGCCATCTTGGCGGCGGACTCATGCAGTGAACAAAACCGCCCACATGAATACGGTGTGTATGTAATTCCAGGCGCATTCACGCTTTGGAACATGCAATCGGACCAAGATTGCACGGTTGACGCCGACCTCGTCGCTATTTCAGTCGGCCGCTTCGGAGCGCCCGTGTTAGGCAGCGGTGTCTTTGTCAGCGGCGCAGGCGATCAAGGGGGAAGTGTGAGTGTGCAACGACTGGAGACAGGCGCCGTGTATAGCGACGGGAGGATCGCGCCAGGTACAGCCGACCAAATCACCGGTGGAGTGTTCGTCGTTCACGGAGCTCATGTCGACATGGTGAGAAATAACGGCCCTGTCGTGACGTATGGAGCCAACGATATGGCACTTGATAATTGGGGCACAGTCGACCGATGGATCGCGAAGGACAAGATCACGACCTTAGGACCGAGCGGAATCGGTTTCGTGAATTTTGGGAAGATCCGTCAGCTCAGTCTGGAGGCGCCGATAGAGACGTTCGGCCCCGGCGCACGGGGATTCAATGTGTACACTGGGACCCTATGTCGTGCGGAATTCGATCGGATCGTCACTCACGCGGATGGCGCTGTTGGAGTGCAGATCGCTCGGCCGATTCGCGAATTGATCGTTCATCGCGGCATCGAGACCTTCGGAGGTACAGGCCCGTCCCTTGTGAAGGGAGTCGTTACGAACCTGTCTGCAATCGCGCTCAGTATCAAAGAGGGTGGCTCGGTGCAACGCATCGAGATCGAAGGGGGAATCAGAACTCACGGTAAAGGCGTCTTGCCAATTGAGCAGCTGGGAAGTGTGCAGAGCTTAAGAATTGAAGGTGGGGTTCAGCTCGGAGGCAACTGATCCCTCCGCGCCTCATACTGCGCGAAAGCGCGAAAAGCGCTGTCTCGAACCTCAAATTTTGCACTATCGACCCCACCGAAGAACGTGACCCGCAAAGGGAAAGGGGGAATGTCGATGTCCCGATCAGACCATCCTACTGAACTGAAGTTTGTGGTGACGAATACCCTCATCGTTTCAGACATACAGCGCTCAGTCGCGTTTTATCGCGATGTCCTCGGCGCGGCCGTGCTCCGCCACGGTGAACCGACGTTTCTGCAGCTCGGCAATGTTTGGCTCACGATCAATGGCGGTGGCGGTCCCACCGACGATAAACCTGAAGTATTGGCTTCGCCGCCGCGCGATCCGAGCGTTCTCAGCATCTTTCTCAACCTGCGTGTAAATGACATCAGGCGCTACTACGAACTTTGGTCTTCACGTGGCGCGAAATTCATCACTGAGCCCAAAGTCCATGCAACGGAATTGCGGTGCTACATGCGCGACCCGGACGGATACCTCATTGAAGTCGGACAGACGACCATGACCGCCGGTCCATTGGATTTGTACAAATAGAAATTCAGGGAGCTTCGATGAAGGCAGCATGGTACGAAAAGCAGGGACCGGCTCGCGACGTGCTAGTGGTCGGCGAAATGCCCGACCCAATTCCCGCAGCCAGAGAGGTTCGCCTTCGCATTTCGGCCTCCGGCATTAACCCGGGTGACGTGAAAAAACGGCAGGACGCCTTTGGCATTGGTATGGCGTATCCGCGTGTCATTCCGCATAGCGATGGCGCTGGCCGAGTTGATCAGCTCGGCCCCGACGTTTCCTTGGAATGGCTGGGCTGTTCGGTGTGGTGTTATGGAGCTCAGTCGTATCGTCCGTTTGGTACGGCCGCAGAGTTGACCGTGGTTCCGGTAGACCAGATTGCTCCATTGCCCGAAATAGTGTCGATGGAGCAGGGCGCATGCCTGGGCATTCCCGGCATCACCGCACATCGTGCGGTCCACGTGGGTGGCGTCATCAGCGGTCGCACGGTGATGGTGCAGGGTGCGGCTGGTGCCGTTGGACTCTGCGCGGTGGCACTCGCACGTCATGCCGGTGCGCGAGTCATAGGCACGGTGAGGTCCGCGTCGGACCAATCTATAGCATCAAAGGCCGGCGCTCACGACGTGGTTCTGAGCGACAATGAACTGATTGCGCGGGTACGAACGCTCGCCCCAGGGGGCATTGACCACATTGTTGAGGTCGCGTTTGGAGCCAATGCCGAAGCCGACGTTGAACTCCTGAAACAGGGCGGATCGATCGCGAGCTATGCCACCGATAACGCCACTCCCAAGATTCCCTTCTGGGAAATGGTCTTTAAGAACATTCGTGTGTTCTTTCTGGGCAGCGACGATTTCCCAAAGGAAGCTAAATCGGAAGCGGCCCGAGATCTGAATTCAGCGCTTGAGGCGGGGTGGCCAGGTTTCGAGATTGGCGAACGAATACCGCTGGCAGCCATCGCTCGTGCCCACGAGTTAGTGGAACACCCTCAGCAGCCCGGGCGAGTTGTCGTTGTGCTGTGAGCTTCTGGAGACTCACCGGAACGCATCGGGACACACTTCACTGGCGACATCGATTTGTTTACGCGCCGACGTTGGTTTCATGTGAGGCCGACACTCTTTGCGACTTGCGCATGCGATTCAGCGCCCACCGTTCTGAACACGTGGCGCTACGAGGCTCCGACCACTTGGGTTGTTCCGCACAGCAGACGTAGAACATCTGCTCACGAGGTATCCGCTTATCTGACGGTGAGACTTCCTCAAAATCGCGGTGGCACTCGTGTGCGGGCGGCACCCCTTGCAAGATTGTCTGCCAAAAGAGCAGGTCATCACTCGCACCCGTCCACTCATTGAAAAAACCAGCACTCGGGCAGCCGCGCGGTTAGTCTCGCAGAGAACGTGCTTTGCAAGAAGCAGGGCCAATCCACTAAGTGCCGCATCTGGTGTCGCTTACGCGGAACCGCGCGGTGCAATCAACCCCTTGAATTGGACTGTAGTTAGACCGAACTGATTCGCCGAGGAAACTGGTGGCAGCAATCTAGCGGAATTCAGGATGAACACCATTTCGG
>Ga0335083_10001495_pt1 | contig 32020 bp, 22 predicted proteins | sample Lox_Sample_42_FD_206716 | JGI IMG/M metagenome (GOLD analysis project Ga0335083, IMG submission 206716) | Soil microbial communities from Loxahatchee National Wildlife Refuge, Florida, United States - Lox_Sample_4.2 | ecosystem: Environmental > Terrestrial > Soil > Wetlands | place: USA...
CTGCGACATCATACTCCCGTCGCCCGCGTCGCACTGCTCCGGCGGCTGCACGATGCCGTCGCCGCAATGCGGACCCGTGTGGCACTGAGCCGTGCACCCGCCGTACGCGTCCGAGTTCATGTCGCCGAGATCGCAGGTCTCTCCCGCGTCCGCCTGCACGACGCCGTCGCCGCAGCGGGGGCCGAACTGGCAGTCCGGCGAGCAGCCGCCGTAGGAGTTGTCGTTCACGCCGTTGTCGCACGTCTCCGGCGGCTGCACGACGCCGTCGCCGCAGAAGCCGGGCACGCCGCAGTTCGCCGTGCACGCGCCCGGCATGCCGTTGTTCGGGCCGTCGTCGCACTGCTCGCCGAAGTCCGCTTGCGTGATGCCGTCGCCGCAGCGCGGCCCGAGCTTGCAGCCGACGTCGCACTGGTTGTACCCGCCGACGTTGACGCCGTCGTCGCACTCCTCGCCGCACGCGTCTTCCTTGATGCCGTTGCCGCAGCGCGCGCCGAACTTGCACTGCGTCGTGCAGGCGCCGCACGCCTCGTCGCTGTTCATCGGGCCGTCGTCGCACTCTTCCGACACGGTCACGATGCCGTCGCCGCACGTCTCGGTGCACTGACTCGGCACCATGCTGAACCCGCCGAGCGTGAGCTTGAACGACGAGCCCTGCACCTCGCGCTCCGCGTGGAAGATCTGGATTTGGTAGACGTTGCCGTCGGTGAGGCCGTAAGTCGTCGCGGTGCCCGGCTTGCTCGCCGACGTGAGCGTCTTGCCGTTGTCGTCGGCCGTGAGCTGCGTCGTCGCGTCGATCGTCGCGCCGTTGATGGTGAGCGTGCCGTTCAACGGCACGTGCCAGCCGCCGAGGTCGACCGCCAAGTGGCCGTTCAAGAACACCCACACGTCGTCGTCACCCGTGAAATCGAGCGTCGCGTTCATGCTCGCCGTGTACTTGAACCAGTACTTCACCTCGGTCGTGAAGCTGAAGTTGTGGGTCTTCGACGGGAAGGGCGCCGTGGAAGTCTGAATCGGAGTCGTGATGCCGAGTTTCGGAGCAACGTCGGTTTCCCAGGGCCAGCCGATCCACCCGTATTGGGCCGGCACTTTGCCTTCGGAGCGCGCCTCGGTGAGGATCCCCTTCGCGCTGTCGAGCGGGAAGAAGAGCGGGTTACCGTCGTAGGTGCCGTTCGTCGGGATGTCCGCGCAGCACGCGTCGGTGCTCCCGTTCCACGGGATGCACGGGTCGTAACACATCTGCCCGGGGCCGACGGCGCACGCCGTGCACCCGCCGCCGCCCGGACCGCCGTACGCCGGCGTGCCGTAGTCGAGCGTCGTCGGATCGCCCTTCCACTGCTCGCCGTTCGCGCCCCAGCGATTGACGAAGCCGCCCTTGCCGTTGTCGTAGAGAATGATTTGGCCGGGGATGGGACCGCTCGACGGCGGATCGTTTCGGTACCACTGGGCGAACGCCGCTTGGCCGTGCAAGAACGCCGTGGAGGTGAGCGTGGCGAGCGGGATGGCCGTCGTTTGCTGGGGCTTGCCGTCGGCGTCGAGCGTGTCCTGAACCAGGCCCTGCACGGCGCCCGGCGAGTTGAATCCGGGTTGAAAGTCGGGGTGCCCGCCCGCCACGTTGTTCGCGTTGAAGTCGCGGAACGTGACCGGGACGACGAGAACGCACTGGCCGTTCATCATCGTGCAGGGCGGCGTCGTGCACATGAAGCCGGGCTCGACCGTGCAGGTGGCCGAGCAGCCGTCGCCGCTCGCGAGGTTGCCGTCGTCGCACGCCTCCGTCCCTTCGACGATGCCGTTGCCGCACTTGGCCGTGCACGGGCCGATGGCGGGACACGTGGGCTCGCACAGGCAATCCGCCGTGCAGCCGTCGCCGCTCGCCATGTTGCCGTCGTCGCAGCACTCCGAGCCCTCTTTCTTGCCGTCGCCGCACACCGTCTTCCGGCACGGCATGCCCGGCGTGGGACACAGGTAACCGATTTCGACGTGGCACGTGCTCGAGCAGCCGTCGCCCGAGTTCATGTTGCCGTCGTCGCACTCCTCGCCGCCCTCCTTCAGGCCGTTGCCGCAGATCGCCACCATGATGCACGGCTTGCCGGGCTGCGTGCAGCGATAGCCGGGCTCCACGCGGCAGGCGGCGCTGCAGCCGTCGCCGTCGGTCGTATTGCCGTCGTCGCACGTTTCGCCGGCCTGCACCTTCGAGTCGCCGCACGCGCCCTCGGAGCGCAGGCACGGCATGCCGGGCGTCGGGCAGTAGTAGCCGGGGTCGACGCTCTGACAGTCGTGGGCGCAGCCGTCGCCGTCGGTCGTGTTGCCGTCGTCGCACGCCTCGCCGGGCGAGCGCATGCCGTCGCCGCAGCGAAGCGTCGAAGTGCACTTGCCGCCTTGCGGCGGACAGCTGAAGTACGGCTCGACCGTGCACACGCCGGTGCAGCCGTCGCCCGGGAGCGCGTTGCCGTCGTCGCACGTCTCGGAGGCCTGATTCACCACGCCGTCGCCGCAGAACGGACCTTCCGGCGGCGTGCACTCCGACCCTGCCGTGCCGGACGTGCCGCCCGAGCTCGTGGCGCCGCCGGTGAGCGTGATGCCGCCGCTGCCGAGGTCGCCGCCGCTGCTCGTCGAGCCGCCGTTGCCGGTGCCGCCGCTGTTACCGGTTCCACTCGTGCCGCCGGCGTCTTCGTGGGTCAGACCCCGATCCAAACCGTTGCCCGGGCTGCACGCCGCCGTGCCCCCCAACACCAAACCACACCACAGAAGAAAGGCCGAGCGCATGCGAACTCCTCCACGACCCGAAAGGGATTCGGACAATCTTCTACTCACCACCCGGGTCTTGTCCACGCCAACCGAGTGGCGTCGTCACGAGTGAACGGCTCGCGGTCATTCGTCGTATGTCGTGACGTGTGTGTCTCGGTGCGTGGGGTTTCTGCGCAGACCCGAGACTTCGAGTGTGACGCGACGGGACGAAGCGGGTGACGCGGCGCGGAGTCGAATGGCGCTCTCGCGCGTGACGCGCGCGGTCGCTACGATTTCGTGACACGAACGCGGCCCCTTCTGACCGAAGGATGACGGCGGAGCGCGGCGGGCGCTCACATACCTGAAGAGTGATATCGCTACGACCGACTTCGGCGTACGCGAGCGAGCTCAAACCCGATCTGCCTCCACGCGTGTTCGAGCCCGCTCGCTCGCGCTTGCTCTGGCTGCCAGTCCACCTCGCGACGATCGCGCTCGGCATCGCCCTCGTCGCGCGCCGGGCCGTCCCCGGCTTCGCGCTGCCGTTCGTCTCGCTCGGCATCGGTTACGCGTTCGCCGGCCTCGCCTTTCTCGCCCACGAGACGCTCCACGGCGCGATCGTGCGCGACAAGCGCCTGCGCCACGCCGTCGGGTGGCTCGCCTTCGTGCCGTTCGTGCTGTCGCCGCGGCTCTGGGTCGCGTGGCACAACCGCATGCATCACGGGCACGCGAACCGGCCCGGCATCGATCCCGACGCGTACCCGACGCTCGACGAGCACCGGCGGAGTTTGCTCGTGCGCCTCAGCACCGATTGCTTCGGCATCGGCCGCGCTCGGCTGCGCGGCGTGACGAGCCTGCTCGTCGGGTTCCACGTGCAGAGTCTGCACGTGCTCGTGAGCGCCGGGCGCAAGCGCTACTTGCCGCGGCGGGAGCTCGCGTTCGCGTTCGTCGAGACGGCCGCGGGCGCCGCGATCTGGCTCGCGCTCCTCGTCGCGCTCGGTCCGCGCGTCTTCCTCTTCGCGTACGTCTTGCCGGCCCTGTTCGCGAACGCGTGCGTGATGGCCTACATCTTCACGAACCACGCGCTCTCTCCGCACACGACGGTCAACGATCCGCTCGCCAATTCGCTCAGCGTGACGGTGCCGCGCGTCGTCGATTTCCTGACGCTGCGCTTCGGTTTTCACGTCGAGCACCACCTGTTTCCGTGGATGAGCTCGCGCCACGCGCCGCTCGTGCGCGAGCTCGTGAAGGCGCGCTGGCCGGAGCGCTATCAATCGATGCCGCTCTGGCAGGCGCTCCTCGCCGTGTACGTCACCCCGCGTGTCTACGAGGACGACCGCACGCTGGTCGATCCGAAAACCGGCTTTCGCGTTCGGACATTAGTGGCGCGTGTGCGTGAACGGATCCGCGAAAGTGTCCGTCCGAAGGCGGTGCGACAATAACGTCATCCCTCCGCGCTCTAGCGTGGCCGAAGATCTTTCGCAGCGGTGGACGCCGTCGAAGCGAGCTGCCACCGAGCAACAATCCTCTAGCTCCAGCAAAACGGCTGCAGGGAACGCTTCGAGAAAATCGACGGGACGTGAACCGGATCCCCGACAGCTCGACACTGAGGCGGGTACTGTACCTCCGACAGGCTCCTACCGAGGCCGCCTTTGTAGCGATTGATGGGCGCCTCGAGCACACGGTGTGCTAGAATTTTGGTCAATTAGGTCGACCCCAGCAGGAACGACCCCGCGACTTTCCACGCTGGACCCGCTCATGGAGGCGGTCTCGTGAAAAAACACACTCTTCACACCCTCGGGATTTTGATCGGTGCGCTCGGCACGGCTACTTATTCGTGCAGCTCGACCCCACCGCAAGACGGACTCGGCCTCGGCGGGCCGGGCACGGGCACCGGCGGCACGGCCGCGAGCGGCTCCGGCGGCTCGAGCGCCTCGGCCAACGGCGGGAGCCTCGCGAGCGGCGGCTCGGCGAACAGCTCGTCCTCGTCCGGCGGCTCGGCGAACAGCTCCTCGGGCGGTTCGATCAACGTCACCGTGCCGGACGCCTCGACGGGCGCTTCGAGCGGGACGAGCGGGACCGTCGATCCGGACGCCGCCTGCGCCTCGAGCACGGCGAGCGCCACGCTGAAGACGGTGAACATGTTCGTCATGTACGACCGCTCGTGGTCCATGACCGAGTGCGGCGACACGATGGACAGCATGTTCACGGGCGGCGATCCGCGCTGCCCCGACCGCACGATGAGCCGCTGGGCGCTCACGTCCGCGGCGCTCATCGAGTTCGTGCAGTCGCCGATGGCGGCCGGCTTGAAGGTCGCACTGCGCTTCTTCCCGGACGATCATCCGGCCGCGGGCTGTGACGGCTATCCGACGACCGGCACCACGATGGGCGGCTTCATGGGCGGCACCATGGGCGGCTTCTTCGGCGGCGGCGGCCAGACGGGCGGAACGGGCACCGCGGGCCGCGCGGGCGTCGCGGGTTCCCCGGCGGGCTCGGGCACGGCCGGAGCCACGGACAACTGCGACGCGACGGCGTGCGCGCAACCCCTGGTCGACATCGGCGCGCTCACGGCCGACCCGGCGCCCACGGACACGCAGGAACAGAAGCTCGTCGATGCGATCAACAACTCGCCGCCCCCGGACGTCGCGACGTTGAACCCGAATCCGCAGACGCCGACCTCCGCCGCGCTCCAGGGCGCCGCGACCTGGGCGGAGAACTACGAGATGTCGCATCAGGACGAAAAGACCGTCATCGTCCTCATCACCGACGGCGAGCCGGAAGGCTGTGACACGAACGCGACGGACATCGCGAACATCGCGGCGACGGCGAACATGGCCGGCATCAACACCTACGTGATCGGCCTCGGCGGCTTGAACTCGATGCCGTTGAACCAGATTGCGGCGGCCGGCGGCACCATGCAGGCGTTCACGGTGTCGGCCACGTCGAACTCGACGACGGAGCTCTTGAACGAGCTCGTTTCGATTCAGGGGCAAGCACTGAAGTGCAACCTCGACGTGCCGACTTCGGACGTGTCCGGCAAGGAGATCGACCCGAACTACATCGGAGTCGCTTACACCACCGGTCCCGCCGGCATGACCACGACCACGAACCTGAACTACGTGAGCGGCATGGACAAGTGCGGCACCGGGACCGACGAGGACTGGTACTTCGACAACCCCACGACGCCCACGCAGATCATCCTCTGCCCCGCCGCGTGCGACGCGATCAAGGCGGATCCGACCGCGTCGATCGGGATCAGCGCCGACTGCAAGATGCACGTCGTGACGCGCTGAGCGAAACGCCGGTTCCCGGCCGAAGAGCGGCCCGCGCGATACGTTCACGCGGGCCGCTCGCGTTTCGTGGGCTTCAGTTACCGGCGCACTGCTGCACGTTGCCCTTCGACTTCGTCTTGTAAAAGACGTACTCGGCGCTGTAGGGCACCTGCCCGATCGCGCCGAGGTGGGAGGCGTCGCAGCCGGTCGCGGGCGCGATGCCGCCGACCGTGGCGAGGCGTTGAATCGAAGTCACGTCCTCGAAGAAGCCGTCGTCCGTCGCGTGCGACGTGGCGGTGAGCAGGAGCCACGGAACCGCGGTCGCGTCGACCGTCGCGCTCGCCGCCTTGGCGCCGACCACCGAGCTGCCGTCGTTGCCTTGCCACGTCGGACCGATGAAGTGGGTCGCGACGAACTTGCCGTTGTCCTTCATCAGGTTCGCTTGCGGCGCGACGAACGTCCAGGCGGGGCCCGCCGCGAGCCCGTTGCACATGTAGACCTGCACGCCGACCGCGTCGTACTTCCCCTTGATGGTCTGATCGGCTGCGGGCGCGAGCGCGGCGGGAACTCCGGCAGGACACACGTCCGCGGCCTTGAGCGTGTCCGCCTCCGTCGAGACCGCTTCGGGCGACTCGGGCGTCACCGAGCCGCAAGCGCCGAGCAGGAGAGCACCGACTGCCACCGTCGAAAGCACGATCTTCTGATGCATGATGTTCATCGCATTCCTCCAAAAACACCGACCGACACGGTCGTGGTGCGGAGCCCTTCAGCAAGCCCCGGGCCAAGCCGGCGACCCGCGGACTTTTGCGAGGATTTCGCGAAAAACGGACGAAACGCAGGGCGAAGGCGGGAGTGCGCTGCGCAAGCGGCCGCGCGAGTTGCGCAACGGGATATTGCGCAAAGGGTCCGATTCGCGGCCGAATGCGCAATCGACGCGTGATTCGGGCATGGCACGGCTTCTGCTTTGGCCGCTGTCAGGAGAACATGACGATGACCAAGCAATTACTCATGCTCGTTTGCACCCTGTCCGCAGCCTGCTCCACCACGAGCCTTCCGCCGGCGCGGACGAACGCTCCCGCGAACGCGAGCGCGCCGAGCTGCGCCGGCGGCGTCGCGCAGAACGACGCCGAGCTCGCGCGCTACGCGGGCTGCAGCGCCATCGACGGCGACTTGCTCGTGCGCGACGTGACCTCGCTCGAGTCGCTCGGCGCGCTCGAGCACATGGCCGGCCGCCTTCGCATCGAACACACCGAGCGGCTCTATTCGCTCGCCGGCCTCGAACGGCTGCGGAGCGTGCGCGAGCTCGAGCTCCGCCACAACGACGGGCTCATCAGCGGCGGCGCGCTGCGCGGCCTCGCCCACGCCGAACGCATCGAGCTCAGCGACAATCCACGCCTCACTCGCAGCTACGGATTCATGCAGGGAATCGAGCGGAGCGGCGCTCGGCTGGACTTGAGTCGTAACACGGGGCTTACGGCGGAAGGCGTGGAGGAGTTCCGTTCTCGCGAGTCTGCGACTACGCTCGCTGCCCGCTGATGTTTCCGATCGGTGACTTGCGAGGCGCGTGGTGCGCCGTCTTGGGCGCGCTATCCGCTGCGCTCGCCGTCGCGGCCTGTGAGGGCCCCCCGCCCGCCGCCGTGACGACCGAGCCCGATCCCTTCGAAACGGTCACCGACCAACCGATCGAACCCTTGCCCCTCGAGGTGGAAGTCGACGCACCGCGCGCCGCGCTCGGGGAGCTCTTGTTTCACGAACCGCTCCTTTCGGGGGACGGCAAGCTCGCCTGCTCGGACTGCCACAAGGCCGAGCACGGCCTCGCCGACGACGTCGCGCTCTCGCGCGCGGCGGGGCGTCCGGAATCGCCGGTGAACTCGCCGACCATGTACAACGTGCGCTTCTGGTCGAAGCTCGCGTGGGGCGGGCGCTTCGATTCGCTCGAGAGCCACAACGACGCCCTGATGACCAATCCGAACGTCATGGCCTCGTCGTGGTCCGGCAGCGCCGAACGGCTCGCCAAGAAAGACGGCTACGCCGAGCGCTTCGGCGCGGTGTTCAAGGACGGACTCACCGGGGACAACGTGCGCGCGGCGCTCGTCGAGTACGAACGCTCGCTCGTCACGCCGAACGCGGCGTTCGACCGCTACCTGCGCGGCGAGCACGACGCCATCTCGCCGGAAGCCAAGCACGGCTACGCGCTGTTCAAGAGTTACGGCTGCGCGAGCTGCCATCAGGGCAAGGGCGTCGGCGGCAACATGCTGCAGCGCGTGGGCGTGATGCGCGATTACTTCGCCGACCGCGGCGACGTGAAAACCCCCGATTTCGGCCGCTTCAACGTGACGAAGCTCGAGCGCGACCGCTTCGTGTTCCGCGTGCCGAGCCTGCGCAACGTGGCGCTCACGGCGCCGTACTTCCACGACGGCTCCGCCGCCACCCTCGAAAACGCGGTCACCGTGATGGCGCGCTACCAACTCGGCCGCGAGCTCGAGGCCGGCGACGTCGCGCTCCTGGTCGCTTTCTTGCGTTCGCTCACCGGTGAGTACCGCGGGAAGGCGCCGTGAGAGCGAGCCGCCTCCTGCGCGTCGTGCTCGCGCTCCTGGTCGTCGCCTTCGCCGCGCTCGCGCTCTACGCCTTCGAACACGAGATCGACGACGCCGAGCACGGTCGCTACGCCTACGCGCTCAAGCGCATTCAGACGCTCGACACCGGCCTCGACAGAGCCGTCCTCAAGTCGCGCTCCGGCCTCTTGCCGCAGTACGACCCGCTCGTGAACGCGCTCGCGGAACTCCGCCGCTTGCGCGCGTCGCTCGCGCGCGTGCCGCGCTACCTCGCGAGCGGCGACCACCGCGAGCTCCTGAGCCGCCTCGACGAGTGGGCCGCCGCGCTCGCGCACAAGGACGAGCTCATCGAGACGTTCAAGACGGAGAACTCCGTGGTGCAGACGTCGCTCCACTACTTTCCGCTGGTCGCGACCAGCGTGATCGATCGCGCGCGCGGCCGGCGGCCGGGCAACGAGCTTGCCGCGCGAATGCAGGCGCTCTCGACCGCGGTGATGCTGTTCGAGACGGCGCCGGAGCCCGAAGCCGCCGCGCGCGTCGTGAGCGCACTCGACGATCTCCGCACGAGCAACGCGGCCACGGCGCTCGGCCTCGACCGGGACGTGGGCGTCGCCGCCGCTCACGCGCGCGTCATCCTCGAGCGCAAGCCGGGCGTCGACGCCGCGGTGCAGGCCATCCTGGCCGAGCCGACGGCGCACCGCGCGCAGCGCGCGGAGGAGAGCTACGCCGGCCTCCACTTCGCCGCGGCCGACGCGTCGCTCGCGCGCAAGCAGTGGCTCTTCGCGTTCGCGCTCGCCGTCGTCGTGCTCGGCTTGACGGAGGTGATCCTCGGCGTGCGGCGCACCGCCCTCGCGCTCGAGAAAGTCACGCAGGAGCTCACGCTGGCGAACGCCGCGCTCGCGGTCGAGCACGAGAAGGAGCGCCAGCTCGGCGAGCTCCGGAACCGGTTCGTCGCGATGACTTCGCACGAATTTCGCACGCCGCTCACCGCGATCGTCTCGTCGGCCGAGCTCCTCCAGTCGTTCGGCGCGCATTGGGAGTCGGAGCGGCGCGTCGATCACCTCGAGCGCATCCGCCTCGCCGCGGGAACGATGCAGCGCATGCTGGAGGACGTGCTCGTCATCGGCCGCGCCGAGGCCGGCGGGCTGCGCGCGTCCCCGTCCCCCATCCGGCTCGACGAGTTCTGCAAGCGTCTGGTCGAGACCCTCGAGCACTCGAGCAAGAAGAGCCACGACATCCGCTACACGTTCCTCGGCGATCCGGACGTGACGATGGACGAGCGCTTGCTCCAGCACGTGCTCGGAAATCTACTTAGTAATGCTTTGAAGTACTCGCCGGCTGGCTCCGAGGTGCGCTTCGACGTGCGCACGAGCGGCGACGAGTGTCAGTTCTCGGTCAAGGACGCGGGCATCGGCATTCCCCACGCCGACTTGCCCAAGCTTTTCATGAGCTTTTCGCGCGCGAGCAACACCGAAAACGTCCCCGGCACGGGCCTCGGACTCGCGGTCGTGAAAAAAGCACTAGATGTGCAACAGGGCACCATCAGGGTAGAAAGCGAGTTGGGTCGCGGGACCCTGTTCCAAGTGACGATTCCCCGCCGCCTCGGAAACATCGATACGACCCTGACTCCATGAAAACCTCCATTCTCGTCGTCGAAGACGACGCCTTGATTCGCAACAATCTGGTCGAGCTCTTGGGGGAGGTGGGCTTCGACGTGGCATCGGCCGACAACGGCGCCGACGGCGTCGCGCTCGCCAAAGCGCGTCTGCCGGATCTCGTGATTTGCGACATCATGTTGCCCAAACTCGACGGCTACGCCGTCTTGCGCGCCCTGCGCGAGGACTCGGCGACCGCCGGCGTGCCGCTCATTTTCCTCACCGCCAAGGGCGAACGGGCCGAGGTGCGGCTCGGCATGAATCTCGGCGCCGACGACTACCTGACGAAGCCCTTCACCATTTCGGAGGTGCTCGAAGCCGTGAACATGCGCCTCCGGCGCCACGACGAGGTCGTCCTGCGCGCGCGCAAGGCCGTCGAACGCGAGGCGGAAACCACGCTCGACGCGGGCACGCCCGCGTACACCCCGGCCGACGGCGTCGTCGTCTTCGACCCGTCCATGCGCGCCCTCTACGACCAGGCGGCGCGCGCCGCGGCGAGCGCCATCAACGTGCTCATCCTCGGGGAGAACGGCGTCGGCAAGGAGATCCTCGCGCGCGCGATTCACAACCTCTCGCCGCGCGCCAAAGGGCCGTTCGTGGCGCTCAATTGCGCGGCGCTCACCGAATCGCTCGTGCAGTCCGAGCTCTTCGGCCACGAGAAGGGTGCGTTCACCGGGGCGCTCCAGGCGCGCGCCGGCCTGCTCGAGAGCGCGGGCGGCGGCACGCTCTTCCTGGACGAAATCGGCGAATTGCCGCTCTCGATGCAGAGCAAGCTCCTGCGCGCGCTCGAGGAGCGCAAGGTGCTCCGCATCGGCGCGCGGGCCGAGCGCGAGATCGACGTGCGCTTCGTCGCCGCCACGAACCGCGATCCGGAGGTCGAAATCGAGCGCGGCACCTTCCGTCAGGATCTCTACTTCCGCCTGAACGGCATCAGCCTGACCATCCCGCCGCTCCGCGAGCGGAAAATCGAGATTCCGCATCTCGCGCGCATGTTTCTCGCGCGCGCCCGCGCCGAACAAGCGGCGCCTCCGCTCGCCATCTCCGAGGCAGCGCTCGCGGCGCTCACGTCGTACGCGTGGCCCGGCAACGTGCGCGAGCTCAAGAACGTGATCGAGCGCGGCTCCGTGCTCTGTCAGGGCGACCGGCTCTTGCCCGAGCACCTGCCGCCGAAGCTCCTCGCGCGGAACACGCCGCGCGGCTTCGACTCCGAGCCGCCGCGCGCCGAAGCGGGCACGGGTTCGGCGCGGCCGAGCGACGGCCCTCCGGCGCGCCCCATCGACCCCGCCGCGCGGAAGGAAATCCTCGACGCGCTCGAGCGCACCGCCGGCAATCAGACGCGCGCGGCCGAGCTCCTCGGCATTTCGCGCCGCACCCTGGTCACGCGCCTCACCGAGTTCGACATCCCGCGCCCGCGCAAGCGCTGAGCGCCGGGAGCCGGGGCTCTCAAATCCCCGACGACGACGAGAGGAAGCAGGCCGGATTGATGCTGCTGCAAGTGTTCGACGGGAGCGACGAGCACGGCTTCGCGCTGCCCGTGCAGCTCGTCGAGCCGGTCACCCACTCGCAGCCGACATCCGCGCCGCACGTCGCCGAGCTCGTGTTCGTGGCGCAAGCCGCCGGGGTGCCGTCACAAAGGCCGGTGTCGACGTCGTAACTGCAGCCGACGTGCATCTCGCATTCGGACTCGAAGTCGTCGGAGTAGCTGCACGGCTCGGGCGTGAACTCGCACGTACCGCTCGAGGAGCCGCTCGTGCAGCCGGCGGCCGCGCTGCAGTAGCTCGAGCCGAGCTCGCCGAGCGTCGTGCAGGTGTACGCGGTGCCGCTGCACGTCGGGCCCGTGGTGAAGAAGTACGTCGGCTTCGGCGCGCGCACCGAAGCGGACATGCAGCAAATGCGCGCCGAGTTCGACGTGCAATCCGCGCTCGTCTTGCAGGACTTCGGGCAGCTCGTCGAGCAGACGCCGTCACAGCAGATTTCCCCGACGTCCGTCTGGCAATCGGTCGATTGCTTGCAGGTCTGTGGACACGGCGAATAAGTCGGATTCAGACAGAGCCCGTCCGCGCTGAGGTTCGGCTCGAGCTCTTTCACCGTCGTGCAGCAGATTTCACCCGAGCCCGTGTTGCAGTCGCTGCTCTTCGTGCACGTGGCGGGGCACTCCGACGGCGGCAAACAGATGTTCTCGTCGTAGATACCGCAGCAGATATCCCCGCTCGAACAGTCCGTGTCCACCTTGCACGAGGTCAACGCCGCGGCCGCCGTCGTGCACTCGTTCGGGTACGACAGGTCGACCGGCGCGCAGAGCTCGCCGCGCGTCGTATCGCACTTCGAATCGTCGGTGCAGAAGCGCGGACACTGCGTGGCCGCCTCGCAGATGCTGCCCGAGTCCCCGAGGTTACAGCAGAGCTCGCCCTGACTCGTGTCGCAGTCCGAGTCGCTCGTGCACGACTTCGAGCACGTCGCGGCGCAGATGCCGTCGGTGTTGCTCATCCCGGCGCTGCCGCTCATGCCGCTCGAGCCGCTCATGCCACTCGAGCCGCTCGTACCGCTCGTACCGCTCGAGCCGCCCGCGCCGCCTTTGCCGCCCGTGCCGCTCGTCGCGCCGCCGGTGCCGCCGTCCGCGCCTGCGGAGCCGCCGGTCTCGCTCGTGCCGGCGGTGCCCCCGGTGCCGCTCGTGCCCGAGCCGCCACCCGCACCGCTCCCGCCCTTGCCCCCGGAGTCGCCCTTCTGGCCGGATTGGCCGCCGGTACTGTCGTCGTCACCCTTTTTGCTCGAGCAGCCAAGGGCCACGAGCCCGAGTCCGACCAGCGCCACCGAACCAACCCGCTTCAAGAAATTCCAAGTCATGGTGCACCATCCCCGAGGTAGCCCAAGAACTTATCCAAAAATCTTCCAGTTGTAAAAGAAAGTCAAAGTCACGCGGCCGATTTGGGTTTACCCGACCGGAGCTCGGAAGCCCGCGGCACACTGCGTGGCGACGAAGGAGCGCGCGTGGAACCCGAAACAGTCGCCGGCGTCGACCTCGGCTCGAACAGCTTCCACATGATCGTCGCGCGCGTGGCCGAGGGCGAGCTCCGCGTCATCGACCGGCTGCGCGAGCGCGTTCGCCTCGCGTCGGGCCTCGACGCGGCGCATCGCCTGAGCGACGAGGCGATGGAGCGCGGCATCGCCTGCATCACCCGGTTCGGGCAGCGCGTGCGCGAGCTGCCGCTCGGCGCGGTGCGCGCGGCGGGCACGAACACGCTGCGCCAGGCGAAAAATGCCGCGCTCTTTCTCGAGCGAGCCGCAGCCGCGCTCGGCCATCCGATCGACGTCATCGCGGGCCGCGAGGAAGCGCGGCTCATCTACCTCGGTGTCGCGCACGGCGTGCCGAACGACGCCGGGCGCCGCCTCGTCATCGACATCGGCGGCGGCAGCACCGAGTGCATCCTCGGCGAAGGCTTCGAACCCGTCGCCACGGAGAGCATGTTCATGGGGTGCGTGAGCTACTCGACGCGCTTCTTCCCGGACGGCGCGCTCTCGCGCGACGCCTTCCGCCGCGCGCAGACGGCGGCCGCGCTCGAGCTCCAGTCGATCGAGCGCACGTACCGGCGGCTCGGCTTCGGCCCGTGTTACGGCTCGTCCGGCACCGTGCTCGCGATCGCCGAGCTCGTCGAAAAGAGCGGCTTTTCCACGGGCGGCATCACGCGCAAAGCCATGAAGAAGCTGAGGGCCGCGCTGTGCGAGGCCGGTCAGGTGCGAAACCTCGGCTTGCCCGGCCTCGATCCGGAGCGCGCGCAGGTGCTGCCCGGCGGTCTCGCCATCCTGCTCGCCGCGACCAAGAGTCTCGGCGTCGAGCGGGTGAACCCGGCGCAGAGCGCGCTCCGCGAAGGCCTGCTCTACGATCTCGTCGGCCGCATCCGCCACGAGGACGTGCGCGAGCGCAGCATTCGTTGGCTCGCGGATCGGTCGCACGTCGATCTCGAACAGGCCGCGCGCGTCGAGCGCACCGCGCTCGCATGCCTCGACGAGGTGGCGAGCGCGTGGAAGCTCACGCACGAAGACGATCGCCATTACCTCGCCTGGGCCTCACGCCTGCACGAGATCGGCCTCGAGATCTCGCACACGGGCTTTCACCGCCACGGCGCCTACGTGGTCGGCAACGCGGACATGCCCGGCTTCTCGAAGAACGAACAGCAGCTGCTCGCGTTCATCGTGCAGGCTCAGCGCCGGAAGGTCCCGCTCGACGCGCTCGGCGCGCTGCCCGAGGCCCAGCGCGAACGGGCGCTCCGGCTCGGTATCCTGTTTCGGCTCGCTTGCTGCCTGAACCACAGCCGCAGCACGGAGCCGCCGCCCGTATTTCGCCTGACGGCGGACGGCAAGAAGCTGTCGCTCCGGCTCGCCGAAGACGGCTTCGAGGGCGCGCCGCTCACTCGCGCCGATCTCGACGAGGAAGCCGAGCGCCTCGCCGCGGCGGGCGTCGAGCTCGTGGTTCGAGCCGGAGGCTGAGCGCTCCCGCGCGCCTCAGCCGTGCGCCGCGCGCAGCGTGCGCCGCCGCGCGTTCCAGAGCACCACGCTCGCGATGAGCGGCCCCGAGATCGCAATCACGACGACGACGTATTCGAGCAGCGTCGGCCGGCGCGTCGCCACGAAGTCGGCCGCTTCGCTCAGCGTCGCGAGCGCGTCGGCGCCGACGAGACCGAGCAAGAGCGCCGCGAGCCACGGGCGCCAGCGGGCGCTCAGAGCGAGCAGGCCGCCGGCGACGAGCACGTCGAACACCACCCAAAACCACTGCACCCACGCCGCCGGAAACCAGCGCGGACTCACCGTCGCGAGCAAGCACGTCCACGGCACGAGCAAGAGCGCGAGCGCGCGCACCACGATCGCCGGACCGCGGAAGACCGCGTCGATGCCGTAGCGCAAGAGTCCGCGCTGCGAAAACGCCGAGAGGCTGTCGTAGACGGCCGCGTGGAGCGAGCGCTCGTTCGGGTAAGAGAGATAAATCGGCGTCCACTCGCGCGGGCGGAGCTTCGCCTTGAAGCTCTTCAAACCCTCGAAGTCGTAGAGCGACGCGCCCCAGCGCCCGACGAGCCTGAGCCCGAACGGCACCGCCCCGGCGAGCGGCGCGAGGCCGAGCGTCACGTAGCCGCTGCCTGCCGCGGCGGCGTCGCGCATCGCGGCGTCGACCAGGAGCTCGCTCGTCCCGTTCGGCGCGTTCGGCGCGCGCACGAGGTCTTCGATGAAACGGCCGTTGCGCGCGTAGACGGGCACGACACCCGCGAACCCGACGAGCTCGCCGCCCTTGCGCGCGACGAACAGGCTCCGCTCCTCGAGGAACGAGTACGGGTACACGCGCACGAGAAACCCCATCGGCGGCATCGGTTTGCTGCCGCTCCAGCGCTCGATGAGCGCCGCGAGCTCGCGGCGCTCGGCGCCGTTCGGGTCGGCGAGCGCGCCGGGCTCGAGCCGCGCGACGGTGACGCCCTTGGCCCGCGCCCGCCGCAGCTGCTCGCGCAAGCTCGCCGCGCCCTCGAGCGTGCGGTTCCACGCCGCGGGGTCCCACAACGGCTGCTCGCCGATGAGCGTGGAGCAGAAGCCGCTCGTGTCGACGAAGCGGTGCTCCGTCGCGAAGAACAGCACGCGGCGGCCACGATCCTTCGCCGCCTGCGCGAACGCGAGCGCGACCTCCGTGAGGCGTTCGGCGTCGGCGATCGGCGCGCCGGCGGCGACCCAAGCGCGTCCCGTATCGACGTACGCGACGCACGCGTCGGCGCCGTAAAACCAATATTCGAAGCCGGGCTCGAGGATCTGAAACGAGGTCGCGTTCCAGCCGAAGCGCCGCAGCACGCCAAGCACGCGCCGGCGCGTCGCGTCCTCGAGGGGCTCGTTCGGTAGCGAGGCCGCCACGGGCGAGGTCTCTACCGCGCCCGCGCTCGATCTCGCGCCTGTTCAAAATTTTTCTGTCCGCCGGTCCGCCAGACCAATTCTTTCGCGTTTCGTCACGAAGTACTTTACTTAGTCTATCGGATTTGTGTATTAGTCTCGACCATGCTCTTTCGCTCAGCCCGATCCCAGGTTTTTTCAGTGATTTTGGCCTCAGCCGCGCTGAGCATGGCGCGAGCCGCGCGCGCGCAGACGACCCCGGTTCCACCCCCGGCGGATGCGCCGACGGCCGCGCCGGCTCCTGCCGAAGTGCCGCCGGCGCCCGCGCCCGCCCCGAGCGTCGCGCCGCCCCCGCCGGCGCCCGTCGTCCTCGCGCCGGTCGAGGCGCCGCCGACGCCGGTGAGCCCCGCACCGCCCGGCGAAGACACGCCGCGCAATCCACGGCCGAACGAACAACCGACGGCGAAGGTCAACCCGGGCGCCAAGTTTCTGATCGAGACCGCCGACGGTCAGAACAAACTCGAATTTCACGCCTACATCGACGCCGACGGGCGCTGGTTTCTCACCGACAAGGGCGGCGTGAACACGTTCCTGATCCGCCGGGCGCGTCCCTCGCTCGACGGCAAGCTCTTCAAGTACCTCGACTTCACGCTGCAGCCCGACTTCGCGGGCAGCAAGCTGCAGCTGCTCGACGCGTACGGTGATCTCCACTTCTTCTCGGAAGTACAGCTGCGCCTCGGCAAGATGAAGCCGCCCGTCGGGCTCGAGCGCTTGCAGTCGTCGCGCGACACGTTCTTCCCCGAGCTCGGCTTGCCGAGCCAACTCGCGCCGAACCGCGACATCGGCGCCGAGCTTCACGGCAACATCGAGAACGGCACCTTCGAGTGGGCGCTCGGCGTGTTCAACGGCGTGACCGACGGCCAGGTCGGCGAGCAGGACACGAACGACGCGAAGGACTACGAGGGCCGCCTCTTCTTCCAGCCCTTCATTCCCACGGACATCGCGCCGTTGCGCGGTTTCGGCCTCGGCGTGGCCGGCCTCGTCGGGAGCGAGCAAAACGCGCCGTCGCCCTATCAAACCCCCGAACAGACCTCGTTCTTCTCCTACACGTCGAGCGCCGTGCAGCTCGGCAAGCGCACGCTCGTAAACCCCGAGGCTTACTATTACGTCGGGCCCTTCGGCGCGCAGTTCGAGCTCGTGCGCGCGAACGAGCACTGGGTCACGCCGACCTCGAGCGCCACCATCGGCCTCACTTCGTGGATGCTCGCGGCCGGCGTCGCGCTCGGCGGCGACGAGACGTGGCGCGGCGTGCAGGTCAAGCACCCGGTCGACTTCGGCAAGGGCGACTTCGGCGCGCTCGAGCTCGGCGGCCGCTACTCGGCGTTGCGCGTGGGCGACCTCGCCTTCCAGCGCGGCTTCGCGAACCGCAACAGCTCCGCGCAGCTCGCGAAGGAATGGGGCATCGTCGCGAGCTGGCACCTCGCGACCTGGAATCACATCCGGCTCGCCTACGAGCACACGAGCTTCCGCGGCGGCGCCCCCGCCGGCGGCGACAAGAAGGCCGAGAGCCTGATCGACACGCGCTTTCAGGTCGCGTTCTGAGTCGAGCCGCGCACGAGGGCGGCGGCGCCCGGATCAGCCGCCGCCCTTCGTGCCGGAGTCGGCGCCGAGCCATTTCGACAGCGTCTTCGAGTCGATGCCGAGCGCCTCGCACGTCGCCATTTTCGCGCCGCCGAAGCGCTGGAGCGCCCAACTCGCGTAGCGGCGCTGGAGCTCTCGGATCGGCAGCACGGTGTCGCCGAAGTTCAACGCGACGGGCGCCGCCGCGCGCGACACGACGTGAGCGGGCAGATCCTCGAGCGCCGCGCTTTCGGAGCGGCAGAGCACGGCGAGACGTTCGAGCAAATGCTCGAGCTCGCGCACGTTCCCCGGCCAGCTGTACGCGCTGAGCACGTCGAGCGCGGCCGGCGCGATGCGCACGAGCTCGCTCTTCGGGTTGCGCGCGCGCGTGAGCGCCAAAAAATGCTCGATCAGGCGCGGCATGTCCTCGATGTGCTCGCGGAGCGGCGGAATTTCGATCGCGATGACGTCGAGCCGGTACAAGAGATCCTCGCGGAACGCGCCGCTCTCCACGCGCGCGCGCAGGTCGCGATGGGTGGCCGCCACGATGCGCACGTCCACCTGACACTCGCGATTGCTGCCGACGCGCCTGAGCGTCCCCGTTTCGAGCACGTGCAGCAGCTTGGCTTGCAAGTGCAGGGGCATTTCGCCGATCTCGTCGAGAAACAGCGTGCCGCGGTCGGCTTGCTCGAAGAGCCCCGCGCGATCCGCGGACGCGCCCGTGAACGCGCCGCGCACGTGCCCGAAGAGCTCGCTTTCGAGCAGCGCTTCGGGGATCGCCGCGCAGTTCACGACGACGAAGCGCTCCGCCGCGCGGTGGCTCTCGGCGTGGAGCGCGCGCGCGACGAGCCCCTTGCCCGTCCCCGTTTCGCCGAGCAGGAGCACCGGCGCGGAAGAATCGGCCGCCCGGCGCACCAGATCGAAGAGCGCGCGCATGCTGGACGAGTCGCCGATGAGGCCCTCGAGCGAGCTCCCGAGCGCCGTACGCAGCGTGCGGGCCTCGCGCCGGAGCGCCGCCTCGTCGAGGGCGCGCCGCAAGAACAGGGCAAGCTCGGCGATTTGAAATGGCTTCGTGAGGTAATGGTAGGCGCCGCGGCGGATGGACTCGACCGCGGTCGCCACCTCGCTGAACGCGGTCATCACGATGACCGGCACCTCCGGCGAGCCTTGGCGCGAGCGCGCGAGCAGCGTGAGCCCGTCGCTGCCCGGAATGCGCAAGTCGGTCACGAGCGCGTCGTGACCCCCGGCGTCGATGGCCTCCACGGCACGCTCGGCGTCGGCGAGCGCCGTGCTCGAAAACCCGTGTGTTTCGAGGCCTTCCGCCACGGTTTGCGCCATCGCGAAGTCGTCGTCGACCACCAGAATTTTGGGGCGCTCGCCGTGCATCGTCATGCCTCTCCATGGCGCGGCACGCGGATGGAGACCTCCGTGCCGGCAGCCGTGCCGTCCGCCCGCACTTGCCGGCGAATCTCGAGCTCGCCGCGATGGTGCGCGACGATCTCTTTCGCAATCGTGAGCCCGAGGCCGGTGCCGCCGCGCTGCGCCTTGGTCGTGAAAAAGGGCTCGGTCACGCGCGCCATGACGGCCTCCGGGATCCCGGAGCCGTGATCGAACACGTGAAAGGTCGCGCGCTCGACGTTTGCGTCGACGCGCAGCGTGACGGCCTGGCCCTCCGACGACGCTTCGAGCGCGTTCACGAGCACGTTCACGAGCGCCTGCTCGAAGAGTGAAGGCTCGCAGGCGATGTTCGCCTTCGCGTCCGGCGCGAACTCGAGCCGCAAATCGACGTTGGCCGTGACGAAGCGATGCCGCACGAGACGCGCGGCGCTCTCCGCGACCTCGGCCGCCGTCACCCGCACGAACAAGCCGGATTGACCGCGCGCGAACGCGAGAAAACTGCGGACCAGCGTGCCGACACGCGCGACTTGTTGCGTCACCTGAACGAGCAGCTCCGCGCGCCGCTCCGGCGTCACGCTCGTCGAGTCGGCGCTCAACTGCTCGATACGCCCCGAAATGATTCCGAGCGGCGTGCCGATCTCGTGAGCGAACCCGGACGCGAGAGCCGCGATGGTCGCCATGCGGTTCGCCTTCGCGAGCTCGGCGTCGCGCTCCTGCTTCGTCTTTTCGAGCTCGACCTGGCGCTCGAGCGCGAGCTCGCGCCGCTGGCGCCGGAGATCGGCCAGGCCGAAGCCGAGGATGAGCGCGCTCACGACCGCCATGCTCACGATGGTACGCGCCTGCTGGCGCTTGCTGCGGTCGCGCTCGCTCGCGGCCGTGGCCGTCACCGCGACGGCCGCGAGGCCCGTCGTGAGAGGCAGCGCGGCAATCCCGGCTACGGCGACGCGCTCGGGCAGCCCGAGACGCACCGCTTGGTCGCGGCTCAACGCGACGCTCTTGTCACCGCGCCGGAGCGCTTCTGCGAGCGCCGGGACCTCGACGTTTCGGCCGTCGCACGCGCGGAGGCCGCCTGGGCCGGCTGGTTTCAAGACGACGACGACGCCGCCCGCGCGCTCGAGCTCACCGGCCGCGCCGCAAAGCAGTTGCAGCGGGCTCGACCCTCCGTCGTCGCGCGCGACCGTGCTCGACCCTTCGAGCTTCGCGGCGAGGGAAAGCGCGAGGAGCGCATGCTGTTGCATCAGATCCTCGAGCGCCTTCTGCGCCTCGTGCCGAGCGTCCCAACTCTCCACGGCGACGACCGCACCGAGGCCGAACGCCGTCAGCGCGAGCGTGCGGGTGCGAGCGGTGAGCAAACGGTGACGCACGGATGCCGAGAGAGTGACCGGGAAAAATTCCGAAGCAAGTCGGCGGAGATCCGAGGCAACGTCGGCGCTCGGCGTCGGCGAAAAACGGCGTGACCTTCCCTGCGGCGGCGCGCTCCGGTGCGTGTCGCGCGCAGCGGGCCGCGCCGGCAGAGCGAGGCGCGCCGTCGCCCTCCGCGAATCAGCGACTGAGTGCAAGCGCTATTGTTCGAGTGCGAACGTCACTACTCAGCCATTGTCGTGTTCGCATTATTTTTGCCCGATATCCTCGGCCGAAGGGCCAATGTGACAACGAAGCAACATCCTATTTGGAAAAAGTCGCTGCAAAACGAAAGCGCATAGTCCTTTTCCAAGCGATGCAAGAGGTTACTCGTGAATTCGTTGTTACGGAGTGTCGTCTCCGTCGAGTTGACGTGACTCGGGCAGCGAAACCGGAGTAAAGGACGGGCCGCGAATCGGCGGATGAGCTCCGTCGTGACTCAAAGGAATACCGACATGCGAAGGTTAATCGCCATTTCGAGCGCGATTGCGTGCGCTCAACTCACTGCAGTTGCATCCGCGCAAACCGCGCCCGCCGCTCCCACAGAAGCTCCGCCCCCCGCGGCTCCGGCTCCGGCCGCTGCGCCCGCGCCGGCTTATCCGCCGCCGCCCGCCGCCGCTCCGGCGCCCGCGCCCGCACCCGCACCGGCTCCCATGCCCCCGATGGCGCCGATGCCCGCGGCCGCGCCGCCGCCCCCCGCGCCGCCCGTCGGCAATAACCCGCTCGAGGGCCCGCAGCCGATCACGAGCAAGTGGGCGACGACGTTCTACGGCTTCGCCGAATTCGACGCCATCAACGACTCGACCCAGAGCTTCAACGATGCGGCCGGTAACGCCGCGATCATCAAGAAGCCCGCGCTCGGCGGCAAGAACGACCGCACGACGTTCGGCATGCGGAACTCGCGCATCGGCTTCAAGCTCACCTCGCCCGAGTATCACGGCATCAAGGCGAGCGGCGTGGTCGAGGGCGACTTCCTCGGCAATCAGCCGCCCACGGCGACGGAACAGCAGCTCTTCTCGAGCCCGACGTTCCGCGTGCGTCACTTCGCCCTCAAGGTGGAGACGCCGGTCGTCGACATGATGTTCGGTCAGTACTGGGCGCTCTTCGGCTGGCAGGCGTACTTCGACCCGAACACGGTCGAGATTCAAGGCGTGCCCGGCGAAGTGTTCTCGCGCACGGCGCAGGCCCGCATCTCGAAGACGATCAAGAGCGGCGACACCGCGTTCGACATCGCCGTCGCAGCGGTGCGCCCGCCGCAGCGTGACTCGGGCGTGCCGGACGGTCAGGCCGGCTTGAAGTTCACGTACGGCGGTTGGAAGGGCGTGCACACGGTCGGCTCCGCCGGCACGCAGGCGGACGGGCTCGCGATCGGCGTGTCCGGCGTCATGCGCCGCTTCATCGTTCCGAACTTCAACGCCGAGCCGACGGGCCGCAAGGGCAAGACGGGCATGGGCATCTCGATCGACGCCCTGTTGCCGGTCGTCCCGGGCACGCTCGAAAATCGCGCGAACAGCCTCACGTTGACGGGTTCTTTCGTCACCGGCACGGGCATCGCGGACGAGTACACGGGCCTCACGGGCGGCGTCGCCTTCCCGGCGCTGCCGAACCCCAGCATGGCGAACCCGGCTCCGACCTACACGTCGGACATCGATCCGGGCCTCGTCACGTTCGACAGCAGCGGCGGTCTCCACACCATCAACTGGCAGTCGTACATCATCGGCGCGCAGTACTTCCTGCCGATCCCGGAAGTGTGGATCTCGGCGAACTACTCGCACATGAAGTCCTCGAACGCGACTCGCTACGTCAGCTCGGCGGGCGCCGCGAAGATCTTCGACAAGTCGCACTGGTGGGACGTAAACCTCTTTTACGACATGACGAAGGCCGTCCGCTTCGGCGGTGAGTTCGCGCAGTTCATGCAGACGTACGGCGACGGGAAGGACGCGAAGAACAATCGCTTCCAGTTCTCGGCGTTCTACATCTTCTAATGCGCGCGCGAGCCGGTGCGACGGCGCACCGGTTCGAAACAGAAACGGCTCGGTGGACTCACGGTCCGCCGAGCCGTTCGTTTTTGGGAAGGACTTACTGAGACGCGCCGCTCGAGCCGGTGTCGATGCCGCCGCCGAACAGCGTGCCGCGACCCGCCGCGCCGCCGCCGCCGCCGCGACGACCGCCACCGCCCAGGCGACCACCGCCGCCGCCGACGCGACCGCCGCCGCCACCCAGACGACCACCGCCGCCGCCCAAACGGCCGCCACCGCCCAGGCGACCACCGCCGCCGCCTAGACGGCCGCCGAAGCCACCGAAGCGACCACCGCCACCGAAGCGACCGCCGCCGCCCGTCGTCGCGATGCCGGCCGCGCCGCCTTCTTCGCCACCGACGCCGCCTTCGCCGCCGGTCGTCGTGTCGCCACCGCTGCCGGACTTGGTGCCGCCGCTGCCGGACTTGGTGCCGCCGCTGCCGGACTTGGTGCCGCCGCTGCTCGAGGACGTGCCGCCCGTGCCGGTCTCGCCGGACGACGAGCCGCCCGTGCCGTTCGATTCGGTGCCGGCCGTTCCGGAGCTGCCGCCTTTACCGGCCGTGACGGTGCTGCTCGAGCCGGCTTTGCCAGCCGACCCGCTGGAGCCGCCCGTGCCACCACCACTGGTGTCGTCATCGCCTCCGCAGGCTGCGGCGGCGAGTGAACAGGCGAGGATGAAAGAGATACCGACGTATGAAAACTTCATTGGGGGAGCCTCGGTTGTGGCCGATGTGAGACTCGTACCCACTTGTACGCGGAGGCAGGCACGATAAACCTGCAAGATCGTTTGAACTCCAGCGAAAACTCGACTTTTTCCAGCAGCTTGGCGCCGGCGCACGAACACTATGGGCGTCGCGTTTCTTGAAAAAACTTGTACCGGCCCTGCGCGTCGTCAGCGCACGCAGCGCGCTTTCGCTTGGGGGAAGTAGTTCCAATCGCCGCTCGCGCCCGCGTTCCAACCGGTGAAGCCGTCGCAGTAGCTCAAGCCCCACGCCGTGCCGCCGACCTCGGAGGCCTCGGCGGCCCAAAACCAATACTTCGGATCCTTGCAGCCGTTCGGGTTGTTCGGAAACGCCGTGGTGTCGATGGCGCCGCCCACCTTCGCTTCGTTCACGGTCGAGGCGAGCTCGTTCAACGTCGGCACGCGGAAACCGGTGTGACCGTTCACGGTCAAGCCCGCGCAGTACGCCGGCGCGTCCGCCCAATCGAGCAGCATCGGCGAAAAACCCTGCTGCCATACGAGCCCGGTGTAGTTGTCGGTCACTTCGGTGTCGGCGCCGGAGCCCGTCACGGTGTAGTGATTCGGCGGCTCGACCGCGAGCTCGTCGGCCGCTTCGCCCGTGCCGTTGCCGCGCACGCAGCGCGTGACGTTGTCGGTGTCGGTCATGACGACGGCGTTGCTCGTGTAGCCGTTCGTGCCGTACGCCCAGTGGAAATTCGACGTGCTCTGGCCGGTGATGGTCTCGTACCAGTACGAGCCTGTGTCGTAGTAGCCGTTCGTCACGCCGAAGATCGCGGGGTAGCCCTTGCTTCCGCGCGTCACGTCGCTGATCGACGCCATCTCGACGCGCGTCGGCATGCGCCAGTCGCCGAAGCCGGCGTAGTTCATCGCGGCAAGCGCCGCGCAGCGATCGTAGCTGTCTTGCCACGTGCCTTCGTCGGCGGGGTTCGCCTTCTCCCACACGAGGCACGTGATGTCGTCGCGCACGGCGCCGTTGCCGAGATCGGTGTAGCTCTGACGGTTCGGCACGCTGTCGGGGCTCGACGCGGGGTTCGGCATCTTCCAGCACGCCCACTTGTGCGAGCCGCACGTCGACTCGACGCAGCTCGAACCTCCGGCGCTCGTGCCCGCGGCGTTGTCGGAGCCCGCGTCGGAGCCGCCCGCCGCGCTCGCGCCCGTCGCCCCGCCGCGGTCGCCTCCACTATTGCCCGCCGCGCCGGCGCGCTCGCTCGTTCCGCCCGCGCCGCTTGCGTTCCGGGCGCCGCCGCTCGGAGTTCCGGCCGAGCCGCTCGTGCTCGAGCCGCCGGGGCTCGTCCCGCCCTGCGCGCTCCGGCCGGCTTGCGCGGTCGCGCCGCTGCCGGCCCCGCCCGAAGTGTCGGTTCCGCCGTTCGCGCCGGTGACGCCGGCTCCCGCAACCGGCGTCGCAGCGCCGGAACCTCCTTGCGACGCGGCGGGCACCGGTGCGTTCGGACTCGCCGCGCAGGCGACTCCAGCGACGGCCGAGAAGTACAGAAGAGCGGCAGTGCGACGCGCGACCATGACCCGAAGTTGCGCGTCGCGCGCCGCGACCGTCATGCGACGCCGCGCCTCACGACCAACGCACGAGCCCCGTGAACGCCGTCGCGAGCACGACCAGGCCGAACGCGATCCGGTACCAGGCAAACGCCGTGAAGTCGTGGCGGCTCACGTAACGAAGAAGCCAGCGCACGCAGAGAAATCCCGAGACGAAGGCGGAGATCGTGCCGACCCCGAAGATCCCCGCGTCCGCCGCCGTGAAGAGCGCGCGATGCTTGAACGCGTCGTAGGCCGCGGCCGCGATCAGCGTCGGCACCGCCAAGAAAAAAGAAAATTCCGCCGCCGCTTTGCGCGACAGTCCGACGAAGAGGCCGCCGATGATGGTCGCGCCCGACCGGGAGGTGCCCGGGATCAAGGCCAGCGTCTGCGCGGCGCCGATGCGGAGCGCGTCCCACGGCGTCATGTCGTCCACGTTCTCGATCCGCGTCGTGTGTTTGCGGCGCTCGGCCCAGAGGATCACGAGCGCGCCCAGGATGAACGCGAGCGCCACGACGATGGGCCGAAAAAACAGCTCTTTGATGTGCTTGCCGAGCAAGAGCCCGAGCACGGCGGCCGGCATGAAGGCGATCAGAATGTTGAGCGCGAAGCGGCGCGCGAGCGGGTCCCCGCCGAGGCCGCCCAAGACCTTCGTGAAACGCGCGCGGTATTCCCAAACGACCGCGAGCACCGCGCCCGTCTGGATCACGATCTCGAAGACTTTTGCCTTCTCGCCGTCGAAGTCGAGGAGCGCCCCGGCGAGGATCAAATGGCCGGTCGAAGAGATCGGCAAAAACTCCGTGAGCCCTTCGACGACGCCGAGCACGAGCGCCTTCACGAGATCTGGAAGCATCAGGGCGGGCATCCTAGTCGCTGTCTCGCTTCCCCCAAAGTCCGTTTGCCCTGGGGGAATGCCGGGGCTAAAACCGGAGTCATCACGATGTCACGCTTAATCGTCGGGGGTGTTGCGCTGCGCCGGGCCTCCGAGGTTTTCGCCGCGCTGGCGGTGACGTTCGCGCCCGCGCTCGCGAGCGCCCACTTCACGCTGCAGTCTCCGCCGAACTGGACGAAAGAAGACGGCCAAGGCAGTCCCCAGAAGGACTGGCCGTGCGGCAACGAGCCGAATACGAGCGGCATGGACCCGACGGCGACCGGCCCGACGACGGCCTTCAAGCCGGGCGACAAGATCACGATCCAACTCGCCGAGACGGTCACGCACGGCGGGCACTATCGCGTCGCCATCGCGACGAGCGGCAACATGATGGACCTGCCGCAGGACATGTCGACGACGGCGAGCGGCGCCAATTGCCAGAACGACGACATGCAGGCCACGCCGACGTTCCCGATTTTGGCCGACGGCATGCTGCAGCACGCGCAGAATCAGCCGCTCAACGGCGTGCAGTCCTTCGACGTGACTTTGCCGAGCGACATCTCGTGCGACAAGTGCGTGCTCCAGGTGCGTGAGTACATGACGCCCCACTCGAACGAGCCCGAGACGGCTTCCGGCACCGCCGCGGGCATGAACGGCTGCTATTATCACCACTGCGCCTTCATCTCGGTCGGCAGCGGCACCTCGGGCTCGGGCGGGATGAGCGGCGGCGGCGGCGCGGCGAGCGGCGGCGCGCCGAGCAGCGGCGGCGCTCCGGCCGAGGGCGGCATGGCCGGCACCGGACCGACGAGCAGCATGGGCGGCGCGATGGGCCAGGCCGGCACGCTGACGGGGAGCGCGGGCGCGCCCGGTTCGGGCGGTGCGTCGAGCGGCGGTCACACCGGCAGCGCGGGTGCTCCGGGCACGGGCGGAACCACGTCGACCGGCGGCAGCACCGCGATGACGGGCACCGGCGGCGCGCCGAGCGGCGGTCGCGCGTCGGGCACGGGCGGCGGCAGCGGCTCGGGTATCGGGCTCACCACGGGTGCGGGCACGTCGACGAGCGGCTCCGAACCGGCGTCGTCCGACGAGAAGGGCGGCTGCAACGTGAGTCACCCCTCGCGCGGCTCGTGGCCGCTGAGCGCGGCCGGGGTTTTCGCCCTCGCCTTCTTCGCGGCACGCCGTCGCCGGCGCTGACGAACGCCGCGTCAGCGCGCCTCGGGACGCCCGGCGCGGCGCGTGCGCGGCTTGCGCGGCGGAACGAGCTCGCGTTTGAGCGCGCGACGCCCGCGGATCAGGCGCGATTGCGCGGCGGCGACGGAGATGTCCAGCGCGAGCGCGATTTCCCCGAGCCCGTGTCCGAGCACGTCGTGCAGGTAGACGACCATCGACTGCCCCGCGCCGAGGCGCCGGAGGCTCGAGTCGAAGCGCCTGAGCTCGTCGCGCACGTGCATCAAATGGTCGGGTTCGAGCGCGCGGCCGCTCGGCACGCGTTGCCGCACCTCGTCGCTCCGCTCGAACACGCGCCGCTCGCGCTCGCGCGCGCGCAGCCGATCGATCGCCACGTTGCGCGCGACGCAGACGATCCACGGCGCCGAGGTGTCGCCTTCGAAGCCGCGCTCGCCGAGCGCGACGAGCGCGCTCGCGAGCGACGTTTGAACGATGTCCTCGAACTCGTGATCGCTCCTGCTCGTGACGCGCCGCACGGCGAGCGTGACGAGCAACCGCGCGCGCTCGAGCGGATCGTGCGTGCGATCGCTCGGCAGCGCGCGCCGGCGCGACGCGTTCAGCGTGCCGGTGCCGCTCGCGGGCGGAGCGTCGTTCTCGGCGTCGGGCGCGGCGTGACGAGGCCCGGATCGTTCGCTCGTTTTCGACACTAGCACCATCGGTGTACCCCTCGGCGCGCGCCGGAGCGCTCGACTCGCGACTGAGTCCTCGAGGGTAGTGCGGCGCAGCGCCGAAAACCAGCCTCGAGTACGCGTCTCGAGTCGAGACGACTTCAGAGCGAACGCACGAATTCGACCATGTCGTGTTGGCTCGCGGAACTCAACGCGTTGAACGCCGCGGCCGCGGCCGCCGCCTGGCCGTCGTGCGCCTTGATGGCCGTGCCGACGTCGGTGGTGCGGCCGTCGTGCAGGAGCTTGTTCCGCTTCGAGAGGCCCCAGAGCGGCGCGGTTCGCATGCGGCGCGCGGCGGCCTGCGAATCACCGTCGTTCAGGCCGATGTCGTCGCCGAGCGAGCCCATGTCGTGAGCGAGAAAATCGGAGAACGGGTGAAAGCTCATGCTGCCGGGAACGCCGTTCGGCGGCGACGAGGGCGTGCGGAAGTTCGAGGCCGTCGCGAGCGAGCCGCTCGTCACCGACGGATCGACGTGGCAATTGCCGCAGCCGGCCGCGACGAATTGCGTCTGGCCCCGTGCGATTGCAGCCAGGTCGCCGTGGTCCTGGGCGTCGGGGCCGGGCGGAGCCAAAAACGTCATGAACAACGTGAAGTTGTCCACGTCGTCCTGGAGCTCGGACTGGTTCGCAGCGCAGACGCCGACGAAGTCGTCCGTGCCTTGCGGCACGGCGCTCGATTGGCTCGCAGGCACGTCCGGCGCGAGGTCGTCGCAATGCGCCGGCTGGGGCACGCCGTTCGGCGCCGACTCGGTGGAAAACGCCGTCACCGAAACACCCTTGGAGCAGTGCTGTGTGGTGATGCCCATTTCGTTCAGATACGCGTCCGCGGCAAATTGAGCGAGATTGGGCACTGCAGCTTTCCAACCGAAACGGTTGACGCGCACCTGTCCTATCGACTGACTCGCGTCGTGCGCGTTCGGCAGCAGGATCGCGGAACGATTGACCACGCCGCGCGTCACCGAAGGCTCCGCCGCCGCGAGCGCGTCGAAGAACGAGTCGGGCATCGCGTCGACCAGGCCGAGACCGAAGAGCGGAGTCGTGACGCGACCGACGTTGTGGACGGTCGCCTGCGACGGTTCCACTTCGAGCGGCACCGTGCAGAGCGTGGGGTTGCCGGGCGGACCGCCCGAAAATTCGGGATTGTTGAAGCGACTCAGGGTGAAGAGCTGGCGCAAGGAGCCGCCGAACTGCGAGAGGGAGCTGAACGCCCCGTTCACGAAGGTCCCGTAGCGACGCTCGATGTTCTCGCCGGCGCCGCCCACGGCTCCGGTCGAATGGCAGTTGCCGCAAGCCCGCTCGTTGAAGATCGGACCGAGGCCGTCGGCGGGTCCCTCCACTTCGATGAAGTTCGCGCGCGCGTTGGCGAACGCGGTCGCGCTGAGCCCGGTCAGCTGATCGCCGAGTAGACTCTCGTTCTCGCTCGCGACGGGCTCTCCCGTGGTCGCGTCCACCCCGCTGCAACTCGTGATTAGCGCGGCGAGCATTCCGCACCCGATGACACGGTGGACCACTCTCATCGAGCCTGAATTGGGGAGCCGCACTCGCGTGAGGCCCGCAAAATTCACTAGGTTCTGGCGTGGTCTGTCTCGTCGGTGCTTTCTTGTTTCGATGCACCCGAGCGAGCTTGGGTGTAACGACGAACGAAAGAGTGCGTGACGCATGACTGACCTCCTCGACTGGTGGCGAGTTCTTCGAGTGCGTCAGGAGATCGTTCGAGCGCGCAGGAACAAGGCAGACGCGCGGCGATTTTGTCGGATACTGTGCGCAGGCGCTCGGTGGGAGCGACCACGACCTCATGTTTGGCAATTTGCCCCGCGAGCGTTCGTGTGCGCGAATAACCCAAGGGGTGATTTTCCACTCCATCCCTCGGAGCCGGACGGGGTGAATTTCCTCTTCGCGTTCGGCGCGCGCGAGCCACTGCCCGTGAGGGTGTCGATCACGGATCCGTGAGGAGTGCGGCGCAGCGTCGCGGCGTGGGTCAGGCGGGTCGACGACTCCGTGCCCAAAACCAAAACAAATCAAATAGTTGAGGCAGGGAGCGCGGCCACTTGCCTCCAATTTGCCTCGATTGCTTCACAAATTTGTCACCGGCGGACCCGCACCCCATACTCGCTGGATGGCGATGCACTCGGTGATTGTGCTGCGACCGCGGGGGCGGCTCGTCGCGAGGGGGTACAAAGACACGCTGCGCGAGGTATTCCGCGACGTGCTCGCGTTCGAGCGCAACCATGCGCGGCTCGCCTGGGGCGTGACGTTCGCGGGCTTCGTGCTCGGACTCGCCCTGCGATCGCTCGGTTGAGCGGCTCGGAAAGCGTCGTACCCTAGCGTGATGCTTCGCCTGCGGGCGCACGCGGTCGTGGTGGCGTTCGGCGCCGTCGGCGTGGGGCTCTTGTTTGCGCTCAAGCCGACGAGCGCGCCGGTCTACGCCGGGTCGAGGACGGCCGCGCCGAGTGCGACGCCGAACGCGCCCGCGCCGGCGAACCCGCCTGCGGCGGCGAGCGCGAAGCCGAACCCGGAGCCGCCCGCGCCGAAGCAGACGAGCTCGGGGTGCCCGCCCGAGATGGCGCTCGTCGAACACACGTGCGTCGATCGCTGGGAAGCCCGACTGCTGCAGAAGAAGGACGACGGCTCGCTCGAGCCGCACCCGCCGACGGCGCGGCCGACCGGCGGCGTCTTCGTGGCCGAGTCACGCGCCGGCGTGAAGCCGCAGGGTTACGTGAGCCAGATCGAGGCGGCGAGCGCGTGCGAAAACGCGGGCAAGCGGCTGTGTTCGCTGACGGAGTGGTACCACGCGTGCCGCGGCGACAAAAACACGCTCTTCCCCTACGGCCCGGCGTACGTGGTGGGACGCTGCAACGTGAACAAGCCGCACCTCTTGTCGATCCTGCACGGCGCCGATCCGCGCGAGTGGAAGTACGACGAGGGCTTCAACGATCCGGAGCTCGACAAGCGTGACGGCTTTCTCGCCGAGACGGGCGCGTACGGCGAGTGCGTGAGCAGCGCCGGGATCTACGACTTGGTCGGCAACTTGCACGAGTGGGTCGCCGATCGCGTGGACGCGAGCATGGCGCACAAGATCCCGCTCACGGCGGGCATTCGCGCGAAGCTCGGCGTAAACCAGGGCAAGGGCGTCTTCATGGGCGGGTTCTTCAGCACGCTGAACCAACACGGTGAAGGCTGCGACTTCATCACCATGGCTCACGAGCCCGGCTACCACGACTATTCGACGGGCTTTCGCTGCTGCAAGGACCCTTAGACCGCGTTTCAAGCGTGTGTGACACGATTCTCGGGCGCGCGCTTCGCGCGCGGAAACGCGGTCTAGTCCGTTGTGTGGGGCGCGGCAGCGCCCCCTCCGGCGAGCTCAGTGCTCGTTGGCGGCGAGCACGCGCAGCACGTTTTCACCGAGCACGCGCCGCACGTCGTCGGGGCTGAAGCCGCGCGCGAGGAGCGCCTGCGTGATGTACGGCATCTTCGAAACGTCGTCGAGGCCCTGCGGGGCCACGGCGATGCCGTCGTAATCGCTGCCGAGACAGACGTGCTCGATGCCGGCGACGCGCGCGATGTGCTCGATGTGATCGATGACGAGCGAGGCGGGGACCGGCGGGAGATGCTGCGAGAGCTCGTGGAAGAGCTGCCACATCCCGGCCTGCGCGGCTTTCGGATCCGGCGCGCTCGTGAGGATCGCCTTCATGCGATCGGCGCTCTTGGCCTGCTCGGCGTCTTCGGCCGCCGAGAACCCCGCGTCGAGGAACTGGGGGCCGAAGTTCACGCACACGGCGCCGCCGTTCTTCGCGACGGCGCGCAGCATGTCGTCCGTCATGTTGCGCGGGTGATTGGAGAGCGCCCGCGCCGACGAATGCGACGCGATGACCGGGCGCTTGGTGGTCGCGATCACGTCGTAAAACGTGGGATCGGAGACGTGGGAAACGTCGACCATCATGCCGAGGTCGTTCATCGCGGCGACGACCGTCTTGCCGAACGGCGTGAGACCAGTCGTCTTGCCTTCGTCCCCGGAGCTCCCCCCGATGCGGTTCGAATTGGTCCAGGTGAGCGTCATGTAACGCGCGCCGCGCGCGTAGAATTCACGCAGGCGCGCGAGGAGCTCGGCGTCCGGCGCGTCGCCGAGCGCGTGGCCGCCCTCGACGCCGATGAGGAACGCGGTCTTGCCCTCGGCGGCGGCCTTGCGCACGTCGGCGGCAGTGCGTGCGAGCACGGTGCTCGCGGCGTTCTTCGCGACGAGCGCGTCGATGGCGTCGAATTCGGCGCGCGCTTGCGCGTACGCTTGTTCCTTGGGGTAGAGCTGCGGCACGACGAAGACGGAGAGGAACTCCGCGTCGACGCCGCCTTCGCGCAGGCGCGGCAAGTCGGTCTGCCCGTCGGGCAAACGTTGCGAGAGGTCCGCGCCTTCGACGACGAGGCGCTGCGTCACGTCGTTGTGCGTGTCGATGACGATCGCCGCGCGGTGGAGCGCGAGCGCGGCGTC
>Ga0335083_10001496_pt1 | contig 31995 bp, 29 predicted proteins | sample Lox_Sample_42_FD_206716 | JGI IMG/M metagenome (GOLD analysis project Ga0335083, IMG submission 206716) | Soil microbial communities from Loxahatchee National Wildlife Refuge, Florida, United States - Lox_Sample_4.2 | ecosystem: Environmental > Terrestrial > Soil > Wetlands | place: USA...
TTCTGCACATCCAATGTTACGCTACCGAGATTGTTAAAGTTTGTCAGAACATTAGCGAAGAGAATATTCCTTAGGTATGCCTCCCCGTAAGTGGCCGAAAATCCGTTCTGGCTATTGACGATTTGGCCATTATAAAAAGTGGGGCCGTTAGGAGTGCAATATGGCGCGGAGACGGCTTGTTGGGCATAAGCGATACGAAAATTGGAAAGCGTCTGACCTGAAGTGGTGATGTTCAAAGCCGGGTTGGCATAAAAGTTGGTTGGATTATGCGTCGAGCCGCTTATCCATTCGCCGGTACGGTCATCGTCCTTACCCGTGAAATAGACCGGTCGATAAGGCGCGGTCAGACATTTAATCCCAGCGATGCTAATGGTGGCGTTCGTGGCATATTTCAGAGTCGTTCCGCCTTCGAATATATTTGTGCCTAAAAGGTTTACGACTCCGCTGATGAAGTAGGTCATATCTCCCTGAAAAACCCAATTAGTTTGGGAGATCATTGTCACATAATCAATATCCAGACCCCGGCTGGGCGGCTGGGCTTGCGCAATGAACGTGATCTTGGGTGTTGCATGAACCAGTCGTCGCGGTGGCAGAACGAGATTCTTTGAGGCGAAAGGCATTTTTCCAACACCGGCCTTGGCAACAAATGGGGGCAGGGTGTCAATGGCTGTAGCTATGGATACGATGGGGACTTCCTCAATCAGAAATTGTCTGCCGTTCAACGTCAGCCACCGTTTGTCAACTCTCACCGATGGTGGATTGGCCCCGATTAAAAACGCCTTGCCCACTCCCATCTGCATCGCTCCAAAGCTCAAACTATCGTCCTCCAGATTCCCCACCGCCGTCGGCACCGTTGACGCCGTTACTATTAGTTGCGGAGACGAGATGAATTCTGTGATCATCTGCAAACGAGTCGTGGCTGGGTTCAGGTTCAATGAGGACGGGTCTGGTGGAGACTCGCGCAGCACAATATCCTGTTCCATGCCCGCTTTCGTGTACGAGAAAATTATGTCGGCGTTCAAACCGGCGAAAGCATTGGTATAAATCACCTGGTTCCCCGAAGGCAGAATCGCTCCTGTCGAGTTGGTCACCACGGCCAGTAGCACGCTGTTTGTTCCGTCAAAATAGCTAAGTCCAATAGGCTGGCTTTGTAAGGTTTGTCCGTCCGGCATTACCAATTTGATTTCTCCATTGTAGATGTCTCCAGGAAAATAGACCTGATGCTGGCCGTTGGTCGCCGACGCTGAACTACCATCGGGCGAAATGTCGATTTCTTCTTTGCTGGCCACCCATTGGCCGTTGACTAAATGGTTCAATCCCGTTGCCAACTCGGTGTATTGATGAACGTGCGGCACGATGCTACCATCAGAGGCTTGCTGATAAGTTTCGTTTTGCCAAACTTGATCATTAGCCCCTTGCACCACAATGCTGTAGGGCGTTGGAGCGGGTAACGTGGGCGGGTTGGCGGCGCTTCCGGCCTGATTTAAAGTTTGTGCTTGGAGAGTGAAAGTGGCCAGTAACACCCAAGAAAGGTGGATTGATTTCATCGGACAAACTCCTTCGGTTGGCTCGAAAGCGGACTCTGACCTGCCCCAAACTCTCTGTCGTCTGTTCTCCGCGCAGGCTTTCCAAGTTCGTACCAGTCTAACGGCTCGCGGTTGAAAGTATTAAGGCTGGTGCGTTTGTAGACCTATAGTGCTTATCAAGTCAAGCAATTTCTGTTATGTTGCCAGTTTGTAACGGATTCACGGCGCCCAGTTTGATTCCGATCACACTATCGGTGGCTCATTTCAGGCAAATGACTTGGTTCCGCCCGGTTGCAGCATTATTGCAATCAGAAGCCACCTGAGGAATTTTGCGGAACTACGCTGTAGACATGAATTTGCTTATTTCTGACCAGCGTGAAAGGCAAATGTGACACGTGGCCAGCCGGCGCCAAGAGCTATGACGCGGCAAGCAGATGACACGAACAAAATCCCAATGGCTGCATCTTGAAAAACCTGTTTGCATTGTTACGACGCTTCATTTCAATCTGCGGGGACTCAAAACAAACCTGCAACGACCTTTTGCAGCGTCGTTTGCCACAAATCAAACCGGCAACGCCTCAAATCAATCTGCTTTTGTCCTTCGCAAACTGGCAACGCCTCGTCTCAGGTTTGCTTTAGCTTTTGCAACGTTGTTTTGATTCAAACAACGTTGTTTTATGTCATTGCAGCGTTGCATTATCCATGTCTCGAGCAACCATCTCTGCGGTAACTGATTATCTTGTGTCATGGCAGCCTTGAAATGACTCATTACAGCGTTGCAATGGCTTTTTCAACGCTGTTTTGGCCTGAGTCAGCCGCGAAAAAGTCAAATCACCGCTGCTTCAACTCCGATCAGAGTTGCACAGCGATGTTCAAGACTGTTTTGTCTTCAAGCAGCTTGCACAGATGTATTGCAGCGTTGATTTGCAAATCTCAACATTGAATTGCCCGCATCAAAGCCATTGTTCCCTCAAACAACCCGGCCGGCATGTTCGCAACCCAATAATGATTAGATGAATAAAAACATTATTTATTTATATTTAGTATTTCTTTTCAAATGGCGCGCTTTTTGCGTCTCCGCTGGCCCAAAGGGCGGTTCGAAGTCGAACCATCCGGTTCTGCCGGATCGCTGCTAATAATCAGTCGCATCAGAACAGAAAGAATACTAAGTATGAAGACACTAAAAGTGGCGCTTAGTTTCAACCGTTTACCAGACGGGGAACTGAGTGCATTCACCAACAACGTCGTCACCTGCATGACGGGCAACGCTTCGTTTGCCAAATCGCCCGTAAGCATGGCCGACCTGACAAAACTACTGGGGACGTTCGATACAGCCACCGCGGCGGCTTTGGCAGGCGGTAAAGCATTGACCGCCGCCAGGCAATCAGCACGCGATGAACTGCTGGCTGCCTTGCGGAAAATCGCGTTGTATGTGCAAATCGCAGCGGATGGAGATACAGCTCTATTGCTGGCGTCCGGATTTACAGCCGTTAATGGGAGCCGCAGTCCACAAGCCAAACTCGAAGTTCCGTTGATTCTCGGTGTGGAAAACGAGGGTACGGCGAAATTGACCGTCCGCTTGCAATCCGTGGCCCATGCCAGTGCTTATGAAGTACGCGCTGTTAATGGAGCCACTACACCGGCATCGTCGATGATTTCCGCATCGGCACGTCGTATTGTGATTGGAAATCTCACGCCAGGCACGACCTATAATATCTCGGCTCGAGCCGTCGGTGGCAGTGATGGTTTCAGCGAATGGAGTGATCCCGTCAGCCACATGGCCACCTGAAATGGGTCGGAGGACCCAAGGTCAGCAACCGCAACAGGAGCCGGCGCAATCCGGCTCCTGTGTAAATGGATCAGATATGAAACCCATAAATCTGCGTTCAAGTCATGACCCAATTTGGTGGGGCGAGGCTATTGACGAGCCGTCGCCTTACTCTGATATTTCGAAGCCGGCTCGCGAGTACGCTCGCCCCACCGGGCAAGTCCAAAGAAAATCTGTTTGGTTGAGTCTGTGTGTATCTGTGGCCTGTCTGGTTCTGACCGGTTGTTCAACGGTCCAGGCAACCAAACCGCCTCTCATTAACAGCGCACGGTTGCCTTCCTTCAATTACACCAGCCCCAGGACCGCCAATTATTATTTGACCCTGTACAACAGTGCCGCACCGGCGGACAAAGCCAGGGTCAGAAACGCCATCTTGAGCGATCTCATGGCGGTGATTGATTTGAATTACCACGAATTCGAAGCCCGATTGCGCACCGACAAGGCCGTCAAGGACACGGCGGCAGAAATTGCGACGCTCGGGCTAACCGCGGCTTCCGCGGCTGTCGGTGGTGAGGAGGTAAAGACCATCCTCTCAGCGGTGGCGACTGGCGTGGTCGGGGCTAATTCAGTTTTGGACAAAAACATTCTGCAAAACAACACCATCGAGGCATTGGAACTGGAGATGCGCTCATTGCGCGCCCAAAAAGAGCGCGATTTGCTCAACGGCATGGCCGAATCAGACGCGCATTATCCATTGCAAAGCGGCATCCGCGACATCATCGCGTACTATTATGCGGGTTCCCTGACCGATGCGATGCTTGGGCTGGTGGAAAGGACCGGCAGCGATGCCCAGGCCAATCTGGCCAGCACCGCTGAAGTCCGAAAAGCCCTCCAGGGCCCACGCTAGAACATCAGGTCTCTACCCGAAAGAGTAAAACCGTTTGAACCCCGGTTGGCGCATGCTCCAGGCAATCAAAAAAACTTCCCTGTCGACGCAAGAAATTGTTTTTTCCGACGGCGGGTTTGTCGTAAACTGGGGCTTGCATGGCACGCAATCCCATCATAGCCGCACTGGATGTGCCGACGGCCGGGGCCGCCCTGGAGCTGTCCAAAAAAATCGCACCCGTAGTCGGCGCCTTCAAGATTGGCAGCGAATTGTTCACCGCTGCCGGGCCGGACATTGTGCGCCAGATTCGCGCAACGGGCGCGGCGGTGTTTCTGGACTTGAAATTCCATGACATCCCGAACACAGTGGCCGGGGCGGTGGCTTCCGCGGTACGGCTGGACGTGCAAATGCTCACCGTTCACGCGGCGGGTGGCGTGGATATGCTCAAGGCCGCCGAGCAGTCAGCCCAGGAAACCGCCTGGGAACTCGGCCATGCGCCACCGCTCGTGCTGGGCGTGACCGTGTTGACGAGCCTGGACAGCCAGGCGTTGAGCCAGATCGGTCTCGACCCGAATGTCGGCCGCCAGGTGCGCCGGCTGGCCAATATGGCCACGCAAGCCGGATTGCGCGGTCTCGTTTGTTCGCCGCTGGAAGTGGCCGAAATCCGTCAAATGTTGACCGCCGGCATACAGCTGGTCACTCCCGGCGTCCGGTTTGACGCCCAGCCCGCCGATGACCAAAAGCGCACACTCAGTCCGCGGGAAGCCATTGCGGCCGGGGCGAACTGGCTGGTGATTGGCCGCCCCATTTACGCCGCGCCCGACCCCCGCGCCGCGGCGGAGAAAATTCTGGAATCACTCACACAGGTCAGGCATCTGGTTTGACCTGGGCTGCGAAGCCGGTGCCGGCGAAATTCCCGTCCCGCCGGCGGCTGTTGGCTAGCCGGCAAATTTCTTCGCCGCGATGCTGGCGTTGTGGCCGCCGAAACCGAAGGAGTTGTTGATGACGGCATTGATTTTCATCTCGCGCGCCGTGTTGGGCACATAATCCAAATCGCATTCCGGATCGGGCACCTGATAATTGATGGTCGGCGGGGCAACGCCCTGCTTGATGGCCAGCGCGCAGGCGGCCATTTCCACCGCGCCCGCGGCGCCGAGCATGTGGCCGGTGGCGCCCTTGGTGGAACTGACGGCGATTTTTTTGGCGCGGTCGCCAAAGACGGTCTTGATGGCCTGGGTTTCGCAGACATCGCCCTGCGGCGTGCTGGTACCGTGGGCGTTGATGTAAGAAACGTCCTCGAGGTTCAACCCCCCGTTGTTCAAGGCCATCTTCATGCAACGCACCGCCCCTTCACCCTCCGGGGCCGGCGCGGTCAAATGATACGCATCGGCCGTGTTCCCGTACCCGACAATTTCACAATAAATTTTCGCGCCGCGTTTTTTGGCATGTTCCAATTCCTCGAGCGCAATCACCCCTGCGCCTTCGCCCATGATGAAGCCGTCGCGTTCCTTGTCGAAGGGGCGGGAGGCATGCCGGGGATCATCGTTGCGCCGGCTCATGGCTTTCATGGCGCAAAAGCCGCCGATGCCGATGGGGACGATGGCCGCCTCCGCGCCGCCGGCAAACATGATCCGCGCGTCGCCCATTTTGATGGCACGCCAGGCTTCGCCGATGGCGTGGTTGGCGGTGGCACAGGCCGAACAGGTGGCAAAGTTCGGGCCGCGCAAATTATAGAACATGGAGAACAAACCCGAAGCCATGTTGCTGATCAGCATCGGAATCATGAACGGCGACAACCGACCCGGCCCGCGGTCGCGCAAAATCTCGAGCTGTCCGGTGGTGGTGGACAGTCCGCCGATGCCCGAGCCGATGATCACACCGATTTCGTCACGGTTTTCCTTTTCGAGGTCGAGGCCGGAATCGAGCAGGGCCTGGTGTCCCGCATAGACCCCAAACTGCGAATACCGGTCCGTGCGACGGATTTCCTTGGGCGACGGGAACGCAGGAGTGGGATCAAAATTCTTCACCTCGCCGGCGATTTGGGTATCGAACGGCGCCGGGTCAAAGGACTGAATCCGGTCAATACCGCACTGGCCGGCCACAAGGCTTTTCCAGAAAACGTCCGGGTGATGTCCCAGTGGCGTCACCACGCCGAGGCCGGTGACGACAACACGGCGGTCTGTGCCATTGTTTGCCATAAAATCAAAGGGGGCAGTTCGAGCTGGATTCAGCCGAAACTGCCCCGAAACCTTCAAAGCCGCAACTATTTTTGCTGATGTTCCTCGATGTATTTGACCACGTCGCCGACCGTCAGGAGTTTTTCCGCCTGCTCGTCCGGCACCTCGATGCCGAACTCCTCCTCCAGCGCCATGATCAACTCGACCGTGTCGAGCGAATCCGCTCCCAGGTCCTCGATGAACTTGGCCTCCGGGGTGACTTGGTCCGGCTTGACGCCAAGTTGTTCAACTATGATGTCCCTTACGCGTTGGTCTATAGGTTTATCTGCCATAAATTAAATTTTGCCCTGTCTCTATGCCATGTATGGCCAAATCGTCAAGCTCCAATCGCAAAATTTTTCCGGCCAGAAAATGTCGTCCCGGCGTCGATCCGGGCGCAATTACATCACCATGCCGCCGTCCACCGCCAGGACCTGCCCTGTGAGGTAACGGGCCGCGGGACCGGCCAGAAATACTGCCGCGCCCGCAATGTCGTCGGGTTGCCCGAAACGGCCGAGGGGAATTTGTTTGAGCACACCGGCGCGCAACTCCTCCGTTAACCCGGCGGTCATGTCCGTTTCGATGAATCCCGGGGCCAGCACATTGGCCGTGATGCCGCGGGAGGCCATCTCGCGCGCCACCGATTTCGTAAAACCGATCAGCCCGGCCTTGCTCGCTGCGTAATTGCACTGGCCCGCATTGCCAACCAGACCAATCACCGAGGCCACGTTGATGATGCGTCCGGAACGTTGCTTGAGCAGCGCGCGGCTGAACGCCTTGGTGAACAGGAACGCGCCTTTCAAATTCGTGTCCAGCACCGCATCCCAAGCCGCCTCACTCATGCGCATCAGGAGGTCGTCGCGCGTAACCCCGGCGTTGTTGACCAGAATGTCCACCCGGCCGGCGTCGGCCAGGATTTTTTCGGCGGCGGCGTTGACGGCGGCGGCATCCGCCACGTCCACGGCATGCGCCCAGGCTTTCCGGCCCAGCGCGTGAATTTCCGCAGCCACCTTCCCGGAATTTTCCAGGGTTCGTGAAACACAGGCCACGTCCGCGCCTTCCGCGGCAAATTTCAAGGCGATGGCGCGCCCGATGCCCCGGCCGGCACCGGTGATCACGGCAATTTGGTTCTCAAGTTGGTTCATGATTTCGAATGATTAACTGCGAATGGACGCGAATGCACCCGAAAAATTCAGGGCCTGCGAATAAATGTTGGTAGCATCCGCCTCCGGCGGGTCGGATCAGGCGTCCCGCCTGAACCATTCCTGCGGCGCCCGAAGCCGCCCGCGGGACGCGGGTGCTACACCAGAGCTTTCACGGTCGTCTCCAGACTCGCCACGTCCGCCACGTTCAACATTTGTGCATTTTTGTCAATCCGCCTCATAAAACCGCTCAACGCCGTACCCGGCCCGAGTTCGACAAAGCGCGTGAAGCCCTGGGTCAGCAGCGTGCGCATGGATTGTTCCCAGAGCACTGACGACGTGACCTGTTCGACCAACCTTTCCCGGATGCCGCTCGGCCGGTCGTGCGGCAGAGCGGTCACGTTCGAAATCACCGGCACGACCGGCGCCGTAATGTTGATTTTCTCCAGTTCGACTTGCAGCTTTGGCCGGGCGCCAGCCATGAGCGGCGAGTGATAGGCGCCGGCCACGGTCAAGGCGATGGCGCGTTTTGCGCCTTTGGCCCTGGCCAGCTCAACCGCTTGGGCGATTTTGTCCTCTTCGCCGGAAATCACAAGTTGACCGGGACAATTCAGATTCGCCAAAACGACCCCGGCCGCCGCGCAAACCTCGCGGGTGGGCGCCTCGTCCAGACCGATGATGGCAGCCATGCCGCCGCGCGTGGCGTCGCAGGCTTCCTGCATGAAACGGCCTCGCTGACGCACCGCCCGCAGGCCGTCCTCGAAACTCATCGCTCCCCCCACCGCCAGCGCCGTGAATTCGCCAAGCGACAGACCGGCCGCGGCATCAAATTTCAGCGCCGGCACCTGTTCCTTGAGCAATTGGAATGTGACCCAGCCAACGAGAAAAATTCCCGGCTGTGCATTTTCGGTCCGGGTGAGTTCCGGTTCGGGGCCGTTGAAGCAAATGGCGGCAAGGTCGTAGCCGACCGCAGCGTTGGCACGGTCGAACCACATTTTGGCGGAAGAATATTTTTCGGCGAGGTCCTTGCCCATGCCGACGACCTGTGCGCCCTGGCCGGCAAACAGCAATGCGGTTTTGCTCATGAGGCGAAAAATGAATCAGAGAATTACCGTCAATGAAAGGCTGAAAAATCAGGAACCTCCAACCACCAACCCCGAACATCGAAAATCCAATATCATCACCAGCGCAAAGTCATGGGGTGTTGGGCGTTGGATGTTCAATGCTCGATATTTTATTACCGCTGATACGTGCCTGTGAGCCGGCCTTGTGCCAGAACATGGCCATCCATCGCCTCGAGCAATTCCGGCTTGGTGGCGCCCGAATTCAAATGGAGCGTCGCGTCGAGCGCGTAAATTTTGAAAAAGTAACGGTGCGGCCTGCCCGGGGGTGGGCAGGGGCCGCCGTAGCCGGCCTGGCGGAAATCGTTGACACCTTGTTTCGAGCCGTCCGGCAGTTCCGGAGACGGGGGTAAATTTTCCGCAAGTGACCTCGTAGCCGGCGGCAGATTGTAAAGCACCCAGTGCACCCAGGTACCCGTCGGGGCATCAGGATCATCGGCGATGAGAGCGAAACTTTTTGTGCCGGCGGGCGCGTTGTCCCAATGCAACGGCGGCGATACGTTCGACCCGGTGCAGGTATATTTGACGGGAATCGGCCCGCCGTCGGCAAAGGCGGTGCTGGTGATTTGAATGTTCATGGGTGGCTCCTTCGCAGTTTGGGTATCATTCGCACAACTGGCTGCGACCAGACCGAACCATGTCGCGGCTAACAAGAAACTCGTACGCGCGTTCATGGCCTGATTCTGACCCGTGCGCGCCACTTGTTCAAGCGCGTCGTTTCAGTTTAAGCTGGCGGTGTGACGGTCCTGGAAGCGATACGGAAAAGCACGGAATTTCTGGCCAAAAAAGGCGTCGAATCGCCGCGTCTGCAAGCCGAATGGCTGCTGGCGCATATCCTCCGAATGCCGCGCATGAAACTGTATCTGAATTTCGAGCGCGGGCTCACTCCCGCGGAAACGGATTCGTTGCGCGAACTCGTCAAACGCCGCGGCCGGCACGAACCCCTCCAACACCTCAGTGGTTCGACATCGTTTTGCGGGCTGGAAATCGCCGTAAACCGCCAGGCACTCGTGCCGCGACCGGAGACGGAATTGCTGGCCGAAGAAGGCTGGAAATTTCTCTCAACTCTCAACTCTCAACCCGCAACGGCTCTGGACCTTGGCACCGGTACCGGCTGCATTGCCCTCACTCTGGCCGTGAAATGCCCGACCGCAAAAATCACGGCGACGGACATTTCGGAGGACGCGCTGGCGCTGGCGAAGGAAAACGCCATGCGGAACGGCGTCGCGGAACGAATTGAATTTTTGCCGGGTGATGGATTTGCCGCGCTACAAAACGCAGGACAAGCCTCCAGCCTGTCTCCATCGGAGAACAATCATTCGGGGACAGGCAAAATGCCTGTCCGGCGTTTCGATTTGATTATCAGCAACCCGCCTTACATTCCCTCCGCCGAGATTGCCACGCTCCAGCCGGAGGTGCGTGATTTCGATCCGTGCGCGGCGTTGGACGGCGGCGCCGACGGGCTGGATTTTTATCGGAGGTTTTCGGTACAGGCGAAGCCGTTTGTGAAACCGGATGGCAAAATGATGCTGGAATTCGGCGACGGCCAGGCCGAAGCCATCCAACGGATTTTTGAGGCTGAAAAGTGGATTGTCGAAGCCGTGAGGGAGGACTACTCTCACTGCGCCAGAATTTTGATTATCAAATCCTCCTCGTCCTCGGGCGCGTCCTCGTAATCGGAAAAACGAGAACGAGGACGAGCAAACGGGACGGGGACGAAAACAGATACATGGAAAGTTTTTTGATCAAAGGCGGCGTGCCCTTGCACGGCGAGGTCGTCATCAGCGGCAGTAAAAACGCGGCGCTGCCCATCATGGCGGCGTCGCTCCTGACCGGCGAGCCCTGCGTCATCCGGCGCGTGCCGGATCTGAGCGACACGCGCTTTATGGCGCGGATTCTCGAATCCCTGGGCGCGGAGACGAAATTTGAACGCGACACCTTGACCGTATGCGCCCGGAAAATCCGCGGCTATGCGGACTATGAACTGGTCCGCAAAATGCGCGGCTCGATTTGTATCATGGGACCGCTGCTGGGGCGGCTGAAAAGAGCGCGGGTGTCGCTGCCCGGCGGCTGCATCATTGGCGCCCGGCCGATCAATCTGCACCTGAAAGGGTTCGAGGCCCTGGGCGCAAAAATCAAAATCGAGGGCGGCTATGTGGACGCGGCGGCAAAGCAGCTGGGCGGAACCATTACGTTCCTGGGCGGCCGATCCGGTTCGACCGTGCTCGGCACGGCCAATGTGATGATGGCGGCCACACTGGCTGCGGGGGTGACGGTCATCGAGAGCGCGGCCTGCGAACCGGAGGTTGCGGATCTGGCGAAGTTCCTGAATGCCATGGGCGCGAAAATTACCGGCGCGGGCAGCCCGACCATCACCATCACCGGCGTTGCGAAGTTGCATGGCGCGGAACACGAAGTCATTCCCGACCGGATTGAAGCGGCCACGTTTGCTATCGCCGCCGCCGCGACGAACGGCGAGGTGACCCTGAAAAGGGCGCGGGCGGATCATTTGCATGCGGTAACCGACAAACTGAACGAGGCGGGCGTGGTCCTCGAACGGCGGGGCGAGAACCTGCTTGTGCGCCGCCGCGGCGAACTGAAGGCCGCGGACGTCACCACCCTGCCGTACTCGGGCTTCCCGACGGATGTGCAGGCGCAGATGATGTCATTGCTGGCGCTGGCACCGGGCATCAGCATCATCACCGAACGGATTTTTGAATCGCGCTTCATGCACGTGAGCGAACTGGCGCGGCTCGGCGCGGACATTGAAATTGAGGGGCCGAGCGCCATCGTCAAGGGCGGGCGGCCCTTGAGCGGCGCGCCCGTGATGGCTAGCGATTTGCGCGCGTCGGCGGCGCTGGTGATTGCTGGACTGGCGGCCAAAGGCGCCACGCAGGTGAACCGCATTTACCATCTGGATCGCGGCTACGAACGGATGGATACAAAACTACGAAAGCTCGGCGCGCGGATTCAGCGCATCGAGGAAAAATGATTGGTAGGGACGACCTGCCGGTCGTCCGAAGCTGCGCAGCAGCGCAGCCCTACCAATTTTTCATTCCCCACAAAATTAAAAGGCGCGATGAGCCGCCGTTGGCGCGGGCGTTAATGAGATTTCGCCCGTACCAACGACTGCCCATGCGCCCGTGCCCCACTTCTAGCTGGTGCGATGGTTTCATACGCCGAGCAGTTCGCGGCTGGCGGCATAAATGCGCGCCTGACGCTCGGTCTGGCGCACCGCCGCCACCGCCTTTTCCTCGAATAACGCCGGGAACACCAGCAAGGGATACAAGGTGACCCAGGCCAGCGCCGCCGCTTCGTTGGCCGCGCGCCGCAACGGCGTGTTTAATTCCGGCTTGGCCAGCCGGGTCAATTGCAGGGTGAGCAACTGGTTTTTAAGCCGTTCAAACTCATTTTCCTGCGTGGCCCGGAACGGCAACGGCGGCCCGGCCTGCAATTCGAACCGGGTTTCGGGGGCGAACCGGGTCGCCACTCGTGTTTGATTTTTGTTCATGTTTTGTCTTTCGTTGTTGGTTTTGGTCCAGCAAACAGAAAACCCGCGATTGACGGGCAATCGCGGGTTTCTTGAAAATCTGTTGCTGTTATTACCTGTTGCTTCCCACGACGCCAATCTCAAAGCAATTGCGCTGCCAAATGGACATGCGACCATCGGCCGGCGTATGCTTCAGAGTTGCAACCATCGCGGTTTTCATTTTCAACGCCGAAAGAAACACCATTTCGGAACGTTTGTCAAAGAGTTTTTGACCCGGCAAATGCCGATTCTCCATGCTTGTCGAACGGCGCGGTGGTGGTAAATTGCGTTTGGCATGAGCGAACAACTTCGCATGGTCACCTGCAGCTGGTGCGAGACGAAGGTATTCATCCCCGGCGATCTGCCGCCCCTCGGCACCGTGCCCTGCAGCAAATGCGGGCACCCGATCATGATGCCCATGCAGTTGCGGCAGTTTGAGTTGCGTGCCGTCATCGGGTCCGGCGGCATGGGCAACGTCTATCGCGCCTGGGATACCACGCTGGAACGCATGGTGGCGGTGAAGCTGATGAAAAAGGAGCTGCTCCAGGACGTGAAAGCATTGGAGAGTTTCTACCGGGAAGCCCGCGCCTGCGCGCGTCTCAACCACACGAATATCGTCCACATCTATACGTTCGACGAGGCGGAAGGCCAATATTATCTGGTGATGGAACTGGCCGATCGCGGCAGCCTGGACCAGCGCATCGAAAAATTGCGCGCCTTGCCGGAACTCGACGTGCTCGACATCGGCATCAAAATCGCCTCCGCGCTCGACATGGCACTCAAACATGACTTGCTCCACCGTGACATCAAACCGGGCAATATTCTGTTCAATGCCGACCATGAACCCAAACTGGTGGACTTTGGCCTCGCGCAAAAAACCGACGCCGAGCAGGAATCGGAGGATGTAACCTGGGGCACGCCGTATTATGTCGCTCCGGAAAAGATCAAACGCGAGCCGGAAACTTTTTTGTCCGACATGTACAGCCTCGGGGCAACGCTTTATCATGCGCTGATCGGGCGGGTCCCGTTTGACGCGCCGACGGCTGAAGAGGTGGTTGTGGCCCAGGTGCAAACGCCGTTGACGCCGCCCAACCTGGCCGTACCAGAAATCACCCAACCCACGAGCGATGCGTTGACGCGCGCGCTGGCCAAAAATCCGGCGAACCGCTTTTTAAGCTACGACGAATTTCGGATGGCGCTCGAAGCAGCGCGCAGTCAATTGCTCGTCAAGCAATACCAAGGGGTGCCGCAGAAAACCAAGAGCCTGACCAGTTGGTGGAAGCGGTAAGGAAAAAGGCGGGCGTCGCCGCCCGCCTGAAATGCATCCGATGGGGAGGATTAATTCTCGTTTGACGTTTCCGGCTTGGGTTTTTCACCGGTCTTGGCCCCAAAATGCACCGTCACGGCTTCCAGTTTGCCGCTCTCGGTTTTCAGATAGGTCCCGCGCACCGGTTCGCCCACCTTGCCGTCCGACAAAGTCGCCGGCTCGCCGTTGTTGAAGATTTTCGTTTCGGCAGTGATCTCAAAAGTACGGGTGCCCACCGTCAGGGTCATGGCGCTGGCGTCCACAGCGCCCAGTTTGCCGTGAAACGGGATGGTATTGTGCGTTTTGGGCTTGGTCGGCGTGGTTTGATCCGATGCCGGAGGGGCATCGGTCTTCGCGTCCTGGGCACGGACGAACGCCGGCAGGGCCAACAGAGCGGCTGCAAACAGACTCAAGGGGATGATTTGGGAGACTCGATTTTTCATAGGTTGATAAGTTGTTGTTGTTTGTTTTCTGCTGTGAAGCAGCAAACAGAATAGACCTCCACCTCAACCAGACAACTCTTTTTTTACCATGCTCCTTCCGTCAAAAGCCCGGTGATATTGCGCGCCAGATCCTCCGCCAGAAGCGGAAGCGCCTGCCGTTCCGCGTCCGCCAGGTCGCTGTTGACGGGAACCAGCGTGTAGCCGGTCACATTCTTATCGAGTAATAACTTGCCGGTGTCGTGTTCGCGGGCGGTGACGTGCGCGATAACATCGATGCGATAATCCTGGGGCGTGGAGGCATCCGAGCTCAAAAAACTCACCCCGCTACGGCTATAGCTCGTGATGACACCGCTCACCACCACGTCGCCGGGATCGCGACCGGTGAGACGGAAAGTGCCATCGGTTTGCAGCTCTTCGCGCAACGCCTGAGTCAACGCGTCGCCGAGCCGTGGTTGAAGGGTCTGGTTATTGAACGGCAGTACTTCAATGGACTTTTCGCCGGCCACCGCGCCATTGGCCGGACCCAGCCGATAACCGGCGCAGCCGGCGAATAACCACAGAGCCAAAACGCAAACCGCGGGAAAGAATATCTGGCGCATGTCAATCGGTGGACATTTGCAGGCGGGGCTTGAGGGCTTCAATGCGCTGCCGGGCCAGCGCGGCATAACGGGAATTGGGATCGAGTTGCAGCACTTCATTGTAATAAATCACCGCCCCGTCCCATTTCTTGAAGCTCTCATAAAACTGCGCGATTTTAAAATTGCCCTGCACCTGCTGGGACTTGAGCGCGGTAATGATCCTTTGGGCCCGCGACGCCCGCCGGTCGTCCGGGTAAAGCGTGATGAAATCGGTGAACGTCGCAATGGCCTCGGAGGCGGTGTTTTGATCATACTCGGCCGTTGCCGCTTCCTTCGCATACGCGATGCCCTGCCGATAGAGCGCGTCGGCGACAATAACCGGTTGGTCCTGGTAGCGGTCTGCGGCCACTCCGTAGGCTTTGACCGCCGCCGGATAGTCCTTCTGCTTCTCGCGGGCGGCGCCAATGCGCAACTGCGCGTGGGGCGCCACATCGCTGTATGGGCCGCTGCTGACGATCTTGTCGAACATGCCTGCCGGTAGATCCATGGAAAGCGGGTAGGGGATGTAACCCCAGAGCTTGGGCCATTGACCGTTCAGGAAACGAGTGGCGATGGCGTACTGGCGCCACAGGACATCCGTATATTCCGGGCTCTTGGGATATTGCTGAACGACCACCTGGTAGGCATCGAACGCCATTTCATCCTTGCCCGTTGCCTCCAGGCTGCGACCGACCAGGTATTGCGCGTGCGGCGCATAATCCGACAGCGGCCACATCCGGACGACGCGGCGGGCAGCCCGGAGCGCGAGACCGTAGTTATGAATGTTAAACGCCTGCTGCGCCACATCCAACTGGTCCTTGGCGCGCGCCCGCTGCCAGCCAGTGCCTTCCCCATAGGGCACGTAAGTCCACCCTTCGCCCGGAGTATAAATCGCCGGGGCCGGCGAACGAAACGGGAATAACGCCACGGCCGCGGCCGTCACCAGCAGTAATATAATCCGGCGATTCATACGGCGACACTATCCAGCCGAAATCGGCAAGTCAAGGCGGGTGGGAGCCGCCAATGTCCTGATTTGAAACGGCAAACCGCCGACCTGGAGCGCGAATTGTCTCAACCCGCAGCGGTCCCGACATATCCAGCCGCGGCGGATTGAAGACCATCCACGCTCCGGGTCAAATCAGGACACGACTCCGGGGCCGCCAGTTACATTCCGTCCAGGAATTTTTTGACATGCGCAAAAGCCTTGCCGAGGACACCAAGGTAAATGGCGGCCAGAATCGAAATAATGGCCATGACGCACAGAAGTTCGGTCAGGCTCCAGCCGGTGATTTGATGGACGGATTTCATAATCAGACCGCGGCCGGATTCAACCGCGGTAAACAATCAACACGCCAAAATCAGACAGGGTCTTTTGGGAAGCGATGTCCACGTAGGTATAGGTGACCACGTGAACGCTTAGCAGATTGGCCTCACCGACTTCACTCAGGAATTCCGTCACCTTTTCATCAAACCGGTCGTGGCCGGATTCGAAGCACGTGGCGTGGCGAATGGTGTGGAGGCGGATTCTTTTGGCCGAGCCGCGGGTCACCACTTCCACCGGCGAATCCGCTTTTTTGATGAGCAGCTCGCTCGGTTTGTCGTGCACCGGCACTTTCAGGTGTTTCTCGATCTTGGCCGCGGCGGACGCGGCGATGGGATTGACGGGTTGGCCGGTCGGGGCGGCCACTTCCGACGCGGCCTTGGTGGATTGCCGCGGAATGGTGATGGTTTCGCCACAGGCCGGACAGTCGATTTCCGTGCCCGCACCGGCGCTGTCCACCACGAGTTCCTGCTGGCAATTGGGGCAATCAAAAACGATGTCCATATTCGGGTAACGGGTTGACGCTGCGATTAGTTTAGCCCCGCGCCGGGATTAAACCAACAACAAAATCTCACACCCAAATCTCGCTCACTCCCATTCAATGGTTCCGGGCGGCTTGCTGGTGATGTCGAAGACGCAGCGGTTCACCCCTTTAACCTCGTTGACGATGCGGCTGGCGAGCTTTTCGAGCAAGGCGTACGGTAATTTTACCCAGTCTGCCGTCATGCCGTCCTGCGATTCCACGGCGCGAATCGCAATCGTGTACTCGTAAGTCCGTTCGTCACCCATCACGCCCACGCTGCGCACCGGCAGCAGCACGGCGAAACTCTGCCAGAGTTTGTAATACCAGCCGCTGCTTTTCATCTCGTTGACGACGATGGCATCCGCGTTGCGCAAAATTCGCAACCGCTCCGGTGTCACTTCACCGAGGATGCGGACCGCCAGGCCCGGGCCGGGGAACGGCTGGCGGAAGACAATTTCCCGCGGCAGACCCAGTTCGAGCCCGAGTTGGCGGACTTCATCCTTGAACAAACACTTCAGCGGCTCGACCAGTTGAAACTTCATTTTCTTCGGCAGGCCGCCGACGTTGTGGTGGCTTTTGATCATCGCTGCCGGATTGCCGGCGATGGGGACCGACTCGATGACGTCGGGGTAAAGGGTGCCTTGCGCCAGGAACTTCGCCTTCCCGACGCGCCGCGTGGCCGCGCTGAAAACCTCGATGAACGCCCGGCCGATGATTTTCCGTTTGCGTTCCGGGTCGGTTACACCTTTCAGCCGGCGCAAAAACAGTTTCGAGGGGTTTTCGTATTGCAATTTAATCTTGAAATGCCGGCCGAAAACCTCGCGCACGACTTCCACCTCGCGCCCGCGCAACACGCCGTTATTGACGAAAATGCAAGTGAGCTGGTCGCCCACGGCCTTGTGAATCAGCGCCGCGGCGACACTCGAGTCCACGCCGCCGCTGAGGCCCAGAATGATTTTTTCCTTGCCGACCTGGGTCCGAATCTGTTCGACGGCCTGTTCGACGTAATTCCGCATCGTCCATTGCTTGCCACAGGCGCAAATCTGGTGGACAAAATTGGCAAAAATTTCCCGTCCGCGCGGCGTATGGACGACTTCGGGATGAAACTGGAGGCCGAAAAATTTCCGGGCGCGGTTTTCCACCGCCGCGAATTCGGAATTTTCCGTGATGGCGACGGGTTTAAAATGGCGGGGCAGCCGGGTCAATTTGTCGCCATGCGAATTCCAGACCTGCAGTTTCCGTGGTAAATTCCGGAACAAGGCGCACGCCGGATCCTTCACCGTGAGCGTGCTCTTGCCGTATTCGCGTTTCCGTCCTTTCTCGACCCGGCCACCGAGAAACTGCGCGAACAATTGCACGCCATAGCAAATACCGAGGATGGGAACACCCAGTTCAAAAATCCTCCGGTCCGGGAGCGGCGCGTTGGGCGCATAGACGCTGTTGGGACCGCCGGACAAAATCAGGCCGCGCGGCTTGAGCTTCGCCAGTTCACGCGCCGGGGTGTCATAACTCAGGATTTGCGAATAGACGTTGCATTCGCGAACCCGGCGCGCAATGACCTGGGTGTATTGCGACCCGAAATCCAGGATGACGATTTGTTCACGCATCGTTTGAATGAACGTGGATTCATGCCCTCAAACGGCAACTATTACGAGAAAAAAATGGCTCTAACTCCGGCGGATGGTAAACTTTTCTGATAAGCACTCATGCAAGATTTAAAATTACTTCACGATGCGGTTTTGAAGGGCGACGTCAAAAGTGCCAAAGCGGTCACCGCCCAGGCCCTGCAGGATGGGATTGAGCCGTTGCACCTCATTCAGGATTACATGATGCCGGCGATGGGAGAGGTGGGCCAGCGTTTTGAATGCAGCGAATATTTCGTGCCCGAATTGCTCCTTTCGGCCCGGGCCATGAAGGGCGCATTGGAGTTGTTGCGTCCATTGCTGGCAAAGGGCGGAATGCAGCCGACCGGGCGCGTCGTGGTCGGCACGGTCAAGGGCGACTTGCATGACATTGGCAAGAATCTCGTGGCGGCCATGCTCGAAGGCGGCGGTTTTGAAGTCACGGACATGGGTGTGAACGTCACGCCCGACCAATTTGTCACCGCGGTAAAGCAGAAAAAGCCCGATATCCTGGCGCTGTCCGCCCTGTTAACCACCACGATGGTTGCGATGAAAGACACCATCGAGGCGCTCAAGCAATCCGGTGTCCGCCAACAGGTGAAAGTGCTGGTCGGCGGGGCGCCCGTTACGCAGCGATTCGCGGATGAAATCGGTGCCGACGGTTACGGTGAAAGCGCGGCCGGCGTTGCCAATCTGGCCAAACGGGTGATGGCTTGAATTGCAGTTAAGCCACGGGCCAAGGCGGAGCGGATTTTACCGCGGCAAAGAACACATCCAAATTGCCGAGCGGCGTGTTGGGCGGCAGATCGCATCCGGAGGAAATAACAAAATTGCGATGGCCGGTCGTGGCAACCAGCAGGCCGGCAGCTTGTGCTTGCACTTCGTCAGCGGATAATTGGCAGAAGACACCTGCCGGATCGAGGTTGCCGCATAAGACCACATCGGCGGGGATTTTTCCCAGGGCAGCGACGATATCCATGGGCCTTCCGAAATGGAAACTCTTCAAGCCGGTTTCCAGAATCGCCGGCAAATGCACCAGCTTTGCGCCGCAATTGTGCAGGACCATGGCAAAACGGTCGCCGGCGATTGCCGCAGCCATGGTCTTGAGGTACCCGGAGGAGAACTCCGCCAGCCCGCGCGGCGACAACAGGCCCGCCGCCGGTTCCGCAATGATCACGCCGTCGGCACCCGCGGAGCGGAACGCCCGGAGATAATCCGTCAGAAACGCCGCGCTCTTCTCCAGCACGACATGCATCAAATCCGGGTCGGCCAAAGTCAGTTCCAAAGCTTCGCTGACGCCGACCAATCGCGCCGCCAGGGAAAAGGGCCCGATGCAACCGCCGAATACGAGCGGCTGACCAGGCAAGCCCCGCAAACCGCGTACGGCTTCCAAATGCACGGCGGTCCTCTTGTCACCGGGTTTGGGTACGGTGAGATGTTTTGCCTGCTCCTTGTCCGTCACCAGCCGTCCGGTTACCGCCGGCACTTCGGTATCGGAGAAATGGGTGGTGCAGCCGAAGGCTTCGGCTTCCGCGCTCAAATCCATGGCCGAAAGAACAATTGACGTTTGATACCGTTCGCGCAGCGCCATCTGCGTCTCCACCTGCGTTCGTGGGTTGGTCACCACATCGATTACCCGTGCCCCCGTCAGCGCCAAGCCGGGGTAGACCGCAATCGGCATGGCGATGCGCCGGGCGGATCCAAGGATAAATTCGTTGAAATGATTTTTCCCGCTCACGATGAATGAGAAGCCTTCTCTACTTGTGAATGTCGAATTTTACGAGAATAAAATGTCGATTTCGACAGATGGAAAATCTTCCCGTTGCCCGGAATGCGCAGTTGCGTTATAAGGCAGGTATGACTGCTCTTGGGCAAAGTGGCTGCGTTCATGCGAATGGCAGGTGCTTCGCAATGCCTTCCGCCAAATCGGGTTTTTCGCTCGTTGAGCTGCTTATCGTCCTGGCGCTGATGGTCATCCTCACCGTCATGATGTGGGGATTCACGTCGGAGAGCCACCAGCACGCGGCGCAACGGGCCTGCCAGCAAAATTTGCAGAAAATTTTCGTGGCGCTGCAAATTTACGCCAACGACTTCAACGGCAAATTGCCGGAGAATACCAACGCCACCAGATCAGAAGAGCCGTTGAGCCTGCTGGTGCCGCGCTACACGGCGGACACTTCGATTTTCATCTGCCCGGGCAGCAAAGATTCGCCGTTGCCATCGGGCGTTTCGTTTGCCAATCGGAAAATCAGTTACGCCTATTACATGGGGCAAGGCCTGGGCGACGCGCAACAAGCGCTGATGTCCGATTGGCAGGTCAATACACTACCGAAGAAGGCGGGTGATTTGGCGTTTTCCGCCACGGGCAAGCCGCCGGGCAACAACCATTATAAATACGGCGGGAGTTTTTTGTTCTGCGACGGGCACACGGAATTGACGCCGCCGGAGTTATCGTTTTCGCCCGTGATTACCAACGGAGTTGAACTGTTGAATCCGAAACCGTAGACGCCTCATGAAAATTCAGTGTGCTTGCGGCGCGAAATATGCCTTCGACGCCACACCGGAAATGCTGCAAAACCCGGTGAAGTTCGTCTGCCCAAGCTGCGGACTGGATTCGTCGGATTTCGTCAACGACTTGATCCGTCGCGAATTTGCCGGACAAACCTCTGCCGTACCGCTGCCGGCCGAGACACCCCGACTCAAAATCACCCGCGACGAGCCGCAGTCATCCGCGCCGGTGGCAGCAACGCCGGAATCATCTGCGGCTACCGGGCATTGCGCCAGGCACCCGCGCGAGTTGGCCGTGCACCATTGCTTGGTTTGCGGGAAGCCGATGTGCCGTCAATGTATGAGCTTGTTCGGCCATGTCTGCTCGCCGTTGTGCCGTGCGAAGGCCGAAGCGGAGAGCCTCGATGTGCCTGTTTTCGCGGGGCAAAAGACGGTGGTCGAGGCCAGGTATTGGCGAAAGGCCGGCCTCATCGCTCGGTTGGCCGCGGTTCTGGTTCTCGGCGGTTTCGGCTTTTGGATCTGGTATGCGTGGGTCGGCTCGGTGCCGCACACAGTTCTTTCCGTTCATTTCGACACCATTGCCTATACGGGTGAATCCAAACTTTGCGGAACGAACCAGATTGTGTTCCTGCACGGTGGCACCCTGGCGCGCTACGACCTCGAGTCGGGAAAGGAAGTCTGGTCCCAGGTGTTGGTCAGGCCACAGCAAATCGCGGACGCCGTTGCGCGTGAAAACCAATGGCAGCCGACCGACCGGGATCAACCAAGAATTCCTCAAAGCCAGCTCGAAGAACGGGCGGCTGTTGTCCTGGAAGGGTCATTGCAATTGCACATTTTCGGCGAGAACGTCTGGGTGGCCGCGCCGGAGAAGCTGACGCATTACGATTGGAACACCGGCGTGGTGTTGCAGGAGATTCCATTGGACGGCGCGGGTGAATTGCTTGCCGGTAACGGCGAATTCCTGATGACAGGAGCAGTCGCAAACGGGCAGGCGCTCATCACACATATCAATCCGGCGACCGGTGAATCGCGCGTCGAGGAAATCGGCCAGCCGGGACAAACCCTGGTCGCTGCGAGAGCGCCGGGCGGCAACGCGGGCACCCCGGCAAGCGCCGGCCTTCCGTTGGCCCCGGGAACCGGCGCGAGTACGCCGATGAACCCGGCGAAAGTCGGTCAACAGGCGCAACATCTGGGTCTGGCGGCACAGATGGCCTTGCCCGCCCTGTTGGCCAACAGCCGGGAAGAGGAACGCATCGAAGCGGAACTCAACGACCAGAACCGGCCGCGTTCCAGCCCAACCCCAGCGCAACCACCCAAACGGATTGGATATGAAACAGGACACTTCACAGTCATGCCCAGCCAGTATGGTTATGTCGAGTTCGCGGTGCGGCTGCTGAAATCAGAAATTGTCACGCGTGAGGCGATGAAGGCGTCGTCAGGAGAATCCGCGCTGAATGGCAACGTGGGCACCGCAAACGAATCCGCCGCCGTGAACGAAGTTCTCAATGAGATGCAGCGCAGTCGCGGAGGCGGCACGGTGCAGGAAGATGACAGCCTTTACCAGGTCTCACTCCGCCGGCCAGATTCCACCGACGCCGCCGATTGGACCGGTGATGTGGTCGGGCCGCCCGAGCTGTTTCCGCTTAAAACCGTAAATGTCCTCGCCGCCGGAAAGACGCTGGTGGTTTTTGACAAGACAGACAAAAAGCTCTGGCAGGCGACACTGACTTATGATGTCCCCGTTGGCAATCGGAACGAGAACGAAGAATCCTCGACTTTCGGGGCAGGACCCTGCGTCGAGCAGGGTGACACGCTGTATGTATTTGATCAAGCGGTGCTGACGGCTTTTGATCTGGCGACGGGCAACGCTCGCTGGCGCGTGCCGACAGTCGGCGTCGTCGGCTTGTTTTTCGACGATCACGGAATGTTGTACGTCAACACCACGACCGCCGATCCGGAAAACATTCGGTATTCCCGCCAGATTGATATCACGCAAAAAATCCAGGCCAATCTGCTCAAGATCGACCCCCAAACCGGCCGGATCTTGTGGAACACGCAACCGGGCGGCTTTATCTCATATGTTTCGGGAAATTTTATCTACACGGTTCAAATCTATAATCCCAGCGAGGACGAACTCAAAATGGCAGACCTTGCCGGCATCACGCCCAATCCGGCTCATATCTGGATTCGCCGGATCAATCCGAGGAACGGGCAAGTCTTGTGGACGTATTATCAGGCTGACAAAGGAGCGATCCTGAATGTGCAGTTCAAAAATAATTCCATTGAAATCGTTTTCAAAAAAGAAGTGGACGTGTTGAAATACCTTTCCCTTTGACAAGGATTTTACTGCTGGACCACTTTTACCTTCCCGGTGCTCGCGTCGTAGCTGATTTGATAACCTGGCGGCAGCTGTGGGATTTTCGCAAGATAATTGGGCACCAGCTCTTGAAGGTTATTCGGATAACGCCCTTCCGCCGCGTTGAATTGCTGGATGGCCTGGTTAAGTTGTGCCAGGTCAATCTGCTTTACCGAGTATTTCTGCGCGTTGCCGACCGCGCCAAGGTAATCCGGCACCACGGTGACGGGATTGCCACTGGCGAAGTTCGTGGCCGTGTTGGTTGCGGCCGTTGTATTGGTGGAACCGGAATTGCCACACCCGGCCAGGAACATGACGGCCAACATTGTGAATAACAGAAAAACAACTTTCATGGCGGCAATATAATCCAAGCCACGAAAATTCCCAGCGCCAATCGCGGATAGCTATCGGCGCTGAAACCCAGCCCCTTTGCCGCGACGCGCGCGACAGACCGCACGGCGCGACTATTGCGCGGGTGCGTTCGTGGAAGGCGCGTTGGTGGACGGCATTTCCGGCGCCGCTGTCGTATCCGCCGGTTTCTGGCAACCGGTGAGCAATCCGATGTAGACGAGGCCCAATGCCATAACCAAATAGACTAATTTTTTCATACCCGCTTCAATTCCCACAGATGCTTTCTGGCCGCAAGCACAATTTTCAGATTTTTTTGGGGGAACCACCCGGGGTTTGCACCGCCAGCTCCCGCGCCCGGCAGATCAAATCCAAATCTTCCGTCAGACTGCCAAAACGGAATCGGGGCAGGCCGCTCTGCCGCTGGCCCAGCAATTCACCCGGACCCCGCAGTTTTAAATCCATTTCGGCAATGCGAAACCCATCCGCGGTTTCTGCCAGCACCTGGAGCCTTTCGCGCGCTTCGCCGGTCCTGGCGTTGGAAATTAAAATGCAAAACGACTCGTTGGCGCCACGCCCGATGCGCCCGCGCAATTGATGCAATTGCGCCAGCCCGAATCGCTCTGCGTTCTCGACGAGCATGACGGTCGCGTTCGGCACATCCAGCCCCACTTCAATCAACGCCGTCGCCACCAGCACCTGGACCTGGTTCGCCCGAAACGCCGCCATCACGTCTTCCTTCTCCCGGCCTTTGAGCCGGCCATGCAGCAATCCGACGCGAAACGGCGCCAGTGAGTGCCGAACCGCCTCAAATTCCCTGGTCACCGCCTTGATATCATTGGCCGTGTCCTGCTCTTCAACCCGTGGATAAACCACGTAAGCCTGCCGCCCGGCGGTCATTCTTTCGCGGATGAATTCCCAGACCTTCGGCAACGTGTCCGTGCTTCGTACAAACGTTTTCACGCGACCGCGGCCGGCCGGCATTTCATCAATCACCGAAACGTCGAGATCGCCATAAAGGGTCAGGCCCAGCGTGCGCGGAATCGGCGTCGCCGTCATCACCAGCAAATGCGGGTAATTCCCCTTGCGCACGAGTTGCTCGCGTTGGGTCACACCGAACTTGTGTTGCTCGTCAATAATGACCAGACCGAGGTTTTCAGGCGCAAAACCCGATTCAATGAGTGCATGGGTGCCGATGAATAGTGATGAGTGATGCGGAATGTGTGCCGTGTCCTGGACAGCGCCAGCCAGTCTTTGGATGTTGGATGTTGGATGTTGGATGTTGAATGTTTTTCTGCTTCCGGTTTGCAGCTCCACCTTTACGCCCAGCGGCTCAAACCACTTTTGAAAATTACGAAAGTGCTGTTCCGCCAGGATCTCCGTCGGGGCCATGAGTGCCACGCTGAAGCCGCTCTCCAATGCCATCAGAGCTGTGCACGCGGCTACAACGGTTTTGCCCGACCCGACGTCTCCTTGCAGCAGGCGCCGCATCGGGTGAGCGCCGCCCATGTCCGAGCGGATTTCGCGGAGCACCTTCGTCTGTGCCCGGGTAAGCTGGAAGCCGAGCCGCGCCAGAAATGGCTTCATCAAACGGTTGTCGCCACGGCACGGCAGCGCGCGCGACTTGGCTTCGAAATTCCTCCGGCGCAGCTGCATTTCGCCCTGCAGCGCAACGAATTCGTCCAAGGCCAGCCGGCGCCGTGCAATTTCCCCATCCGACAGTTCCTCTGGAAAATGAATCATGCGGACCGCGCTGGCCCGTGTCGGAACGATTTTCAGGTCGGGTGCCGGTTTTGGTTCGACGAACTGTGACTCGAATCTTTCCAGTGTCCGCCAGATCAATCCGCGCAACCAGCGTTGCGGCAGGCCTTCGGTAAGCGGGTAGATGGGCGCAATGCGGTTGATGTGGATGAAGCTTTCCTCGCCGCCTTCGATGACTTCGGTTTCGGGATGGTCCATTGTGCGCGGTTTGGTCTCGACGAGCTTGCCGAAGACAAAAACCTCGTCGCCGACCGCGAAATACTTCTCCATGAACGGCAGGTTCCACCAGCGGCAATGCAGGCGCGCCGAGCCGTCATCGAGCACGAATTCAAAAACGGACTTGGTTCCCTTGCGAAAACGTTTGAGTCCCTGGGCGACAATGGTGCCACGCGCGGTGGCCGCCTCGTCCCGGGTCAATTCGGCAATGGCGCGAAAATGACGGCGGTCCTCGTAACGCCGCGGACGGTGCAGCAGTAAATCCTCGATGGTATGAATCTCCAGCCGCGCCAATTGTACAGCACGCTCCGCGCCGACGCCCCAAAGTGAGGTCACCGGCCTTCGCAACGCCGGGGTTGCTTCGTCCCGGCAAGCCGGCCTGGCGAGCGGCGAAATCTTGGGTTCCGACGGCAACATTGGCCGCACGATACAAACCGTTAACGGCGGCTTCAACGGGAAAGGAGCGCGGACGGCTCATCCGCGAGTTGTTGTTTCTCAACAACGGCGGACAAGCTGTCCAGGCTCCAGACTGGGCCGCAATCAAACCTCAATCACCGTGACCTCCGGTCGGCAGTTAAATCGCAGGTCGAAGTAAAACCAGCCGATGCCCGGGTTCACATAAAGCGGGCCGGACTCGGTTTGGAACAAGCCAAGGTCGTATTCGTCCACCCCGGGTGGCAGCGCGATGGCTCCATAAAATGGAATGCGCACCTGTCCGCCATGGGAATGACCGGCCAGTACCAGATCGAACCGATGGTCACCCTGTCGCTTTATCCACGCCGGATAATGCATCAGCAAAACGGTTTTCGCCTCGGGATTCAGCGGCGGCGGAACGTTGTAGAAACTCCGGCAGGTGATGCCCACAAGGTTGATTTTTCCGCCGGCCACCGCCTGCTGTTCGTCGAGCAGCCAGGCGCCGCCGGTGGCTGCAAAACATCGGCCGATGTCCGTAAACGACGCGCCGCTCCAATAATCATGATTCCCGGGCACGCCAAACAGGGGTGACTTGACATCCGATAGAATTTCCAGCGCCTCCGGGAGGAACCGGGCTTGCTCAATGATATCGCCGGTAAAGCAAACCAGGTCGGGAGAGAAGGAGTTGATGGTGTTGACGACGGATTCCGCATAGGCGCGGTCACCCTTGTAATGTAAATCCGTGAAATGAACCAGTCGGACGGCGGGCGGGTCATCGCCCATCCGCAGGTGCCGAACTTTTAACCACGTGGGTTCAAGCCATCGGGCGTCCGTCGCGGCGGCCAGCGGCGCACCGGCACAGGCCGTGCCCAGCGTCAGAAGAAAATGGCGGCGGTTGAATTTGGTCAATTTCATTGGTGCTTGCGACGCCCTGACCAAAATCACCCGCACCTCGCGGCGGGAATTGCGCCTGGCATCTTATCACGGTATCTTGGACGCCGTGCCCGCGCATTTCGTTCAACCCCGAACTTCGCCCTTGCTTCTGTTGTTGCGCGCCAACGCGCTGCAAACCTGGCGGCGGTTGCTCTCACTGCGCAAACAATCGCTGTTGCTCACCAGCGTCATCGTGTTGTTTGTCGTCGGTTATCTCGTTCTGTCCTTCTGGCTGTTTTATCATGCCTTGTGGTTTGTCGCGAGATTCCCGGGTCTGGGCGCGGTGCTGACCGAGCGTTTGATGTACACGCTGTTTGCCTTTCTCTTCGGACTGTTGCTGCTGAGCAACCTGGTGATCAGCTACACCAACCTGTTCCGCAACCGCGAAACCGCGTTCCTGCTCACGCTTCCCGTCCCGAACCAGACCATCTTCCGCTGGAAGTTTATCGAATCCGTGCTGCTGGCGTCGTGGGCGTTTTTATTCCTGATCGCGCCGCTGCTCGTGGCCTTCGGGCTGGTGCGCGGCGCGCCCTGGCATTTTTACGCCATGACGCTGGTGTTGATTGTATTGTTCATTGTGCTGCCGGGGGTCGCCGGCGCCTGGCTGGCGATTTTGGTGGGACGATTCCTGGATCGCCGCAGTTTCCAAATCACCATTGTCGCCACCGCCATGGTCTCGCTCGCGCTGGTGGCGTTTTGGTGGAAGGCGCAGCCGGCCACCAACGCCCTGCTCAGCGAACGGACGCTCGAGGCGCTGGATCAATTGCTTGCCCGGACCCGCTTCACTATGTCTCCGTTCCTGCCCAGTTACTGGCTGTCCACGGCCGTGCTGCAATGGGCGGAAGGCATCCTGCGCGGCGCGGTGTTCTTCGCCCTGGTCCTGTTGAGCCACACCTTGTTCTTCGGCAGTCTGGCGTTCACCCGGTTCGGCGGCGTCTTTTATGCCACCGCGTCCGCCGTTCAAAGCCGGGCGCAGCGGGGAAGCCGCCGAAGCTCGTCTCGTCTTCAACCGGGAGCCGTCCATTCGACGGGCTGGCTGGAGAAGTCCTTTGGAAAACTCTTCTGGCTCAGCCGGGACGGCCGGGCTCTGGCCCTCAAGGACATCCGCATGTTCTGGCGTGACACGACGCAGTGGGGCCAATCCGTGATGCTGTTCGGGCTCCTGGGCGTGTATATCATCAACCTGCGGAATTTTACGCACCAGTTGAACAGTGTCTTTTGGATCAACCTCATCGCCTTCCTGAATCTGGGGGTTTGCGCCCTGAACCTCGCCTCGGTAACCACCCGGTTTGTGTTCCCGCAATTCTCACTGGAAGGCCGCCGCCTGTGGATCGTCGGCATGGCCCCCATGGGCCTGGAGCGCGTGGTTAAAACCAAATTCTGGCTGGCCAGCGTGATGTCGTTCATCGTGACTTCCGGCCTGATCATGCTGTCGTGCTACCTGCTGAAGATGAGCTGGGATCGGGTGGTTTTTTTCGGCGCGGTGGTCACCATAATGACCTTTGCGCTCAATGGCCTCGCGGTTGGGTTGGGGGTGCTGTACCCCAATTTGAAAGAGGCCAATCCCAACAAGATTGTCAGCGGCTTTGGGGGCACTTTATGTTTCGTGTTGAGTTCCGTCTATATCCTTGCGTCCGTGTTGCTGTTGGGATTTGCCGCCACCGGCTGGCACGGCCGGGCAATTTGGGCCGCCGAGGGCGTCAGTGGCTTCGTGCTCCTGTCCCTCTTCATCGGCTGGCTCCCGCTCAAATTTGGCCTGCGCCAACTGGAAAAATTCGAAGCCTGACCGGACTTCCCCGACCGGCCGTTCAGGTCAACACCAGCTTTTCCAGCGCATCAAACAGTTTGGGCGGGTCCGCCAGATGCACCTGACGGCCGCGGGTGATCAACCCGAACCCCTCGCCGTAGGCCGGGCCGTTGGCCACACAGGCGTCGGTAAGACACCGGGTGAGCTGCTGTTGCGCCGATCGAATCGCCTCCGGACGTTTGCCGTCCGCTTCAAATTTCCATCCCACCAGCCGGGCCGATGGGAACCAGGCGCGCAACTCGGCGATGATCTTTTGCGTCGGCAGGAGTTCCACCAGCAGCGTCCCCTCCGTCGTGGGGATTTTTTTTGATTTGACCTCCGTCAGCTTGCCGTGCGGAGACTTCAATTGAATCCGGCCGAAACGGAAGTCGCCGACGGCGGCCGTGTGAAAGACGGCATTCACGGTTTGGGGGGACAGCGCCTGCAATTTCTCCCGCAGGTTTGAGCTGGTGGTGAAGAGCTCGACCTGCTGGGCCCGGCGCTCGCCGGCATACGTCGCCTGCACACTGAGGAGCAGGATAACCTGATGACCGCGCGCAACCAGGAAGTTGGCCAGTTCGGTACCCAGTCGGCCGGTTGAAAAATTTGTGAGCCGGCGCACTTCATCGAGCGGTTCATACGTCGGGCCGGCAGTGATAATGCAGTTCATGTCGGAGTCCCAGCTTCAACCGCTTCCCTGCCGACAGCAAGCCAAAGCCGGGCACAATTACTCGACAAGTTCGCAGGCATCTGCGTTCAATTGGCAATTAAAACCTGGATTCCGCCCCAGGCGTGTGACACCCTAGGCCATGCGGAGGGGGAAAGTGTTGCTTTGGATTTGTTCGACAGCCCTGCACCGCCCGGAAAATCCAAGATTTGGACACCACGTTAATTAAAATTACATAGCCTGTCTGATATGGATGCGTATCGGTTCGAATCCAAACGCGTAAAGGCGATGTTTGTCAGATGATTAAACCCGCCTGCACTTCATGAGCAAAATTGTCGGCATAGACCTCGGCACCACCCATTCGCTCGTCGCCACCGTGGATTCGGGCATCCCGTTTGTCATTGCCGACACAAACGGACAGCGGCTCACGCCGTCCGTGGTCCATTTCGCCTCCGCGGAGGCGGCGCCGCTGGTGGGCCAGGAAGCTCTTCGCGCGCGCGTTCTCCAACCGGCCGAAACGGTGTATGCCGTGAAACGTTTCATCGGCCGGCGTGGCGCGGACATCACGCAGGAGGAGATGCTCGTAACCTATCCGGTCAAAGGCCATGACGCCGGCAACGTCAGGATTCCCATTCACGACCGGGAATTTTCGCCCGAAGAAATTTCCGCCGAGGTTTTGAAGAAATTGAAGCGCGACGCGGAACGGTATTTTGGCGAACCGGTCGCGCGCGCCGTCATCACCGTGCCGGCGTACTTCAACGACGCGCAACGCAACGCCACCCGGCGCGCCGGCGAACTGGCCGGCTTCACCGTCGAACGCATCCTTAATGAACCGACCGCCGCCGCCCTGGCCTACGGCCTGGACAAGCTGAAGGAGAAATCCAAAATCGCAGTTTACGATCTGGGTGGCGGCACGTTCGATCTCTCAATTCTGGAACTGCATGAAGGTATTTTTCAGGTGCTCGCCACCAACGGCAACACGCGCCTGGGCGGCGAGGATCTGGACAAGCGGCTGGTCGATTTTCTCATTAAACAAATTCAAATGGCAAATCCAGCGTTCCCGGTTCAAAATCCCCAGACTCTGTCGCGCCTTCGCGAGGCCGCGGAACTGGCCAAGATCAAATTATCGACAGAAACCGATGTGGAAATCGCCCTGCCGTTTCTCACGCCACATTTCAGTTTCAGCCATCGACTGACACGCGCCGGCCTGGAAAACCTTACGCGCGACATCATCACCCGCACCCGGCCGCATTGCCTCCGCGCCCTGGCCGATGCAAAGGTCGAACCCAAGGATCTGGACCAGGTGGTGCTCGTCGGCGGCCAGACGCGGATGCCGCTGGTCCGAAAATTCGTGGGCGAGCTGTTTGGCTGCGCGGAATTCGAGGAGACGCGGGGCGGCCTCCGGCTCGGCAACGATTCTCACCAACCGAAAGGCCCGCAGCTCAATACGTCCCAAAACCCCGACGAAGCCATCGCTCTTGGGGCGGCGATTCAGGCGGAAATCCTGTCGGGCGGGTTCAAAAATGTACTGCTGCTCGACGTGACTCCGCTGTCGCTGGGTCTGGAAACGTTCGGCGGCCTGATGAACGTCCTGATTCCGCGGAACTCCACGATCCCGGTGAAGGCCGGCGAGATGTTCACCACGGCCGCGGACAACCAGCGTTCGATGCTGATCCATGTGTTGCAGGGCGAACGCGAACGCGCGCAGGACAACTGGAGCCTCGGCAAGTTCACGATTGAATTCGAGCCGGCACCACGCGGGGTGCCGCGGGTGGGGGTCCAGTTCGAAATTGACGCCAATGGCATTCTGCATGTGCTGGCGCGGGATGTGAAAACCGGCGGGGAAAAGAACGTTGAAATGAAATCCGCCGTGGACGTGGACGATGCGGCGGTGCAGCACATGGTCGAGGAATCCGTTGAACATGCCTTCACCGATCTGGCCGCGCGCCGCTGGATTGAGGCGAAATTGCGCGCGACCGAAACGCTCGCCGCCACACGCAAGGCGCTGGCGGACACCGCCGGCGAAATGGAAACCGGTTACCGCGCGGAGATTGAAACCGCCGCGCGCCAGGTGGAATCGGCCCTGGCGACGGAAACACTTGAAACCGGAACAGGCGATGTGAAACAATTGCAGGCTGCCCTCCTGGCGCTTGACGAAATCACCCGGCCGCTGGCGGAGGCACTGCTGGACAAGGCGGTGGAAGCGATGCTGCGCAAACGCGGCGTGATTCAATGACCGAACAGCCAGGCCAGCAGCGGGGCGACGGCAAGGCCCGGGAGATAATTTGCCAGTTCGACTTTGCGAATCTCAAAAATCACCAGGGCCACCGCACACGCCACGAGGCCGGCTACGGCATCGACCGAATTGATCAAATCACTTCGGTCCAGGCTGTGGGATCCCAGGAACGGTACCACGTATAGCCGACAGGCCAACGTGATGCTCCCGAGAAAGAGGAGAACCGGAAAAGCTGAAAAGGCCAGCGTCCAACCCAGGATCTTCACCGAACCCAAAGTTGCCAGCCCGTCCATGATGGCCTTGATCAAGAGCAGATAAAAGTAGCCGGACACTCCGTCGGCCACCGCACCGACCAGGCCCAGGGGCGCGGTGCAGAACAGCAGACTACAGGCTCGTAATCCGTCCCCCGGCCGACGCGGAGCGCCCGCGGATCGGGGCACGATGATATTGCCGGCATAGCGACCCAGGCGGTTGGACATGTTTTGCAGCCCGAGCAGTCTGCCGAGCCGGCCACCAATGGCCATGGCCAGAATGGCGATGGAAATTGTTTTTAACCCCGAAAAAAAAGGCCCTTCGATGCTCAACCAGACCAGGTAAAGGCTCGTAAAAACCGTGAGGGCGCCCAACAGGGAACGCAGAAAAATCTGGGTGGAAAGGGGCAGCGGCCGACGCAACGTCAGTCCAAACAAACCGCCGAACAAAATACCCAAGGCGTTGAGAAATGCGCCGGTCATGCCCCGACTCAACCAT
>Ga0335083_10001497_pt1 | contig 31995 bp, 24 predicted proteins | sample Lox_Sample_42_FD_206716 | JGI IMG/M metagenome (GOLD analysis project Ga0335083, IMG submission 206716) | Soil microbial communities from Loxahatchee National Wildlife Refuge, Florida, United States - Lox_Sample_4.2 | ecosystem: Environmental > Terrestrial > Soil > Wetlands | place: USA...
CTGATCGCCACGCCCGCCGAAATCGACCACATCACCAACACCATCGACCGGGCACTGACCAGGGTCTTCGGTACCACGCAGCCGGCCTGAGTCCGGGAGATACTGAATGAAGATGACAACCGAAGAGGCGTTCGTGAAAGTGCTGCAGCAGCACGGCATCGAGAACGCCTTTGGCATCATTGGATCGGCTTTCATGCCGATCTCGGATCTGTTTCCGAAGGCCGGCATCAGGTTCTGGGACGTCGCCCACGAAACCAACGGCGGATTGATCTGCGACGGCTTCACGCGCTCCACCGGCAAGATCGCGATGGCGATCGCGCAGAACGGTCCCGGGGTCACCGGCTTCGTGACCGCCATCAAGACGGCCTACTGGAACCACACGCCAATGCTGCTGGTCACGCCGCAGGCGGCCAACCGGACGATCGGCCAGGGCGGCTTCCAGGAACTCGAGCAGATGGCGCTGTTCCGGGACATCGTCGCGTACCAGGAGGAGGTGCGCGATCCGAACCGCGTGCCCGAAGTACTTAACCGCGTCATCGGCAAGGCCAAGCGGCTGTCGGCCCCGGCGCAAATCAACATCCCACGGGACTTCTGGACCCAGGTGATCGACGTCCCGCTGCCGACCCTGATCGAGTTCGAGCGACCGGCGGGTGGCGCGAAGGCCATCGCCGAGGCGGCCCGCCTGCTCTCACAGGCGAAGTTCCCCGTCATCCTGTCGGGAGCCGGCGTGGTGCTGGGCGACGCCATCGCCGAGTGCGCGGCCCTGGCCGAGCGACTGGATGCGCCGGTGTGCAACAACTACCAGCACAACGACTCTTTCCCGGGCGATCACCCGCTGGCCGTCGGCCCTCTGGGTTACAACGGCTCGCGCGCGGCCATGGAGCTCATCTCGCAGGCCGACGTGGTGCTCGCGCTCGGGACGCGCCTGAATCCATTCTCCACCCTGCCCTGCTACGGGCTCGACTACTGGCCCAGATCCGCGGCCGTCATCCAGGTGGACATCAATGCCGATCGTATCGGTTTGACCAAGCCCGTCGCGGTGGCGATCTGCGGTGACGCCAGGCTGGTTGCGACGCAGATCCTGGCTCAACTCCAGGGCAACGCCGGCGATGCGGGGCGCAGCGAGCGCCGCAGCAGGATCGAAGCGCACAAGCGGCGCTGGGCCGATGCCCTCCAGACCCTCGACCACGAGGATGACGATCCGGGCACCATCTGGAACGAAGAATGCCGCCGGCGCGAACCCAGGCACATGGCACCGCGCCAGGCGTGGCGCGCGATCATGGCCGCCCTGCCGCGCGAGGCCATCATCTCCAGCGATATCGGCAACAACTGCGCCATCGGCAATACCTATCCGACCTTCCCGCACGGCCGCCAATACCTGGCGCCCGGCCTGTTCGGCCCCTGCGGCTATGGCTTCCCCTCGATCATCGGCGCCAAGATCGGCAACCCCGACACTCCGGTGGTCGGCTTCGCCGGCGATGGTGCCTTCGGCATCTCGATGAACGAGATGACCTCGATCGGCCGTGACGACTGGCCCGCGGTGACCATGGTCATCTTCCGCAACTACCAGTGGGGCGCCGAGAAGCGCAATTCGATCCTCTGGTACGACAACAACTTCGTCGGCACCGAACTCGATCCGAACCTCAGCTACGCGCGCGTCGCAGAAGGATGCGGTCATCGCGGCGTAACGGTGCGGACACCGGCGGAACTGACTCAGGCGCTCAAGACAGCGTGCGCGGCGCAAGCCGACAACGTGACTACGTTCATCGAAGTCATCCTGAACCAGGAACTCGGCGAGCCTTTCCGGCGCGATGCCATGAAGAAACCGGTCGCTGTCGCCGGCATCCGCAAAGAGGACATGCGTCCGCAAAAGCCTGCATGAGCAGCGGCGACGAACGGCGAGTACTCGTCCTCAACGCGGGCTCGTCATCGCTCAAATTCGCGCTGTTCAGCGGCGCCGAGCGTCGCTATCACGGCCAGGTGGAAGGAATCGGGACCCGTCCCCGCTTCCTGTTCGCCGACGACCCGAAGGCGGAGGATCTGCCCGCGGCCACGCGCCATGCGGCGGCGCTGGGCCGGATACTGTCCGCCCTGCAGGAACGAGGGATACGGATCGCGGATCTGGGCGCATGCGGCCACCGTCTGGTGCACGCAGGCACGCGCTTCATCGCACCCACCCGAATCGACGCGCGACAGCTTGCCGCGATCAACGAGCTGCGCGAACTCGCCCCGCTCCATAACGGGCCCGGACTGGACGCCATCGAGGCAATGCGCGCGGCTGCACCCTCGCTGCCCCAAATCGCGTGTTTCGACACCGCGTTTCATGCAACGGTGCCTGAAGTGGCGACTCGTTATGCACTGCCGGCCGAACTGGATGCGACGGGCTACCGGCGTTTTGGCTTCCACGGTCTGAATTTCGAGCACGTTACCGCCACGCTCAACGAACGTGTCGGCCCAACGGCCACAGCGCGTCTCCTGATCTTCCATCTCGGCAACGGTTGCAGCATTTGCGCCGTGAAGGATGGGCGCAGCATCGGAACGACGATGGGCTATTCGACTCTCGACGGTCTGGTGATGGGGACGCGCTGCGGTTCGATCGACCCCGGTGTTCTGCTGGCGCTTCACAGACAGCGCGGCATGTCTCCCGATGACATCGAGACGCTTCTCTACCAGGGCTCCGGACTTCTCGCCGTGTCGGGTGTCAGTTCCGACATGCGCGAACTCGAGCGCATCGACACTGACGCGTGCCGATTCGCGATCGAGCACTTCTGCTACTGGGCCGCACGTCACGCGGGCTCACTCGCCGTCGCACTCGGCGGCGTCGACTCGGTCGCATTCACCGGTGGCATCGGCAGCGGCAGTGCGAGGGTGCGCGCACAAATCATCGCCCGGCTGCGGTGGCTGGGAATCGAACTGGATGTGGATCTGAATGCCCGCAATGGCGCTACGATCAGCGCCAGCAGCTCACGTTGCCCGGTCTGGGTCGTGGCCGCGGACGAAGAGCGCGCGATCCTGCGGCATGTCCAGGACCTGCTGGCGAACAGCCCCTGAGCCGGATACCTTACTCCGCATCGCGCCCCGAGCGCCCCGGACGTTGCGGATCAAGTTGAAACCCGGTCGGAAAACTCCACCGCGGAAGGCCCGTCAGTCAACGGCCGTGAGCGGCGGTCGCCGCCGCACCCAGGTCCTCTGGCAGCAGTTGCTCAACCTTCAGCCTTCCTCCGCCCTCACGCTTCAAGCGCAACTTCGTGCCCAGCTCATTGCCGCGATCGGGGCCGGCAGCCTGCCGGCAAAGAGGGCACTGCCTTCCAGCCGCGCACTCGCCGCACAGCTCGGCATCGCCCGCAACACCGTCACCATCGTCTACCAGCAGCTCGCTGAAGACGGTTACCTGATCGCACGCCGCCGACAGGGGTATTACCCCAACCCGGCCGTGATGGCACAAGGCGCGCGCGCGCCCGCCGCGCGACCGGCTCCGGAGGCCAGTTCCGGTCCCGACTGGATGGCCCGGATCGGTCATCGCCCCTCGCTGCAGCGTCACATCTCCAAGGATCCGGACTGGGAGCAGTACGCGTATCCGTTCATCTACGGTCAGCTGGACCGCAACCTGTTTCCGGCGGCCGAGTGGCGCGCGAGCTGCCAGCAGGTGCTCTCCGGTAACGACGCGCTGGACTGGGCGCAGGATCGCTTCACGCGCGATGATCCGCTGCTGCTGGAGCAGATCCGCGACAAGGTGCTGCCGCTACGGGGCATCTGGGCCACGGCGGATGAAATCCTCGTGACCATCGGCGCGCAGCATGCGCTGTATCTGCTGGCCGATCTGCTGTTCGATGCGCAGACCGAGGTGGGCATCGAGAATCCGGGCTATCCGGATGCCCGGCACATCTTCGCGCGGCGCACGAGCCGCCTGCGGCCCTTGCCCCTCGATGACTGCGGGCTGCGCCTCGGCGGCTCACTCCCGGGATGCCACTTCGTGTACTCGACTCCCAGTCATCAATCCCCGACCACCGTCACCATGCCGATGGACCGGCGGCTGGAATTGCTCACCGAGGCCGAGCGCCACGACTTCCTCATCATCGAGGACGACTACGAGACGGAAGTCAGCTTCTCGGGACTGCCCAACCCGGCCCTGAAGAGTCTCGACCGCGCCAATCGGGTGATCTACGTCGGCAGCCTAACCAAGTCGCTCGCCCCGGGCCTGCGTCTGGGGTACATCGTCGCCCCGGCCGCGCTGATCGGGGAATTGCGCGCACTGCGGCGCCTGATGATCCGGCATCCGACGGCCTTCATCGAACGCAGCTTCGCCCGGTTCCTGGCGCTCGGTTACTACGACACCTTCAACCGGCGACTCGCGGCTGCGTACCGCGAACGGGCCCGGGTGCTGGCCGAGTCCATCGACCGCCACATTCCCGGCCTGCGCCATCCGCCGGTGAGCGGTGGCTCTTCGTTCTGGATCGAAGGGCCCGGCTGGTTGGATGCCCGACGACTGGCGCAAGAAGCGCGCGCCGAGCGGATCCTGATCGAGCCGGGCGATGTGCATTTCGCCGATGATCCTCCGCCGCTCAACTGCTTCAGGCTGGGATTCTCTTCGATCGCCGCACCGGCCATCCGCGAGGGAATCCGCCGGCTCGGGCTGTTGGTGGATGGGCAACGCCCCGCGCGTTAGTTGGTGGACGCGCTAGCCCCGGGGCACAGCCGGAACGCGTGAGCCGCGGACCGCGATGATCAAACGACGCAGGGCGTGAGCGGCCAGCATCACCGCGGCACTGACCACACCGAACAGCAGCGGCAGGCGCTGATCCGGGATGAAGGCCATCGCCGTGACGATGGCGAGCATCATCAGGATGGCCAGCACGGTCAGCCACGGGTACAGCCACATGCGCACGCGCAGTCTTTCGGGAGACTGCCGCTCCAGCAGCCAGCGCAGCCGCAGTTCCGCACACGCGATCAAAAGATAGACGAAGATCGCGACCGTGCCGTACGAGTCCACCAGGAAAGCAAACACGTGGTCCGGCGACACGTAGTTCATGATCACCGCCGCGTAACCGAAGGCGGTACTCAGCAGTATGGCACGCACCGGCACGCCTCGACCGTTGAGGCGCGACAACGCCCCTGGAGCATCTCCGCGTGTCGCGAGCGCCATGATCATTCGCGAGGAGGCGAAGAGTCCGCTGTTGAGTGCTGACAGCACGGCGGTCAGGATGATGGCGCTCATGATCTGCGGCGCGGCCGGTATACCCACGGCGCTGAGCGCGGCCACGTAGGGCTGCGCTATCTGCGGGTCGTTCCAGGGCACCAGCGTGACGACCACGAGGATCGAGCCCACATAAAAGACGAGGACACGCGAGACGACGGATTGCGTCGCACGCGCAACCGCTCGCTCGGGCTCAGCCGACTCGGCCGCCGCGACCGTGACGATCTCGGAACCGAAATAGAAGCCGGTCGCGGCCACGGCGCCGGTCAGAACCGGGATGATCCCGCGCGGCATGAAACCGCCGTGGCCGGTGAGATTGGCGAACCCCCCGGCGTGCCCGGGCCACAGACCCGCGATGATCAGGGCCCCGAGCGCCAGGAAGCCGGCGATGGCGGCCACCTTGATCAGGGCGAACCAGTATTCGGCCTCGCCCCACGAGCGCACCGACAGCAGGTTCAGCAGGGTGAACACACTCATCAGACCCAGGGTGAACACCCAGGCCGGAACGTCCGGAAACCAGCCTACGAGCAGTCGCGCGCCAGCGACCGCTTCGAGCGCGACGACGATGATCCAGAAGTACCAGTACATCCAGCCGGTCATGAATCCGGCCAGTTCACCCAGGGCCAGCCGGTTGTACTCGTAGAACCCGCCCACGGCCGGGTAGGCCGAGGCCATCTCGCCCAGCATGCGCATGACCAGCACCACCAGCATGCCGGTCAGCGCGAAGGACAGGACTGCCGCAGGTCCGGTGTCGTGAATGACCACCCCGCTGCCGACGAACAGTCCGGCGCCGATGACACCGCCCAGCGCGATCATGCGCATGTGGCGGACCCGAAGCGTGCGATGCAGTCCGGTCGGACCGATTTCGCCGTCGTGATCGGACTGTTGCAATGACCACCCGCGCTGGAACGTGCTGCAGCCAAGGATTCCCGTTCGCCCTCACCGTGTAAAGCGCAGAATGGCCACCCCATGCCCACGGCCAGCCACTGCGCCCCGACCCTGCCGCTCCGCGACCACCGCCGGGTCATCATCGCGGCCAGCCTCGGCACCGGCTTCGAGTGGTACGACTTCTTCCTGTATGGCTCGCTCGCCGGGGTCATTTCCAGGCAGTTCTTCGCCAGCGTCGGCGACACCACCGGCTTCATCTTCGCGCTGCTGACCTTCGCGGCGGGTTTCGCGGTGCGGCCCTTCGGAGCGCTGGTGTTCGGCCGGCTCGGCGATCTGGTTGGACGTAAGCAGACCTTCCTCACCACCATCATCATCATGGGCACGGCGACCACCCTGGTGGGGGTGCTGCCCAACTACGCGACCGCCGGAATGCTCGCGCCGGCGTGCCTGATCGCACTGCGCATGCTGCAGGGTCTGGCCATCGGCGGGGAATACGGTGGAGCTGCGATCTACGTGGCTGAACACGCGCCGCCCGACCAGCGTGGCCGCTATACGAGCTGGATCCAGCTGACCGCCAACCTCGCCCTGCTGCTGAGTCTGGCCGTCATCGTCATCTGCCGGACCGCGCTCGGGGCGCAGTTCGAGATCTGGGGCTGGCGGATTCCCTTCCTGCTCTCGGCGATCCTGCTGGGTATCTCCGTTTACGTCCGCCTGCAGCTCGCCGAATCGCCCGTGTATCAGCAGATGATCGCCACGGGCTCGCGTTCCCGCGCTCCCGTCAAGGAGGCCTTCGGCAACCGGCCCAACGTGAGGCGGATTCTGGCGACCCTGTTCGGCGCAACCGCCGGCATGAACGTCGCCTGGTACACGGGGCAGCTGTACGTGTTGTTCTTTCTGACACAGGTGCTCAAGGTGGAGTCACAACAGGTCAGCATCCTGTTGGGTTGCGTTCTGCTGCTCAGCACTCCGCTGTATCTGCTGTTCGGACGACTGTCGGACCGCGTGGGCCGCAAGAAAGTCATCATGCTGGGCATGGCGCTCGCCGCACTGACGTACTTTCCGATCTACCGCGCGATCACGCACTTCGCCAACCCCGCCGTGGAAGAGGCGTCGCAGCGTGCACCGGTGCGGGTATGGGCACAGCGCGAGGATTGCAGCCTGCAGTTCGATCCGGTGGGCAAGCACCGCTTCGTCCGCTCCTGCGACATTGCCAAGGAGGCGCTTGCCAGGGCCGGCGTGCCCTACTCGATGCGCTTCGGAAGCGCCACGACGGGGACCGCCGTGATCCGGATCGGCGACACCGATGGAGCGGCCAACCCGGTGCCGGCTTTCGCTGGAACTCGGCTCACCAGCACGCAGTTCGAACAGGAATCCGCGGCCTTCACCCAGCGACTGAGCCGCGCCCTCGCGACAGCCGGCTATCCCGCGAAAGCCGATCCGGCGCGCGTCAACGCGCCGATGCTCGTGCTGCTGCTGTTCGTGCTGGCCGTCTATGTCGCATTGGTGACCGCGCCGATGGCCTCGTGGCTGGTGGAATTGTTTCCGCCACGGATCCGCTACACCTCGATGTCCATCCCCTATCACATCGGCGCGGGTTGGTTCGGCGGATTCATGCCCGCGGTGGCCTTCACGCTCGTGGCCATCACGGGCGACATCTACTCCGGGCTGTGGTATCCGGTGATCGTGGTGGGATTCACCGCCATCGCCGGGACGCTGCTGTTGCCGGAAACCGCGGGCCGCGCCGATGCCTGAAGCCGCCGCGAGGCGGCGGGACTGAGGCCCGGCGCCCCCGGGGCATGCAACCGCCTTAAGGCTTCCTCAGAAACGCGACGATGGCCTGCACCGTCCTCGCGGGCTGCTCCTCCATCAGCCAGTGGCCCGAATCGGCGATCGAGACCGAGGTGACATCGGTGGCGACGAAACGCAGTTCGTCGGCGAGGGATGCGCCATAGGACTTTTCACCGCCGATGGCGAGCACCGGCATCGTCAGCTTGCCCTTGGCGAGGAAGGCCTGATTGTCCTTGCCGTCGAGCGGGAATGCGACGAACTGCTCGAACGCATCGTGCACGGCGTGCGGCAGCGCAAGCAGCTTCGCGTAATGCTCGCGAGTCTCTTCGTCGATGTGTCTGGGATCGGCCGACAGCTCATTGTAGAAACGATCCAGGTAGATGCGCTCGCGCCCCGCGACCAGCCGTTCCTCGTCCGGACCGTGAAAATTGAAGTGCCAGGTCTTGGGGTTGCACAGCTGGCTGTCCCAGTGGCCGATGCCGGGCAACGGCGCATCCATCACCACCCAGCGCGTGACCCGCCCCGGTGACTGGGCTGCCAGTGCGTAGCCCACCATGTTGCCGATGTCGTGAGTGACCAGCAGGATCTTGCCGATCCCGAGTTTGTCGAGCACCTGCACCATGTCCCGCGCTTCGGTCTTCTTGTCGTAGCCCACGTCAGGGTGGGAGGACAAACCCATCCCGCGCAGATCCGGCACCACGACCGTGTGGTCCTGCATGATGGCGACGGCCAGCGGTTGCCACATGTCCCCTGAGTCACCGAATCCGTGCAGCAGGAGCACTGCGGGACCCTTGCCGCCCACACGGACATGGATGACGGCACCATCCGTCGGGATGTCGGTCACACGGAACGACGCCGGAAAAGGTTCGACCTTCGATACGGCGGGCAGTGCCAGACAGCACGCGATCAGGATACTCGTCAGATAACGCCGCATAGGGCTTGTCTCCGTTGCGTAGCCAGCAGTGGTGCACGCTCGTTGTCATAATAATCGACCGAGCGGGTGACGTGCGATTGAAATCGGCACGCGCCCACGCGGGGCCGATCCAATACCAGACAGCCTCGCCACAAGTACGATCGGCAAGGCGGCGCATTGTGCAAAACGCTCATGAACCGGTTCGCATTCTGGCGCGCCACCGCCGACTAATGTTCAATCGCCACTGCTGCAACGAACGCCGCAATGCACGGGGGGCGGGCGTGGAAGGATGGATTGTGATGCGCTCGCGCGCCTCGAAAAGCCTTCCCCGCTACTGTTAAACGATGACGGGTGAACAGACAAACCGCAATCCCGCCAAGGCCTCCGGCGGCGCCACGATCGACGTGGAACTGAATCATGACGTGGTGTATGGCCATGCGCCATCGCCCGTCTCATCGGGTGCCGCACGCCCGGCCGCCGCGCGTACACCGCGCCCAACTTCGCCTCCCGCCCGCAAGACCACACCCAGGCGCAAGGCGTCGCCGCTGCTTCGCTGGGCAGGGATCGCAGCCGCCACGGGTCTCATCGCAGCGGTGGCGGTGGCGATGTACAGCCCCACTCCTCCTGAGACACCGCCGCCGCCGGTTGTTCTCCAGCCCACCGCCACGGTGACCGAACCCCCCCCGGCGCCCGAACCTCAGGGGCCGCCCGTGCGGTACCGCAATCCCTTCGACCGTGCGGAGGTGTTTGAATTTCCGGCGGGCACATCGCGCGATGACGCCCGCAAGGCCGTCTCCGATATATTGATGCAGCGGGCACAGGAGCGCGGGATTCGGAAGTTCGCTGTCAAGGCGAAGCGCGACGCCCGCGTCGCTCAGAACAGCCCGGAAAGCGTGCCCGTCAGCAGCCACGCCGTGCGCGCCGGACGCTGAGAAAGCGAACCGCTAACGGGCTGTCGGACGGGCAGGGTAACTGCGCCACTCGCCGGTGCGCGCATTCAGGATGCGGAACGAGCCATCGTCCTGCGCGGTCAGCCTGATCCAGGCGGCGCTGCTCTCATCGAGGTTCGCAATCTGTGCCGCGGGGAAATTCAGCTCTTTCGCCGACTCTGAGCGGTGCAGCTGCCACACATCCTCCAGTCCGGCGACGTGATGAAGGGTCTCGTAGGTCTCACGCGCTCCACCCTTCTGCACTCCGTTGTTCATGATTGCGACTCTTGGCGCGAACGCGGCGAAGGTCGCCGGGTCCGATACGTCTGCGCCGCCGTGATGTGCCACCAGGTACACGTCAACCGGCCCGATCAAGCTGCGCGGGCACGCCAGATCGAACAACGGCTGTCCTGACAGGTCGCCGACATCCAGAAAGCGGAAGCGGCCGAAGTTCACGACGACGCCGGTCGAACGCGGATTCTCGATCACATCGCGCGGGGGCATCGCCGAGCTGCGGCACGTGGCAGTCGTCTGGCCGGCCGCAGGCAACGGCTTGGCGAGCACCTTCGTGGCGGAAGCAACAACGATCGCTTCAACGCCCTTCAGCGGCAGCATCTCACCTGGTTGCGGCTCGATATGCGGCGCCTTGTCGCGTATGGCGCGATACACGTCGTAGGCGGATCGGGTCTCCCTGTCACCGGCAGCCGCGGGCGGCAGGCTGCCGTGGTCGACGAAGTGGCGGATGGGAATGAGCTGGGACAGCTCCGCGACACCGCCATCGTGATCGGGATGGAAATGGGTGATCAACAGGTAGTCGATCTGCGTTATGCCCGCGTCACGGGCCGCCGCTACGATCCGGTTGGCGTCGCGCGCTTTGTGAGGATCGCCCGGTGCGGCTCCCGGCACTCCGTCGGCGGCCCATCCCGTGTCGATCAGCAGGGACTGCTTTCCGGGAGTGACCAGCAGCGTGGACTGCCCACCCTCGACGTCGATAAAGTAGACATCGAGTTGGGAGCCAAGCGCGTTCCCGCCCCACAGCAGGCACACCAGCAGCACGAACAGCGTGCGTTGACACATAACTGTCATACAATGATTCACCTACGGCGCCAGATTGCCACGGACACCGCGAAGCCACCAGAGGAGCATCTCATGAAGAGGATGGCAACGGTAAGCGCAGCAGCCTTCGCTTTGCATCGCCGTCACGACGAAGAGTTTCGACAACCAGAATAATCCGACGGAAACCGACGTAACGAATTACACGATGACCTCGGCCAACGTGATTTCGTTCAACTGAGCGAGCCCGATTCACCGCTCCCTGCGGCGGAAGCAGCGCGCGCACGCAGCGCGGAACGCTGGATCTTTCCCGTTGGGGTCCTTGGCAGCGCATCCACGAGCTCAACGGACCGGGGGTATTTGTATGGAGCGATGGACGCTTTGACGTAGTCCTGCAAGGCGCGAACGGTGGCTTCAGCTGAGGTGGTCGGCTCGCGCAGCACCACGAACGCCTTGGCGATGCTGCCTCGTTCGGCATCCGGTGCCGCCACCACGGCACATTCGAGCACCTGCGGATGGGTTCCCAGCGCCTCTTCGATTTCGGCACCCGAGATGTTGTATCCGGATGAAACGATCAGGTCATCGGTGCGCGACTGGAACCAGTAATAGCCGTCCTCATCGAGGTGGTAGCGGTCACCGGTCAGGTTCCAGCCGTTCACCACGCTCTGCCGCTGGCGTTCCGGATCGTCGAGGTAACGACACCCGGTCGGCCCGCGCACGGCCAGCCGACCGGTGCTGCCCCGGGGCAGGGGCCGATCCTGCGCATCCAGAATGCAAGCCTCATAGCCGGGCAGCGGCACCCCGGTAGCACCCGGCCTGATGTCCGCCCCGGAGGCCCCGATGAAGATATGGATCATCTCGGTGGAACCGATGCCGTCGGTCAGCCGCAGGCCGGTCGCCTCGTGCCAGGCATCCGAGGTGTGTCGGGAGAGATGCTCGCCGGCGGAAACCGCAATTCGCAGACTGGACAGATCGAAGCCGGATGTCATCTGTGCCAGCTTTCGATACATCGTGGGCGCGGTGAAGATTGCGGTCGCGCGGAACCGGGCGACGGCTTGCAGAAGAGCCTCGGGTGAGGCCTTCTCGAGCATGACGGTCGCCGCCCGGAAGCGCAGTGGAAACACCAACAGGGCACCCAAGCCGAATGTGAACCCGAGAGGCGGGCTCCCCACGTAAATGTCATTCGCTTCCGTGTGCAGCAGATGTCGCCCGACGACGTCCGCCATGGCGAGGACGTCCCGATGGAAATGCATGGTCACCTTGGCGTTTCCGGTGGTGCCGGAGGTGAATGCGAGCAGACAAACGTCATCCGCGGCGGTGTCGATGGGCTCGAAAGGCAACGGGTGCCGCTCCATCAGCGCTTCCAGTTCGCCGCCGCCCCACGTCAGGATCCGCGCCAGGTGACCGCTGTCCACAGCCGCTACTCGCAGGTCTTCCACCAGCGGTGCCTCGCACAAGGCGAAATCAATTCGGGCCTTGCGGGCCATGTGGGCAAGTTCCCGCGCACGCAGCATCGGTACGGTCGTAACGGCTATCGCCCCGACCTTCATCACCGCGAGCCAGGCGGCGACCAGCATCGGAGAATTACCGGCACGCAGCAGGATGCGATTGCCCGGAACGACACCGAGATTCCGCACCAGCACGTGCGCGATACGGTCAACGCGATCGCGCAGCTGCGCATAGCTCCATTGCATCGTGGCGGACAACACAGCCGGGCGGTCGGCATGACCCTCGTCGAGGGCCTGATCCAGCAGCACGCGGGCGCAGTTCAACCGTGGTGGATACTGCAGCTCCGGTGTCGTGAAGCGCAGATCCGGCCACTGCTGCGGCGGCGGCAGATGCTCGCGGGCGAACGTGTCCTGGTGTGCGGAGCGGCTGTTGCTCATAGGCTGACTCGCCGGCCCCTATCCCGCCGCGAAACCTCCGTCGACGAACAGCGAGGCTCCGGTGATGAGCGAAGCGTCATCCGAGGCGAGAAACAGCACGGCGTCGGCGATTTCATCGGGTTCAGCCAGGCGGCCGTGCAACGGATGAATTCGTCCATACTCCGCGAAAGCCGCCGCGACATCCGCGCCCGCCGGCAGTACGCCTTCGAGCATTCGAGTGCGAACGGCTCCGGGGCATACGCAGTTGACCCTGATGGCGCTCGCGTAATCGAGGGCGATCGTACGCGAGAGTTGCACGAGCCCCGCCTTGGAAGCCTGGTAGGCGGCTTCGTCCGTCTTGGCCACATAGGCGAGAGCCGATGCCACGTTGACGATGTTGCCGCGCGATTTCACCAATAGCGGCAGTGCGTGCTTGCAGACGAGAAATGGCCCGGTGAGATTGACATCAAGGGTCCTCTGCCATTCGTGGACTGGTGTGGAGCCGGCGGGATGCTGTGGACCGGCGATGCCGGCATTGTTGACCACGAGGTCAAGGCTGCCACGCTTTGCACCGACTGTCTCGATGGCAGCACGGACATCGCCTTCGCTGCTGACATCCGCGCCGATTGCGCAGCCGCCGTTTCCAAGTTCACCCGCGACCAGCTCGGCCGAAGACAGGTTGAGATCGAGGCAGGCCACCCAGGCGCCCTCCTCACCCAGTCGGCGTGCTATGGCACGGCCGATGCCGCTTCCCGCGCCGGTAACAAGTGCGGTTCGGCCGGTCAGTCGCTGTGCTCTTGCCATGGTGCCTCGTGACTCAGGGGATGGTCGAACCGCCATCCACGGGCAGCACGCTGCCGGTAATGAACGAAGCTTCGGCGGAGGCCAGAAATGCGATCGCGGCCGCCACCTCCTGCGGCTTGCCGATCCGACCGATTGGCTGCAACGCCGCGGCTTGTGCGTGCGCCCTGACCGGATCCCCGCTCGAGTCGATCCAGCTGCGGAACAGCGGCGTATCGACGAAACAGGGACAGACACAGTTGACCCGGACCCGGTGCGGGGCCACGTCAAGTGCGGCGGCGCGCGTGAACTGCGCGACACCCGCTTTGCTCGCGCAGTAGGCCGCCTGTCCGGTCTGACCCGCAATCGCTGCGTCGGATGCGACATTGACGATGGAACCCGCGCGTCGCCGGATCATCAGCGGCAGCGCGTAGCGGCAGATCAGGAACGTTCCGGTCAGGTTCACATCCAGCACGCGCTGCCAGTCGGCGAGCGCGGTTTCCTGTGCCGGGCCCTCGAGTACGACCCCGGCACAGTTGACGACCACGTCCAGTCGTCCGTATTCAGAGTCGGCGCGCGCCATGACACCGGCCACGGCAGCCTCGTCGCTGACATCGGCTTCGAGTTCCTCGATCAGCGGATCGCCGCCCCGTCCGCCGGCATGCTTTCCCGGTCGGTCGCAGGACAACACCCGGGCACCCTCCTCGCGCAGCCTGCGGACGACGGCCAGACCGATCCCGGAGGCGCCGCCGGTCACGAGCGCCACCTGACCTGCAAATCGCCGCAAACCCCAGAGTTGGGCCTGAGTCATCGGGTCGCGCCGCTGGCATGGCCGGGCAGCGTCACCACGGCGACCGCCAGGCCGGGAAGATTGAGTTGATCGGCGGTCACGCGCTGTCGGGTCACTGGTCCGTCTGTCGTTTGATCGACCTGTTGGATATCGCCACCGGCCGCGCCGGGAACCGTGAGCTCGAAAGCCGCATCGCGCTTGTTCACCAGCAGGATACGTTGCTCGCCGCGCGGTGAGATGAAAGCCTGCGCGTAGATCTGTGGCGCCGGATCGGGTTGCAGCACGTTGTAGGACGGCGGCCGGACCAGCCGGTCGCCGGGCCCGAAGTTGTCCCGCAGCAGCTTGGTCACCCGGTAGCGGGCGTTGGGCTTGCCTGTTTCCCAGTCGGCCAGCGTCGAGGCCGCGACGATGCCGGGCGAGTCGATGAGTTCGGAGGCACCCACGACGTCGACGCCCAGCAGTGCCAGCTTCCCGTAGAGATACGCGAAGACTCCGCCCGAGAGGCTCCAGTAACTGCGCGGAATGGGTTTCGTCAGCACGGGAGCCAGCGGGTCGGGCAGCTCTGTCGCGACATCCACGACATCCGTGCGCGCGTTGGGCACGAATCTCCTGCGCAAGGCGTCGATGTAGCTGGCCGCGAGCAGATACTTGTCCGCCTGCTGATAGAACGTATACGTCATGACCTGCGGCGACTCGTCCGAATCGGGCAGCACGAACATGTGATAGGAGATCATGTCCAGCGGGACGTCCGGCAGGTGGTTGTGCGGATCCAGGAAGTAGGTGAAGTACTCGGCGTGCGAGATGTCCCCGACCACCGGGCCCATGAATTTCAGCCGCGGCGCGACCTTGTGCACGGCCAGCACGATTGCATCGTACAGCTTCGTGTAGTCCGCCGGGCTCAGGCTGCCCTCGAAGTCCGGATCGTTGAGCACCTCCCAGTACGCGACATCGTAGTGATGTCCCGACTCGTGCCACTTGCCGTATTCGTCGCGGAACCCGCCGTTCAGATACCAGCCGGCGAGTCTCGCCTGATAGTCGGCGGCGAGCTTGAGCGTGGAGGCATCCAGGGTGACCGCATTGAACTCGCTGTAGGTCCAGTACGGCTCATCCGGATCCTCCGGCAGCACGACCGGCTCGCGGGTGCGGAAGATCCAGGCGGGCAACGTGCCGATGTTGAACACCACGGGGTGCCCGGCCGTGGCCTGCATGAAATCCTCCGCGATGGGATCCATGAGGGAGAAGTCCCAGGAGGCGTGGCCGTTCGCCGGCGGCTGCAACTCGGCGACGGCAAGGCGCGGAAACACGTTGTAGGGCTGGAAGTGCGCCGCATCGGCGCCCAGGCTCTTCAGGGCCGCCCAGAGCGGATCGTGGATGGGATGACCCCGCCGCAGCGGCGGCTCGACGCACACCTCGATGGAGACGCTGGCACGCGAGACACGCGCAATGTCCTTCCAGTCCGGCGCCACCCTCAACGCGGTGCCGGCCGGGGCTGCCGCCGAGAGCACGACGAGAACGGTGGCGACCAGCCAGGGCGCCAGAATGCGGCGCGGCGTGCGGATCATCGGAGCGAACCCCCTTCGCGTGAGCTTCATGCCTTTTAGCACAAATGTTTCTGATTAGAAACATCGGCGCGGGCCCGGCACACCTGTGCTATCGTTGCGCGGCCGAGACACAGGACGCGCCACCCCCAGGAGCCCGGATGCCACGACGAGCCAACCCCGCCGCCAAGGCGCCCGTCCGCGAGCCTCCCAAGCCGACCGTCCGCGAAGCTCCCAAAGCACCCGGTCCGGACCTCGCGCAGCGCCTGGCGGAGATCCGGGCGAGCCGCGGCCTCACGCTGCGGCAGATCCAGGCCGCCACCGGCATTCCCGCCTCGACGCTGTCGAAGGTCCAGAACGGCCAGGCCACCCTGAGCTATGGCGCACTGGTGCGTCTGGCGCATGGCCTGTCGATCGAGGTGAGCGACCTGTTCAGCAGCCGCACGGTTGACATCAAGGCGGGCCGGCGCGCGATCACCAAGCACGGCACGGGACTGAACGAGGCCACCGAACGCTACATGTTCGAGCTGCTCTGCAGCGACCTCATCAACAAGCAGATGAACCCCGCCATCCTGGAGATCACGGCGCGCTCGCTGCGCGAGGCGGGTGGACTGTCGCGGCACGAAGGCGAGGAGTTCATCTTCATCCTGTCGGGAACCGTGGATGTGTACTCGGAGGATTACCGGCCCTCCCGGCTCGAAGAAGGTGATGCGCTCTATCTCGACAGCACCTCCGGTCATGCCTACGTGAATGCCGGCAAGGAAACCGCCCGGCTGCTTGCCGTCACCACTCATTTGCCCACGGAAGCGACTCGCCTGACGCAGTCCAATGCAGTCTGAGCGGGCGGCGCTTCGCCCCCTGGATCAGGCAGCCCTGGCACTCGTCGCACTGGTAGGCGAATACAGCCTCCTCATCATGCCCTTCATCCTGGGCGCGATGATGGACTCCAACCATCTGTCCGAAACACGCGCCGGCCAGCTCATCTCGCTGCAGCTGCTGGCCATGGCGATCGCCTCCGTCGCGGTGTCCGTGAAGCTGCGGGCAGGCCAGTCCGTTCGTCCGCTGCTTGCCGTGGCGATTAGCGCCATCTGCCTTGCCAATATCCTGTGCACTCTGCCGGTATCGCCCGCCGTGTTCGCTGGAGCGCGGGTGCTGACGGGCCTGGGTGAAGGCGCTGTCATGTCCGCTGCCGCAGCCGCTGTGTGCGCGACTACCGATCCGCACCGTGTCTTTTCACTTATCGGAACCGCGGTTGCGGTCGTGGCCGCGCTGGCTCTCGTCGCAACTCCATGGCTGGTCGAGCACGCAGGTCCGCGCGGCGTGTTCTGGCTGCTGGCTGCTGTTCCGTTGCTGCTCCTGCCGATGCTGCCACGGGTACCCATCCTTGCACGCGCGAGCGAGAGCTCTTTCGGGTTGATCCCTCGAGGCGTCCGCGCACGCGCCGCGGGTCTGCTGTTCGCGTTCCTGCTGTTGTGGTGTGGAGCAAGTGGCCTGTGGGTCTACGCTGAACGCATCGGCACCTATCAGGGACTGTCAGTCCAGCAAGTGGGACTGTGGCTGGGTATCGGTCAGTTGGCCGGTGTCGCCGGACCCCTGGCTGCGGTCTGGGGCGCGCCGCGTCTGGGTTCACGGGTCTCGCTGGTGGCGGGCTCTTTCGGAATGGCCATCGCCGCGGTGTGCTTCGTGTTTGGTGGCACCGCCTGGCTGTACGGCATCGGAAGTTGCCTGGCCTCGTTCTGGATCATGTTCGTGGTGCCCTGCTTCCGCAGCACCATGGCCGGGCTCGACGGCAGTGGCCGGACCGTGGCGGCCTCGGCCGGCTTCTACACGGTGGGATTTGGCGTGGCGCCGCTTGCCGTAGCCGCCATCACAACGGAAGGTCAGGGCTACGCGCCAACGGGCATCTTCTGCTGCGTGTGTTTCGTGCTCAGCGCGGCGCTCGCCGCCGGCTTACGCGCGTCTGCACCTGTTGAAGACCGGCACGCGGCTACGCCCGCCGCCGATCGGCACGCGGCTGCTGCGCCCACCACAGAGCCGCATACGGCCGTGGCTCAGGCGAACGAAAACAGCTCGCGTGGATTGTCCCGCATCAGCGACTGAAAGGCGGCCGCGCTGACCCCGGCGGCGATGAAGCGCGGCTTCAGGCTTTCCAGCAGATGGATGAAACCCCAGCCTCCCCAGCTGCATTTCGCGGTCTGATAGCAGATGTCCTGCGAGATGAGCAGCCGCGAGGCGAATCCGGCACTCACCAGGGCCGCCACTTCGCGAATGCGCTGCGTATCGGTGGGTAGCTGGATGTAGGCATCGCCGAAGGCGAATACCCCCTCGGAACCGAACGTGTCGTATTCCATCCAGATGCCGCGCTTGAGCACGCTCTCCTGGTACGCCTGGTCGTCGCCGGAACCGTCCTGGTGACATAGCACCAAGCGCCGCAGGTCCCCGCCTTCGCGCGCATACAGCTTGATGATGTCCTCGGTCGAATCCCGGTACTGCGGAAAGATGCCCGAGACCACGTGCAGGAACACCGGCGCACCGGTTCGGGCCTGCGCCCTTCCGGCGGCCTGAACACACCGCAGCTCCAGCTCCGTCGGTCCCTCGATACCGATCTCACCGATGGCGCCGCGGCGGATGCCCTCCGCGCCGCCCATTCGCACATCCTCGACCAGCCGATCGGCAAGCTGATCCACGGAGGCGCTTCGAACCCACTGCGGCAGCGCCGCGTCCACGTAGTAACCGGTGCTCGCGATGATGTTGAGTCCGGTGGCGTGCGCGATGTGCTTGAGGCCTTCGACATCGGGTGACAGACCCAATGGCGTGAGGTCCACGATCGTGGCACCTCCGGCCTGACGGAACAGCTGCGCCTCGGCGATCGCGGACTCGACACTGGTTCCGTCGAGGTTCGCACGGTACCCGGCGGGCCGACGCAGCAGGCGCCACCGGTCCGCCAGGCGCGGCTGGGGACCCAGACTCTTCTCGTCATCGGCCGGGCTGTAGCGGCAACCCAGATCGCACAGCAGATGCTCGTGAGGCAGGGTGGTTCCCAGGTCCTCGCCCCGCACCAGACCGAGCACCGTCACGGCATGCTGGCTCATGGCGGCACGCTAAATAAATAGTTTCTATTCGTCAACATGTTTCTATTAAGATTGTAATTACCGATCTGGGAAATTCTGAGGGGGATTCCGTGAAGCCGCAAAGCCGCCAAACCGCCGCGGAGGAACTGGATGCGCACGATCCCCTGCGCGCCGCTGCCGACGAGTTCGTCCTCGACGACTGCGTCTACCTGGACGGCAATTCCCTTGGTCGCATGCCGCGTTGCGTACCGGAGCGCCTGCGCGAGGTGGCGGATGGCGAATGGGGCGCAGGCCTGGTCGGCAGCTGGCTGCATCACGACTGGATCAATCTGCCGGCGCGCGTAGGCGGACGGATTGCACCTCTGATCGGCGCGGGCGCAGACGAAGTCGTCGTCGGTAACTCGACGACCGTCAACCTGTTCAACGCCACGGCCTCTGCACTGGGTCTGGGCTCCAGGCGGCGGATCGTGACCGACGAATCCAACTTTCCGACGGACCTGTACGCCCTGGAGGGTCTGCAGCGCCTGCTGGGTGCCACGATCACCATCGACCGCGTGCCGGCCGAGGATGTGCTGCGGGCGCTCGATGGCAACACGGCCCTCGTACTCCTGTCGCATGTCGACTACCGCACGGCCACGGTGCTCGACATGAAGCGAATCACCCAGGAGACGCATCGTGCCGGTGGACTCGTGCTGTGGGACCTGTCCCACAGCGCTGGCGCCCTCCCCGTCGATCTGAATGGCTGTAACGCCGACCTCGCCGTCGGCTGCACCTACAAATACCTGAACGGGGGGCCGGGGGCCCCGGCATTCACCTTCGCGGCGCGGCGCTGGCACGAGAAGATCCGGCCCGTCGTGTCGGGCTGGCTGGGACACAAGTCTCCGTTCGCCTTCGATCCGGTCTACGAGCCGGCGGCCGGCATCCGCCGGCTTCTCTCGGGTACACCGGAAGTACTCGCCTTGTCGGCGCTGGACGCCAGCCTCTCGGTGTTCGAACGGTTTGACCTGCACGCGTTGCGCGCGAAATCGCTGCAGCTCACGGAGCTGTTCATCCAGCAGATCGAGCAGCGCTGCGGGAAGTTCGGTTTCGGGATCGTCTCGCCACGCGATCCGGACCGGCGCGGCAGTCATGTGGCCGTGGCTCACGACCACGGTTACGCGATCATGCAGGCGCTCATCGAGCGGCGCATTGTGGGGGACTTCCGCGCGCCGAACCTGATGCGATTCGGTTTCGCCCCGTTGTATCAACGTTTCAGCGACGTGGAAGCCTGCGTGGGCGCGCTCGAGGACATCATGCGAACCGGCATCTGGCAGGCCGAGCGCTTCCGCTCCCGCGCCTTCGTGACCTGACCGGCCGGGCAACCCGGGTGCGCCGCGCGATGCGCGCTGGACCGCCAGGTCGCGCGTTCCGCGAGCGCCGCAGCCGACTCAACCGAGTTCCGCGGCGAACTCCACCACACTGCGATTGAAGGCTGTCGCGTCTTCCAGGAACAGGCAGTGGCCGCAGCCATCGAAGACCTGCAGCCGACCCTGCCGCACGCGGTCCACGATCATCTGCATTCCCGCGCGCGGCTGTGCGCTGTGCGCACCCGTGCAGGCGAGCGTGGGCACGGGGTAGCCGAACAGCATCTGCTGATATTCCCGCAGGCTCTGATCGACCATCTCCGCGGCCGCAATCACGGCCGGGGCGCGCGTCATCTCATCCAGCATCCACGCCATGTCGGCCTCGTCCGGAGGCCTGGCGAACATCATGGGGATGACTTCCCGCATGAACCCGTTGCGGTCGGTTTGCAATCGGTAGTGCCACTCACGCAGGGCATCCAGCGTCAGCAATCCGCCCGGAATCTCCGGCGAACGCCAGTCGCTCGGTGGCTGATCGATGTCGATGAGTGCGCGCAACCCGGCCACGCCGAACTGCAGGTAGTAGTCCCACCAGACCAGGGCGCCCATGGACCAGCCGATGCCGATGAAGTCGCGCAGCCCGAGCAGATTGACGAAGGCGTGCAGATCGCGCGCATAGGCGGGCACCGTCTGGTCTTCGAGCGTCATGGAAGAGCGCCCGTGACCGCGCAGATCGAGCGCGATGACCCGGAACCGTGCGCTCAGTTCTTCGAACTGCTTGTGGAAGAAGCGGCAGGTTCCCCACATTCCGTGAACGAAGAGCAGCGCCGGCCCCTCGCCCCGCTCTTCGTAGTAGAGCCGCACGCCGTTGCCCACATCCACGGTGGCTGCTTTCATGCGCCGATTGTCCTCCGCCCCTGCGGTCGCCGCCAGCGTGGCGGCGCCTGACCCTTCTCATCCGTTGCACCCCTGCCAAGGGCGATTGCACCTCTGCCAAGGGCGGTTGCACCCTGGACAAGGTGGTTGCACCCTCGACAAGGTCGTTGCGCCCCTACCAGTGGTAGTGCACCTCCGCACCCACTTCCCGGGGCGGGGCCGGCGTGCCGATCGAATAGAGGAACGCCATCAGGTCTTCGTGGAAATCCAGGTAGTGATGGTTGAAGAGGTTGCGCGCGTAGAGGGCAACCGACCAGCGCTGGTTGCCCGGTCCGTAGGCCAGACGTGCGTTGACCAGATCCCGGTGCGGCTCGTAGTTGTAGATGGTGTTTGGCGCACCATCGTAGTAGCTCGCCTTGTGGCTCTCGTCGAGGCGCGCTGTGAGCTCACCGCCGTCAACGAACGGCACCGGCACGGGAACATGCAACTCCAGACCCGCGGTCAGCGTCCAGCTCGGGACCTGCGGCAGGTGATCGGCGAGGGTCACCACCGTGCCTGGTTCCAGGCGCGTGTATTCCGCGCTGGTGGTCGTGGCCGCCAGATCGAATGTCAGCCAGCTGGTGAGTGCCGCCTCGGATTCGAGCTCGAAGCCCCGGATGCGCGCATCGGCCGGGTTCTGCACCACGTTGGTGACGATCTGCGTCACGGGGTCCTCGAGATTCAACGTGGTCTGGATGTCGCGGTACTCGGTCTGGAACGCATCCAGGTTCAGTCGCAGGCGCCGATCCAGCAGCTCGGACTTCACGCCAACTTCATAGGCGGTGGCCTTCTCCGGATTGAAGGTGATGAAGAACGCGCTTTGCGCGCGCCCGTTGAATCCGCCGCTCTTGAAGCCCGTGGAAATCGACGCGTAGGCCATGGCGTGCGCGGCCAGTTCGTACTGCGCGGCCAGCCGGTAGGTCACCGAGCTCCAGTCCTTCTCGAGCGCGGTCGGTGGCAGCAGGTCGAAGCCGTACTTCGTCGCGTTGACGTAGATGAGGTTGTCCTTGTGCTCGTAGGAGTACCGCAATCCCAGATCGACGCTGAACTTGTCGGTGAAGTGCACGGTGCCCTGCCCGTACACGGCGTAACTGGTGTTGCCGCTCTTGTTGGTGGTGTACGTGTCGTAGCCGTCCGGATTGGCCGGGAACGACAGCGGCAGCACCACCCCATTGAAGATGTTCTCGCGCAGGTAATACAGGCCGCTCACCCACTCGACCCGCTTCGAGGCCGTGGCGCCGCTCAGCAGGAATTCCTGCGAGATCTGGTCATCCTGCTCGCTGACGATCTGGTCGCCCATCTGCGATGGCGCCGCATCGAAGGACAGTCCGGTGAGGAAGCGCGAATTGCGGTACGCGCTGATGGATTTGAGCTTGAGGTCGCCCCAGTCCTGCGTGACCGTCAGACGCGTGCCCCAGGTGTCCTCGTGGTCGTGGAAGTTCCAGACCGAGTAGTTGGTGTAGTACGAGGGCGACAGCCAGCGATCATCGTAGGGGGTCACGCCGTTGGCCACGGCCCACTGGTTTTGCGGAATGGTCACGAAGGTCTGCGTGTTCAGGTTGAGCAGCAGACTCATCGCGATCGGCTGGCGCACCCGGGTGTAGTCTGCCGACAGATCCACGCTCAGGCTGTCCGTCGGTCGCCACAGCAGCGACAGTTTCCCGACTTCCTTGCCCTCGCCGCCGTAGTGCTGGCCCGTCTCCAGGCTGCGGCCGAAGCCGTCCGCGTTCTTGGTGAGTGCCGTGAAGCGGATCGCGAGGGTATCGTCGATGAGGGGCGCGTTCAGGACCGCACTCGCATCGAAGCGGCCACGCTCTCCGGCGCGCAGCATCAGGTCCGCCTCCGGCTTGAAGGCCGGCTCCTTCGTATAGAGGCTGATCGCCCCGCCGATGGTGTTCTTGCCGAACAGGGTTCCCTGCGGACCGCGCAGCACCTCGACGCGATCGAGGTCGGTCAGATCGAGCAGGCCGCCGGAGGTCCGCGCCAGGAACACCCCGTCGACATAGATTCCAACACCGGGATCGAAGGTGGGCAGCCAGTCGAACTGGCCGATGCCGCGGATGTACACCCCGGCGTTGTTGCCGCCCTGGTCACTCTTGGTGAACTGCACTCCCGGCACCTGGTTCGCCAGTGCTCCCAGATCCGGCAGTGAACGCGCGGCGATCGCATCGCCGGTCAGCACGCTGATGGCGATCGGCACGTCCTGCACTGGTTGCTCGCGCTTCTGCGCGGTGACCACCACTTCCTCGAGTTCCGCGCTCCAGGCTGCGCCGGCACACAGCAAAGCCAGGCTCCCGAGTGCGACTGGCCCTGCGGAGGAGCGGCGGTGACGCGTGCAATCCCCGATGTACATGCATTCCCCCGAAGGTGTGCCGTTGCGGACTGGCTTGTTCTGTTTCAAAACTAGGCCATCTGAACCCTTTACGTCAATAAGTTTCTTAATAGAAACATCGCGGCCGCCGCCACGGCCGGTGAGAGTGCCTGAGAAAGGCGCCGACCGGCGCCCGGGGAAGCGGGGGCACCGGAGTGGGGCTACTGGCGCGGGGCTACTGGCGCGGGGCTACTGGCGCGGGGCTACTGGAGCGGGGCTACTGGAGCGGGGCTACTGGAGCGGGGGCTACGGGGGAGCGGCCGGCATCAGGCGGGCTTCTCGCCGGCGACGGTGGTGCGGTACAGCTCGCGCCGATAGCCCTGGTAGTCGTTGTAGGCCTGATGCACGCACAGACGGTTGTCCCACATGGCGAGCATGTCCGGCTCCCAGCGCAACCGGCAGGTGAAGGCCGGCTGGACCAGGTGGTCGGTCAGATAGCGCAGCAGTGGCGCGGACTCCTCGGGCAGCATGCCTTCGATGCCGATCCCGTAGGAGGGATCCACGTACAGCGCCTTCTCGCCGGTCACCGGATGCGTGCGCACGATCGGATGCGAGTTGCCGCGGATCTTGCGCATCAGGTCGTCCGAGAGACGGGTGGCATCGCGCGTGGCGGCGAGCCGCCCGATCGGGCTCTCGCCGACTTCGACGGCGTCGTGCACCGATTGCAACACATCGCGGAGCGAGAATTGCACGCGCAGACCCTCGATCATCCGCCGGTAGGTATCACTCAGCATGGTGTAGGCGAGCGCGGAGTTGGCCCACATCGTGTCGCCGCCAAAGGGAGGGACCTGTACCGAGTGCAGGATCGTGATGGCCGGCGGTTCCGGCAGAAACGGCGAGTCGGTGTGCCAGCCTTCGCCGAAGACCATGCGCGAGCGGTCATCGGCTTCCTTGATCAGCGGATGTACATCGCGATGTCCGGGCACGCCCTGGGTGTAGGCATCCTCGGCGAAGGGTCCGAAGCGCAGCGAGAACGCTTCGTGTTCGGCATGCCGCAGCTTCTGGTTGCTGAAATAAATCATCTTGTGCCGGAACAGTGCGTGGCGTATTTCCGCGAACTGTTCGTCAGTCACGCGCGACGCATCGACACCGATGATCTGCGCACCCATCGCCGCCGCAAGCGGTCGCGCTTCAAGGTGCCGGTACGCCGCGGCGTGATTGTCGAACTGTCCTGTCGGGTGAAGTCGCATCGCCGGCCCCGTGCGGAGTAGACTGCGGGAACATCCGGCGATCATGCTACAGGCGGCGTTCCCGAGACGGCAACGATTGCCGGACCGCCAGCTCGCGGCCGACTGAGGGAGCAAGCCATGAGATCCGCAGCGCAGATTGAAGCCATGGTGCCGAGCTCCGACCGCAGCGCACAGCGGTTTCCGCAGCTGCGCCCCGACCAGATCGAAGTGGTCAGGCGATTCGCGAAGAGCGAGCCACGGCGATTCGCCGCGGGCGAGGCGCTGTTCGAGGTGGGTGAGCGCGGCGTGCCGGCGTGGTTCCTGCTCGAGGGTGGCGTCGAGCTGATCGGGCGTGACGGACTGGATCGGGAGAGCACGCTGCGCCAGCTGTCCCCGGGGCAATTCACCGGTGAATTGAATCAGCTGTCCGAGCGGCCGGCGCTGGCAGGCGCGCGAGCCGGCAGCGACGGCTGCCTCGCCCTGCCGCTGGACGCCGAACAGTTGCGTGCCCTGATCGTGGGTTCCGCGGAACTGGGTGAACTGCTCATGCGCGCCTTCATCCTGCGGCGGATCGGTCTGCTCGAACAGGGCATCGGGCCGGTGCTGCTCGGTCGGGCAGGTTCCGCCGACATCCTGCGGCTACAGAGTTTTCTCAGTCGCAACACCTATCCCCACATGGTGCTGGACTGTGCCAGCGAACGCGGCCGGCAGCTGATCAACGACCTGGCGTTGCCCGCGGAGGATCTGCCCATCCTGGTCTGCCCGTGCGGTCGGGTGCTGAAGCGTCCCACCAACGAGGCGGCGGGGGCCTGGCTGGGAATCACGCCCTCGCTGCGCACGGAGCAACTCTATGACGTTGCCGTGATCGGAGCCGGACCCGCTGGACTGGCCACGGCGGTTTACGCCGCCTCGGAAGGTCTGTCCGTGCTGGTCCTCGATGCCGAGGTGCTGGGCGGCCAGGCGGGTGCCTCCGCCCGCATCGAGAACTATCTGGGTTTCCCCACGGGCATCTCCGGCCAGGCGCTCACCGGTCGTGCGCTCAATCAGGCGCAGAAATTCGGTGCTCAGGTGGCCATTCCACTGGTGGCGACACGCCTGCGCTGTGAACAAGGCAGCAGCAGCCCCGGCAGCGTGGAGTTGACGCTCTCCGAGCAGGGAGCGGTGCGGGCGCGCGCGGTGGTAGTCGCTTCGGGAGCCCGATACAAGCGACCCGAGATCGTTGGAATCAAATCCTTCGAAGGCGACAGTGTCCACTACTGGGCCTCGCCCGCGGAGGCGAAGCTGTGCGGCGGCGAGGAGATCGCACTGGTGGGTGCCGGCAACTCGGCCGGCCAGGCGGCCGTGTTCCTGGCGCCGCAGGTCAGGCGGCTCACGATGATCGTGCGCGGCACGGGCCTGGAAGCCTCCATGTCGCGCTACCTCATCGACCGGATCCGCATGCTGGACAACGTGGAGGTGCTCGTTCAGTCCGAGGTGACGGAACTGCACGGCAGCCGTCCCGGCGTGCTGGAGAGCGGCACCGTGCGCGACCGCAAGTCGGGAGCGACACAGCAGCTGCCCATGCGACACCTGTTCATGTTCATCGGTGCGGAACCCAACACCGCGTGGCTCGATGGCTGCCTGGCGCTCGACCCAAAAGGTTATGTGCTCACCGGCGAATACGCGCCGGGCACGCGAACGTCGGCCCTCCTCTCCTTGCAGACCAGCCTGCCGCGTGTATTTGCGATTGGCGACGTGCGCTCAGGTTCGACGAAACGGGTGGCCTCGGCAGTCGGTGAGGGAGCAGCCGTGGTGGCACAGATCCACTCGATGCTCGGTGCGGCTACGACATCGGCCTGACGCCGAGCCGGCCACACGCTGCCGATTGGGGATTTCGGTCGTCAACCGCGTGTGCCGGGTTGGGACGCGCCGCGGGTTACGCAGCGCGGCCCGTGGCGGGCCGGCCCGTAGCACGCGAGCGAACCGTGGCTTCGGCGAGATATTCATCCGGCGATCCCGCGTGCGCGCGACGCTCCGTCACCGAAGTCTCGACGTGCGGGTCGATCGCCCCGGAGCGGCGCGCCGCCGTCAGGGCCAACTCGCGCGACACCCGCTTCGCATCCTCGATGGCGTCCTCGGCCTGCGCGTAGTCGCGGATCCCCGCCGGATCATGCACACGAAACACGTTGAGCGTCGGCTGATTGACGAGCACATCGCAGATCTCTGATACGACCCCGGCAACTGCACCCACCGCGTTGCAGACCGACGCGTGGTCCGGAATGACCAGTTGCGCTCCCAACCGCTGGGCAACCTCGGGATAGTAAGCACCCACCGGCGCACCTATGGCGACCAGTGGCGTGGCCAGGCGGATCTGCGCATCCAGCAGCTGCGAGAAGCGCCGTCCCGAGATGGTGTCTTCGAGCAGCGCGCCGAGCGGACCCCAGCGGCCTCCTTTGGATTCGATGCCCGGGTCATGCGCGAACGCGGTTTCGAGGATCACGCGCCCGGCCTCGCGAACCACATGCTGATACGTACGCTCGCAGAATCCCTCGGGTGTATCACGCTCGCGGCGTGCGCTGGCGTTGCGCTCCTCGGTCGTCAGGATGACCGCGCCCAGACGAGCGGCTTCGGCGTTCCAGTCGGCCTGCTTCCCAAGTACGTGCATGGCATCGCTGGGCGTGAAACCCGCCAGCGTCGCGTGACCCCGATCCACCAGGCGGCGCAGGGCTTCGACGCCCTGCCCCGTTCGCGCGACGTCCGCCAGTCGCTTTGGAGCAGACGTGAGCGCATCCCACACCCGCTTCTCCAGGCGATCGATCTGTTCTCCCGGGTCGCGGCCCGGATTGCGGTGGGCATACTGGGTCGCGAACGGTGGCAGATACTCGGCGGCCGCCAGCACGCGCAGATCCGTCAGGACTTCGGGAAACTGATGCGCCAGCAGGCTCAGCGGGGTGGCCTTGCGTGGGCCCACGGTGAGACGTCGATCGCGGTCGAATCCGACTTCGCTGTCTCCGCCGAGACCGCAGGTGCGCACATCGATTGCTTCGACCATCGTGCGCCAGCCGCCGATCACCGCGCCTTCCCCGCGCACTACCGGGCGGGCATCGGCCACGACGGCGACGTCGGTCGTGGTACCACCCATGTCCGAAACGGCGAAGTCACGCAGACCGCTCAGGAATCCGGCTCCCACGACACTCGCCGCAGGTCCCGACAGCACGGTCTCGACCGGATATTCCAGCGCAACCTCGGCCCGCATCAGGGTGCCGTCGCCCTTCACGATCATCAGCGGCGCGCGGATGGACAGGTCACTGAGGACCTGGCCCAGCGCATCGAGCAGATGGCGGATCTGTGGCGTGAGGCGGGCATTGAGCGCCGCCGTGAGTGCCCGCTTGGGCGCATCGAGCTTCGAGCTCAGTTCGTGACTGCAGGTCACCGACCGGGCGGAGCCCGAGCGGATGCGCTCGCGCACGCGTCGTTCGTGCGAGGGATTGCGAACCGAAAACATCGCGGCTACCGCGAATGCCTCAACCTCGGCGCCATGCTGGCGCACGGCTGCATCAACGGCGGCCTCGTCCAGAGGTTCAGCCTCCTCGCCGGTCGCATCATGTCCGCCACTGACGCGAACGATGATGCCGCCGCCTTCGCGCTTGAGGCCCGAGCGCTCGACCATCTTGTCGTCGAAGCCGACGAGGATGGTGCAGATCGGGCTGAAGCGATTCTCGACCACCGCGTTGGTGGCAAGAGTGGTGGATACCGACACCAGCGAGATGTGATGTCGCTGCGCATCGGCGGGAAGATGGCCGAGCAGCGCGCGGATCGCACCAGCCAGTCCGACCGACAGGTCCCAGTGGGTCGTCAGTGCCTTGGCGGTGGCGATGATGCGCCGCTGGCCATCGAGTGCCACGGCATCCGTGTAGGTTCCACCGGTATCGAGACCGATCCAGATCTCAGGTGCGGGGCTCGACAACGGACGGATCCATAGTGCGCATGAGCGCTATTCTGGCATGCGCCCGACATCCCGGACGAGCGGCAGCGACTCGATGACGCCGGCGATGCCACTGTGGAATCGAAGTTCGGCGTCCGGCGCCACCTCGAACCCAGGGATGCAGGCCAGCCACTCCGGCAGGGCTTTGGTCGCTCCCGAGCGCGGTTACTTTGTGAAGCGATTCACCCTTCCGCGTGCTGACCCGACGTTACAATAATGCCGATGAGAGTGCGCAAGCTGCTGATCGTCATCGGTCTTGTCGCGGGCGCCGTGGGCGCTATCGCGCTCGCACTGCCGGACTATCGATGGCGCAGCGTGGTGGCCGCACGCGAGGTCTCCGGACAGCTGGAGGATGTCAGCTGGGCCGATCTCATGGACATCGAGCGTCCCGGCTCCGGATTCCAGCTGCGCAAGCTGGCCTCCTCGGGCAATCCCTACGCCTCGGTGCAGGACCCGGATACGGCCACCGCGGACCGCACGCGCGGCGCGCAGATCTTCGCCTTCCACTGCGAAAAATGTCATGGCACCGGCGCCACCGGCGGTGTCGGCCCGAGGCTGTTCGGCCGCAACCTGCGCCACGGTGACAGCGACTGGGCCATGTATCGCACCATCACGGGGGGCGTGCCCGGCACGGCCATGGCGGGCGGCCTCATCGAGCGGCCCGACGTGTGGCGGGTCATCTCCTATCTGAAATCGCTGCGCGTCACGGCGGCTTCGGGACTGACCCCCGGATCGGGTGCCAACCATCCCCCGGTGCTGGATGCCACCGCTGCGCGTCTCGTGCAAGCGGGCCGCGCGCCGGGCGACTGGTTGCTGCCGGGTGGCTCCTACAACGGCGAGCGCTTCTCGCCCGACTCCCAGATCAATGCCAGCAACGTCGCGCGTCTGACGGTGCAGTGGATTCACCAGTTCGCCTCGACCAACAATCCGAACGAAGCCGCGCCCATCGTCGCCGGCAACTACATGTTCGTGACATTGCCGCCGAGCACGGTCGTGGCGCTCGATGTCAGGACGGGTGCCCAGCTGTGGCAGTACACACGGACCATGCCCGCGGACCTGCGCCTGTGCTGCCTGAGTTCCAACCGCGGGGTGTCGGTGCTCGGGCAGCGCGTGTTCATCGCAACGCTCGATGCGCACCTGCTGGCACTCGACGCCGCCACGGGTCAGCTGCTGTGGGACCGGCAGATCGCCGACTACACGGAAGGCTACAGCATGACGTCGGCGCCCTTGCCCATTGGCGACAGTGTCGTCCTGGGCGTGGCGGGCGGCGATCACCCGATCCGCGGCTTCATCGCCGCCTATGACTCGGCCACTGGTGCGGCACGCTGGCGCTTCCATACCGTGCCCGAACCGGGCGAACCGGGCAACGACACCTGGGGCGGAGACTCGTGGAAGACCGGCGGAGCCGGCGCCTGGGGCATCGGCGCCTACGACAGCGAGCTCGGCCTGATCTACTGGGGCGTGGGCAATCCGGCGCCGGATTACAACCCGGCACTGCGACCCGGCGACAACCTGTATTCCAACTGCCTGCTGGCCATCGATGCGACCACGGGCAAGCTGGCCTGGCACTTCCAGTTCAGTCCGAGCGATGCCCATGACTGGGACTCGATCCAGACACCGGCGCTGATCGATGTCACGCAGAACGGCACGATCTCGAAGTGGCTGGCCGTCGCCAATCGCAACGGATTCTTTTACGTGCTCGACCGGACGAATGGGCACTTCGTGCGCGGCGCACCGTTTGCCCGGCAGACCTGGGCTTCCGGCCTGAGCGCCACGGGCCGACCCGTCCGGATGCCGGACTCCGATCCGACGCCACAAGGTGTCTACCTGTACCCGAGTGTCAGCGGCGCCACGAACTGGTGGCCCTCCGCTTACAGTCCGGCAACGCAGCTGTACTACGCCAATGTCGTCGAACGGGGCGGACTCTTTTTTACGCTCAGTCCGGCGCCTCGGGTCAAGCCCGGCCACATGTACACGGGCGGCACGACGCGCAACATCGAGGGCGAGCCGTCAGAGCAGTTCGTCAGAGCCATCGATCCGCTCACGGCCAAGGTGCGCTGGGAGCGTCACAACGCGAGTGAGTCGGAAGAGCCACGCGGCGGTTTGCTGGCCACCGCGGGCGGCCTGCTTGTTGGTTCGGACGGCCCGAAGCTGTATGCATTGGATGCGGCCAGCGGTGCCCAGCTGTGGTCCTTCGATGCGGGCGGCCATATCAGCGCGCCACCCGTGACCTACCGCACGGGCGAGGAGCAGATCATCGCCGTGATCGCCGGACAGGACCTGATCACGTTCAGGCTGCCGCATTGACCTATAATGGCGCTGCCCTGTCCACACCGAGGTCTGTGCCGTGTCCGATGAGCTGTTGGCCGAGATCGAACGGCTGCGCGCCGAGAACGAGAACCTGAAGAAATCCGGCCGCGGCCGCGTGTCCATGAAAGTCAGCGAGAAGGGCGCCCTGTCGGTCTACGGCATGGGGCGCTTTCCCGTCACGCTCTACAAGGAACAGTGGCTGAAGCTGCTGGACATGGGCGAGGACATCCGCTCGTTCATCGCCGCCAACGAGGCCACTCTGAAGTCCAAGGAGTGAGCGCACGGTTCACCGCCGCGACCGCGACGTCAGAACGCGAAGGTGATGCCGGCGGTGGCGGTACGACGCGATGGCGCTGATGGTGAACACGAGCCGACTGTTCCGTGGCCTGCTGGGCACCCTTCGGGTTGACATGGTGTGCGACGTCGGGTCGATGGATGGCACGGACGCGCTGGCTTTTGCGGCCGCGGCACCCGGCAGCCGGGTGTTTGCTTTCGAACCCAACCCGCACAACTTGCGCCGGATGCAGGCGAATCCCGCGTTCCGTGACCACGGTGTACAGCTCGTGCCGTTCGCCGCTTCGGACCGCAACGGTACGGCCGATTTCTTCGTGGTGAGTGCGGACTACTCGGGCGCCGACGTCCGCCGCGGCATGAGTTCCCTGCATCGGCGTACCGGCGAGTGGCGCGCTGAGGAAGTCATCAGCGTCGGCACCACCCGGCTGGATACGTTTCTGGAGCGCAACGGCGGCGACGAATCCCGAGTCGCGTTGTGGATCGACACGGAAGGCAAATCCTTCGAGGTGATCGACGGACTGCAGGGGGCAGCACCGCACGTCCGGCTGCTGCACGTGGAAGTGGAATCCTCCGCCTGCATCAGCGCCTCGCAGCGGCTCTACCCCGACGTGAAGGCTCTGCTGAACCAGCTCGGGTTCAAGGAACTGGCGACCGATGCCCCCACGGACCGCGACCAGTTCAACACCGTGTTCGTGCGGGGAGACCTGTCAGCCGGGGAATGGCTGCGGGTGGGCGCGCGGCTGCTGCTGTGCTGGCTACGCCGCAGGGCCGGTGCGCTGATCAGGGGTGCGGCAGCCCGAGGCTAGCGAGCGGCTGGCCCGCC
>Ga0335083_10001499_pt1 | contig 31962 bp, 21 predicted proteins | sample Lox_Sample_42_FD_206716 | JGI IMG/M metagenome (GOLD analysis project Ga0335083, IMG submission 206716) | Soil microbial communities from Loxahatchee National Wildlife Refuge, Florida, United States - Lox_Sample_4.2 | ecosystem: Environmental > Terrestrial > Soil > Wetlands | place: USA...
GGACTGGCAGATCAGGTCGTGCCGGTGGAAGAGGTAGGGGCAAGACTGTCCGCACGGTTTCCCGGCTCCGCAACTCCAGCGGTGGCCGTTCCTCCTAAAGCCGGCACCGGCGAAGTGGAGTCGGGTGAATCCGAAATCAACGACAGTCAGCGCCGGGAGCTGGAACAGCTGCTGCGCCAGGTGCTGGAAGCCACCGGTATCGATTTTTCCAGCTACAAGGAAGAGACTCTGCTGCGTCGGCTGGGAAAACGCAAGTCAGTGGTGGGGGTGACTACGGCCGATGCCTACCAGGACGTGATCCGCCGTGATCCTAGCGAGCTGCATTCCCTGCAGCACCTGTTCCTGGTGTCCATGTCCTCCTTCTTTCGTGACCGTGAGTCGTTCCAGGCATTGGAGCGGGCGTTGGCAGCACGGATCGTGGGCAAGAAGGAGGGCGCCCCGGTCCGCGCCTGGGTGCCGGGCTGTGCCTCCGGGGAAGAACCGTATACCCTGGCTGTTATATTGAGCGAGCTGTTGGGCAGTTGTCGTCAGATGCACCCGATTGAGATCACAGCAACCGACCTAAACCCGGAGGTGCTGGAGATTGCCCGGGCCGGCATCTATCGCCAGACTGCCTTTCAGGAAATGGACGCTGCGTTGCGCGACCGCTATTTCATCCAGAAGGGGCAGCATTTTGAGGCGGTGCCCGAATTGAAGGCCTGCGTCCGGTTTGAACTGCGTGACGTCTTGAGCGGAACACCGACGAGTGAGCTGGACCTGGTCAGTTGCCGCAATCTGCTGATCTACATGAAGAGCCACTTACAAGACCAGCTGATTAAAAGTTTTCACCAGGCTCTCAAGTCCCACGGGCTGCTTTTTCTGGGCCAGTACGAGTCGCTGTCCTTTGTGGGAAACTCTCTATTTGCGCCTATTGATCATTATCACCGGCTGTTCCAGTGCCGGCATTAATTGAAATTATCTGACGTCAGGATTCAGTAGTCAGAATATATCGTACCTATTTCATTATATCTAATTGTGCACAGGGAGAATTCACCCATGAACAGCCTATCAAATATGAATATTTCCAAAAAACTGTACGTGATTATACTCGCTTCAATGGTGGCCGTGGTCGGATTGGCCGGTATAAACCTGTACCAGATAGGCAAGGTCTATGACCGTGCCAATTACGCCACTATCAACACGGTTCCCAGTTTCAATGCGATCTACGAAGCACATATACATTTTCTCAAAATCAGGATTCTGGCACGAGACCATACGTTGAATACCGACAACCTGAAAATGGGTGCACTCGACAGGCAAATTCAGGGGGAGCGCGAAGAAATAACAAAAAAACTCAACTACTACGAAGAGAAATTAATTTCCGATCCAGAAGACTTGCGATTGCTTAAGGCAACTCAATCAGCCCTCAAGGACTACTACATTGGCCTTGAGCAGATTCTGGTTTTGTCTCGTCAGAATAAAAAAACTGAAGCGCGGGATGCAGCAGATAAAATCCTTGATAATGTCGCAAAGGTCGAAGAGTCGTTTCAGAACCATATCGAGTTCAACGAAAAACTGGCCATAAAAGGCTCCGCTGATGCTTTGGCTGCTAAAGAGAGCGCATTCTGGTTAAATTGCCTTGTCTCCACGCTCATGATGGTGTTGGTCGGCATCGCTGCCTGGGTGATTGCCAACCTTGGTCTGGCGCGTCCTATCGGCGTGGTGGTTGAAAATTTGAAGCAACTTTCTGAAGGCCGGATGGATGTGACCGTATCGGGGGTCGAGCGGCGTGACGAGATTGGAGATATCGCCCGTGCGGCACAAGTATTCAAGGAATTTGTAGATAAACTCAATACCCAAAGTTGGATAAAATCCCGGTCCGCCGAAATCATGAGCGCGTTGCAGCAGGCTGAAGACTTGCTTGCGTTGACGCAGACCGCTGTTTCCATGGTTGTCCCTGCGGTCGGCGCCGGCCACGGCGCATTTTACGTTGCTGACAATGATGGACGCTACAACCTGCTTGCGACTTACGGCTGCCGCGAGCGAAAGCAACTAAACAACAGCTTCCAGGTCGGCGAGGGGTTGGTCGGACAATGCGTGATGGAGAAGTCTCCGATCATGATCACCACATCCAAAGATTATATCCGGATCCACTCAGGACTTGGTGATGGTAACCCGGCCTGTGTCATGGTGCTGCCGATCATGCATCGCGAACAGGTGCTTGGTGTGCTGGAAATGGCGTCCTTCCAGCAGTTCAGCGAGCGCGAAAAGAACCTTTTAGATGTCTTGATGCCGGTGCTTGCCACCAGCATGGAAATTCTCGACCGCAACCTGCGCACCAGGGAACTGCTTGTTGCAACCCAGGAACAGGCCGAGCGGATGGAGAAACAGGCGGCCCAGCTTGAGGAGCAATCTGTCGAGATGGAAGCGCAACAGGCGGAACTGCTGGAGACTGAAAACTGGTTTCGCAGCATTATCGAAACCGCACCGGACGGTATGCTGGTGGTTGATGCCGCCGGCCAGATACTCCTGGCCAATCCAAAAGCAGAAGAGATGTTCGGCTATGCCGCAGGCGAACTGGTGGGGGGGGATATCGAGCAGCTGGTTCCTGAACAGTCGCGCGGTTCGCACCCCGAGCAACGCAAGGGTTTCATGGCTGAGAGCCGCACCCGCTTGATGGGCGAAGGACCGCAGATACGCGGCCGACGCAAGGATGGCAGCGAATTCGAACTGTACGTTACGTTGAGTACGCTGCCGACACGCGGTACGCGCGGCAGCTGCGTGAGCGTTGCGATGCGGGCGAGCTGAGGTGACAGCTTAGTTTCCATCCGGAAAATCCGGATGAGAAACGAGCAGTTTCCGAATCGGAAAGTGGGGATTTTTTTACTGGCAAGGAAATCAAGAGATTGCACGGAGAGATGCGACTGAACGCAGCGCAAGCAAGGCCGAAGGTTGACGCCGCCAAGGCGAAAAAGCGCCCTTTATGGACGGAAACTAAAAAAGAGGAGGCTCGCCATGAGCACACTCACTAAAGAGAATAATCCGGAATTATGTGGCCAGGCCCACAAGCAGGCAACAGTCCTGGTGGTGGATGACACCCCGGACAACCTCTCACTGATGAGCAGCCTGCTGAAGGACCTGTACAGGGTCAAGGTCGCCAACAACGGTGAAAAAGCCCTGCAGATCGCCGGGTCGGAGACCCCTCCGGATCTGATACTTCTTGACATCATGATGCCGGGGATGGACGGCTATGAGGTGTGCAAACGCCTCAAGGGAGATGCCGGGACCAGGGACATTCCGGTGATCTTCCTAACGGCAAAGGCAGAGGTGGAGGACGAGGCGCGCGGTCTTGAGCTGGGTGCCGTGGATTACATCACCAAACCGGTCAGTCCGCCCATCGTGGTGGCTCGTGTCAGGAATCACCTGGAACTGAAGACAGCACGGGACTTGCTCCGGGCGCACAGCGAGCAACTGGAGCTAAAGGTGAGAGAGCGGACCGCGGAGCTGGCCTCGCTGAACGCCATCTACGAACGATTCGTCCCCCGGGAGTTCATCAAGCTGCTGAAAAAGGAGAGCATCCTGGAAATCCATCTGGGCGATCAGGTGAGCCAGAAAATGACCGTCATGTTTGCCGATATCCGGGGATGGACCACGCTTCTGGAAAAGATGACCCCGGCGGAGGCGTTCAAGTTCATCAATGCCTATCTTAGGAGGGTCAGCCCGGTGATCAAGGAGTGCAACGGGTTCATCGACCAGTTTTATGGCGACGGAGTGATGGCCCTTTTCCCGGGAACGGCGGATGATGCGGTCAGGGCCGCCGTCGGCATGCAGCTTGCCGTGGCCGAGTATAACAGGGAGCGGGAGACGGAAGGGTTTCCCCCCATCGGCATCGGCATCGGGCTCCATCTTGCCGAGCTTATGCTGGGCATCATCGGCAGCGAGGACCGCATGCAGGGCGCCGTGGTGGCTGATGCCGTGAACCTGGCTGCGCGCATAGAGGGGCTGAACAAGATGTACGGGTCCTATATCAGCCTGAGTGATGAGACCCTCTCGGCGATGAAGGACTCAGATCGGTATCGGCACCGTTTTATCGACAAGGTACGTGTCAAGGGGAAAGAGGAGACGGTCACCATCTTCGAGGTATTCGAAGGGGACCCCGAGGGGATTGCGCTGCTGAAAGAGGAGACGAAACCTGCATTCGAGGATGGAATCTGCTTTTACTACGGAAAGAAATTCTCCGAGGCGAGTGTTCATTTCAATCAGGTGCAGGAGAAGAATCCGGCGGACCTGGCAGCACGGATCTACCTGAAACGCTGCGCCAACTACATGGTGAACGGAGTCCCTTCCGATTGGACCGGGGTTGAGACGCTCACCGAAAAATAGGCGCGAAGCGTTCCAATCATGCTGACGTCGCTACGTTATGGACGTAGTTTCTTTAGAAGAGAGGATACCATGCAAAATTCACCCCACGGCATTTCTCAAGAAAAGCTTCTGGGTTGGCTGAAAACGAATGAAATATTCGGGCAGTTCGACGACGCCATTTTGCGAAACTTTCTTGCCGATATCGAGTGGCTTTCATTGAGTGAAGGCGAGACCCTGTTTCGACAGGGAGACGGGGGGGGCTTTTTCTGTCTTGTCTATTCCGGGAGTCTGGCGGTGACCGTCACCCAGAAAGACGGCTCTGTCGACACACTGGCTACCATTGGGCCGGGGATGACCGTGGGTGAAATCCAGTTCCTGAGCGGCGGCACCCGGACCGCGACGGTCTCCGCCCTGACAAACACCTGGCTCATCGTGTTCACCAAAAAGTCTTTTGACGCCATCGCCCACCAATCACCGGAAGTAATTCAGAAGTTTGCCGAAATCATCCGCAAGAGACTCAGGCGCTCCCAGCTGTTCGAGATACTCCCGAGTCTGTGCGGGCCCATCGACCAGGACCTGCTCAATTACATCGAATCGGAGATCGAATGGGTTCACCTCGCCTTCGGCCAGGCGCTCTTTCATCAAGGCGATGCGGGGACAGACCTGTTCCTGCTCATCAGCGGACGGTTGCAGGTGAGGGTTCGCGACAAGGCAGGCTTCGAACGGAAGGTGGCGGAAATCAACCGGAGCGAAATCGTCGGTGAAATGGCCATGTTTACCGGCGATACTCGGACCGCGAGCATCTATGCAATGCGGGACAGCGATCTGGTCCGCATCTCACGGGAAGCATTCGAGCGGATCATCAATTCCCATCCCGGCATCATGATGTATTTCATCCAGTTCATCGTCAAGCGGATGCAGGACATGGCAACCGCCACGAAAAAGCTTGCGAGAACCATGAATATCGCCGTTGTCCCCGCCGGTGCCGACGCCCCGTTGGCGGATTTTACCCGCCGCCTGACGGAGTCGTTGTCTGCCTACGGGAAAACGCTTCGCCTCAACAGCGAAATTGTCGACCGTCACTGGGGGATGAGCGGCTTCGCCCAGAAGACCGGTACCGATCCCAACAGCATCAGGCTGACCTCGTGGCTGGACGAACAGTCAAGTACCTACACGAACATTGTCTACGAGGCGGATCCGTCATCGACGCCGTGGACGGAGCGTTGTCTGCAGAACGCGGACCGGATCATGATCGTTGCCCGGGCAGAAGCCGATTCGAAGCAGGGGGACCTGGAACGAACCCTGTCCGCTTCCAACAGGGACATCCACGGAGCTCACCGCATCCTTATCCTCATCCATCCCGATGGCAGGAGGCTCCCCTCGGGAACCGACAGATGGCTGCAGGAGCGGCATGTGGAGAGCCACTACCACGTTCGCTGGGATTCGGATGCCGATTTTCAGCGCCTGGCGAGAATCCTGACCGGGAATGCGGTCGGCCTGGTGCTGGGAGGGGGCGGTGCACGAGGGCTGGCACATATTGGCGTTATCCGGGCACTTAATGAAGCAGGCATCCCGATCGACATGATCGGCGGGACCAGCATGGGGTCCATGATCTCCTCCCTCTATGCCATGGGGAAGGATTATCAAGGCATCACAGCAGCTGAAAAGGAAGCCATCGCCAATAAACCGTTTACTGAATTTACTCTTCCCCTCATCGCCCTGGTGCGGAGCAAACGGCTGGACAACTCGGTGAAAAACCTCTACGGTGATATCACCATCGAAGATTTATGGATCAATTACTTCAGTGTTTCGAGCAATTTGACGACCGCCGAGATGGAGGTACACCGGAAGGGCAACCTGGGCAGGTCTGTGCGGGCCAGCGCGGCGCTTCCCGGCATTGTAAAGCCGGTGATCGAGAACAACTGCCTCCTGGTGGACGGCGGCCTGTTCAACAATGTCCCGGCTGATATCATGAAGGAGATCTGTGGCGGTTTCGTAATCATGGTCAATGTGAGCCCGGACGAAGACCTGCGGATTGACGACGAGCACACGCAATGTCCTTCCAATGTGGAGATGCTCTGGAGCTACATCAACCCCCTGAAGAAGAAAATTGCTTTCCCGCGCATTCATGACATCATGATGCGCACCATCACGGTGGGAAGTGCCCGTGAACTGACCCGAACCAGCAAGGCTGCGGATTTCAGCTTCCGCCCGCCGGTCGACCGATTTGGCATGCTTGAGTTCGATTCCATTGACGAGATCATCGAGGTGGGTTACCGATACGCAAAGGAACGGATCGAGGAGTTGCAGATGAAGGGTCTGTGACTACTCCACCGTATGTAAGGAGAATTCTCACCGGCAGTAACCTGCTGCACGAACCTAGCAATTCAATCAGAGGCTCTGCATGAACATTCGATTCATCGGCGTCGGCACGCAGTCGTCAGGTCAGGACCAGTATCACTCGAACATGGTCATCACTTCGCATTCAGGAAAGAGAATGCTCGTCGATTGCGGCGGCGATGTGCGCTTTTCCCTTGCAGAGAGCGGCATGGGGCCGAAGGACCTGGATGCGGTCTATATTTCTCACCTCCATTCCGATCATGTCGGCGGCATGGAGTGGCTGGCTTTCAGCACGTATTTTGACAAAGAGTGCAGGCGTCTTATGCTATTCGGTGAAGAGAGGCTTCTGGACAGGCTGTGGGACAGCTCCCTCAAGGGAGGTCTCGAGTGCATCCGAACGAAGCGGATGGGACTTGCGGACTACTTCGAGTGCCATGCCCTGGCGGAGGAGGTTCCCTTTTGTTGGGAAGGCATTAGGTTCGAAATGGTGAAAATGCTCCATGTTGCCGGGGACCAGTGCAATCATTTCAGCTACGGCATTCTTATAGGGACCGGCACAGCACGCGGAAGCTCGATATTCATTTCTACGGATGCCCTCTTTCAACCGGAATTGCTTGACAGAATTTCTCAAAATACCGATGTGATTTTTCACGACTGCGAAACGGTCCCTTACAAAACACACGTTCATGCACATTATGATCAGCTGTGCACATTGCCGGCCACCATCAGGGAAAAGATATGGCTGTATCATTACCAGACCGGCTCGGGGTATACACCCAGCGAAGACGGTTTTCACGGTTTTGTTGTCAAAGGACAGCAATTCTCTTTTCATGACTGATAGTGCTGCCAACTTTTCGAGGAGTTCGCATCACGAATGACTCTGCCCCGGCCTATTTCTCTTGAAGTCGGAACAGGGCGGCGCGGCTCAGGCAGATGAGCAGGCGGGAATGCCGACCGTACGTGTTAAGGAGGAATTGGGATGCTGAAGAAATCACTTGTACTGATGTGTGGTACGGCAGCGATTTTGTCGATCATCTCCGGTTGTGCGTCCATTGGGCCGGGGTCCGTCGCCCGCGACCGTTTCGATTACACCACCGCGGTTGCCGACTCGTGGAAACGGCAGATGCTCCTCAACATCGTCAAGATTCGTTACGGCGATGCCCCTATTTTCCTGGACGTCGCCTCCATCATCAACCAGTACCAGTTGACCACCGACCTGAACGCCTCTGTAGGCTGGTCCTTTCCCCCTAACGGGAACAATCAGAAAATAGGAATCGACGGCAATTTCATCGACCGGCCCACGATCACCTACACCCCCCTGACCGGCGAGAAGTTCGCCCGCAACCTGATGACCCCCATCGCCCCGGCCACTGTCATGAGCCTGGTGGAGGGGGGGTACCCCATCGATCTCGTCTTCCGGGTTTTGGTCCACTCCGTGAACGGCATCCAGAACTCGTTCGGCGGAACCGCCCGGGTGCGGCGGGCCGATCCTGAGTTCTATACACTTCTGGAGAAGCTCCGCCACAACCAGGCTTCGGGTGCCGTGGCCATGCGGGTGAAGAAGTCGGAAAAGGAGGGTGGGGCCTTGGTCATGGTCTTCCGCAAGAGGGTGGACAAGGATGTCGAGGAAACGGCGAAGGAGGTGCGCCGGATACTCGGCCTGAAAGAGGATCTGCGGGAATTCAGGGTGGTCTACGGCTCGGTGCCGACCAGTGATGAGGAGATCGCCCTCCTGACCCGGTCTATTTCGGAAATTCTCAGCGATATCTCCTCCACCATCGAGGTGCCCGCCGAGCATGTGGCCGAGAATCGTGTCCCACCCACCATGGAGCCGGAAGGGGAGGGGGTCAAGGGGACGATAATCCACATCCTCTGCTCCCCGGAGAAGCCGGCTGACGACTTCGCTGCCGTGCCGTACCGGGACCGCTGGTTCTGGATCGACGACCGGGATTACAGGTCGAAAAAGCTTTTCTCGTTCCTGATGTTCGTGATGACCCTCACCGAAACCGGGGGCAAGGAAGGGGCACCGATCGTAACGATTTCCGCGGGAGGCTAATGCCCGTTCCAGCGTGTGGCGATCTTATGCTGAGAACTTTTATTTTTGGCGCTATGCTCGGCGTAGCGCTCTGGCAAGGCGGGGCGAGGGCCGATGAAGGAACTGCGGCCGCAGGGACGAAGCCTGATCTGGTCAAGCAGGCCAACGCCCCCATATCGTCCATCCTGCAGGTTCGGCTCCAGGATACCTACCAGCCCCAATTCTCCGATCTGGACGGGGAGGGGAACGCAGTTACGCTCTCCATAACCATGCCGTTGCCCAAGCACCGACTGCTGCCGCTGCCTCAGCTGTCGCTCCTGACAGTTCCCGCGGCGGTTTCGATGCCCGGCAGTTCGACGGCTTTTGGCGATGTGCGGTTCCTCGACATCGCGGTCTTTCAGGCGAATGATTATGCCGTTTGGGGTGTCGGGCCGACTTTCGTTTTTCCGACGGCGGGGAGGCGCGAGACCGGTCAGGGAAAGTGGCAGGCAGGGCCGGCCGCAGCGGTGGCGTTCTACCCCGTGAAGTGGCTGGTTGGCGTTTTGATCCAGAATCCGGTTTCATTCGCGGGAGACAGCGACCGGAAAGACGTGAGTGTCATGACAGTACAGCCCTTCGTGAACTATCAATTCGGCAACGGCTGGTTCGTCAGGTCGCAGCCCCAGATTGTCTTCAACTGGAGGAACGGCCACCAGCAGCTGCCGCTGGACCTGGGAGCCGGACGCGTTTTCAAAATCGGCAGACAAGATATCAGCTGTTTTGTGGAGCCGTTCTGGAACATTACCCACGACGGTCCGGCGCCGAAATATGGCTTCACGATCGGCATATCGCTGCTGTATCCCGGATTCTGGGGGAGCTGAAATGAGACGCGCAGCATATTTTCTGACCATTCTCGCCGCCGCGGTCATTCTGGCGGCGCCCCTGTGGGGGGAAACTCCGACTGCTAGGACAAAGAGCGCCCCAGCTACGGAAGCTCCAGTCAAGGAAGCTTTCATCAAGTTGGCGCCGGTCAAGCTGGACGGAAGCCCCATCTTTTCCGTTCAGGCGTTCCATGCCTTGTCCGCTGAAGAGCGGGCATTGAGGATCAGCGAGCGCATCTCCAGAATTGCGGACGATGTGTCGATCAGTACCGATACGGTAAAGACAGGCGACAGCGAGGTTTCGACGGAAGTGATGGCGGGGGAGCGGACCATCATGTCGGTGTACGACAATGACGCCCGTCCGTTCGGAGTGACGCGCCAGGCACTGGCCGCCGAGTGCGCCCAAAAGATACGGTCTGCCATCGATCACTATCGACAGGAACGCGCGCCGAAAAGCATCATGCACGGTATTGTCCTCACCGCTGTCGCCACCGTGGTACTGCTGATACTTCTGGTGCTGGGGCGCCTTGTGACGCGGAAGTTGCTGAGGGTTATCGTCGGGGCTAAGGCACGCTCGATCCATTTTCAGAAATTCGAGATTCTCCGTTTCGACCAGGTCAGGGCACTCATCATCGGCGTGATACGAATAGTACGGCTCGCCGTTATTCTGGTGCTCCTCTATATCTACGCCTATGTCACCCTCGGTTTCTTTCCCTGGACCCGCCATTACAGCGGACAAATACTGCACTACCTCCTGGTGCCTCTGAAAACCATGGAACTGGGGGTAGTAGATTACATCCCGAACCTCATCTTTCTTGCCGTTCTGGGAGTCGTCACCCGCTACGTGCTTAAGTTCATGCGCCTCATCGCCGAAGAGGTGGAGATGGAAAACGTCTCCTTTACCGGTTTCTATCCCGAGTGGGCGAAGCCGACCTTCAAGATCGCCCGCTTCCTGGTCATCGCCTTCGTGGCCGTGGTGGCGTTTCCCTATTTCCCCGGCTCCCAGTCCCCTGCATTCAAGGGTGTCTCCATCTTTTTGGGAGTGCTGCTCTCCCTCGGTTCCTCCTCAACGGTTTCCAATATCATCGCCGGCCTCGATATGACCTACCGGCGTGCTTTCCTGAAAGGAGACTGGGTCAAGATCGGGGAATACGTCGGGGAAGTTGCCAGAATGAGGCTTCTCGTCACCCATCTGCTCACATTCAAGAACGAGGAGATCATCGTACCCAATTCAGTCATTCAGAGTAGTCACGTAATCAATTACAGCTCCCTTGCCCGGGAAAGGGGGCTTATCCTCCATACGGCGGTGACCATCGGCTACAACATCCCCTGGCGCCAGGTCCATGCGTTCCTGCTGCAGGCTGCCGAGCGGACACCCGGGCTGCTGCGCAATCCGCCGCCTTTTATCCTGCAGACCAGCCTCGACGATTTTTACGTCCGCTACGAGCTGAATGCCTATACCGATCTTCCCCACCAAATGCTGAACATCTATTCCGAGCTGCACCAGAACATCCAGGACGCCTTCAACGAGTATGGGGTGCAAATCATGTCGCCCCACTACATGTCCGACCCGAGGTCGCCGGCAGTCGTGCCGAGAGAACACTGGTACGAGCCACCTGCGAAACCTCCCGGGGATGATTCCGGCAGGGAAGGGTAAACAGATGCTTGCGCAGCTCCACGGACGATGCCATGTATCTGTGAATGCCGAAGGCACGGGAGTTCCAGCATGAAATTCAGTGATGCCTACCCACAGATCAGCGCGGCAGAAGGCCTGAAGCGCCTTGCCGAGGGGAACGAACGCTTCCTGAACGGCACGGCCCGTTTCCCGACGGTGCAGAAAGATGTCCTGGCGTCTCTGTCCCACGAACAGCATCCCTATGCGACCATACTCGGGTGCAGTGACTCCCGGGTCCCGCCGGAACTCATATTCGACGCCAATTTCGGCGAATTGTTCGTGATCCGCGTCGCCGGCAACGTTCTATCGATCGAAATAGCCGGTTCGATGCAGTATGCGGGGATGTTCCTGAAGACACCGTTGTTCGTCGTGTTAGGCCATGACAACTGTGGGGCGGTCCAGGCGGCCCTCGACATGAAGTACCGCGACGCGCGGGTGCCCCGGCGGTTCGAACTCCTCGTGCAAAATATCCTCCCCGGGCTGGAAGAAATCGACGAACAAACCGTACCGGAGATGCAGATCGCCCGCGCGGTGGAAGCCAATGTCCGCTGGACGATGCGGCAGATAGCCCAATCGCCCGAGGGACGCGCCCGTGCGGCTGAAGGGGTGTACAGGCTGGTTGGGGCGATTTTCGAAATAGAGACCGGCAGGGTACGGTTTCTCGATCACCAAGCATGAGCCGATAGCATGTGATCTGCCTGGAAATCAGGTTGTCGAACTGTTACGATCGCCAATCATTTTCTGACCAATTCGATTGACGACCTTCTATCCTCCTCTTCCTTCGGATGCTCACGGCGCGCAGTACGCAAAAGAGAGCATTCTGTCAGCCGGCAAGTCGGCATTTCAACCGAAAGACGATATCTCGTCTTAATTGGCCCCTCGAATTTTCAACCTTCCTACCGGCAAGCCATAACTCTTTGACTCCGCAGGCATATTGCGCACACAACGTCGCTGGCACGCATCTTGATAAATACTCCGTAACGGTCGTGGTGAATGGTTGCTCCTATAGCCACCTGCATCTCATTCAGGAAAAAGCGGAAAGAATCATCCCCATGACACGCGAATCAACACGAAACCGCAGAGGAGTCACAATGCTCCTCGCTCTCCTCTGCTGCCTGGGTTGTCTGATGGTGACGGCTCCGTTGCGGGCACAGGAGGATATTGACACGGAGGAACCGATTCCCTCGTCAGTGGATGAAATCGTCGCTCCCATGGACAGACTGGCGGAAAAGAAGCCGGTGCGGCCGGGAGTATTTCCCTGGTTGAAGGAACAACTCAAGGGGTACCCGCCGTTCCTGCGGGACACGACCATTGGATTGAATCTGCGCTCATTCTACCTTCGCCGGAGCAATTACGACGGTTCCATTAATGAGGCTTGGGCCATGGGGGGGTCTCTTTCATACAACTCGGGTTGGCTGTATGACCGCGTAAGCGCGGGGGCGACCCTCTATACCTCGCAGTCGGTCTATGCCCCGGAGAGCCGTGAGGGTACCAATCTGCTGGCGTCCGGCCAACAGGGGTACACTGTCCTGGGCCAAGTGTACGCACGGGTGCGGCTCTATGAAGAAACGATTCTTAACCTCTACCGGTTCGGGGAATACAACTCTCCCTACCTGAGCAAGAACGATAACAGGATGACCCCCTACACCTATGAGGGGTATACGGTCCTGGGACGCGTGGGAGAGACGGACGACGGACCCCGCCTTGTCTATGGAGGAGGGTACATCACGAAGATCAAGGACAAGACGGCCAACAGGTTCGTCTGGATGTCGGAGAAGGCCGGGGCGGAAGTGAAACGGGGCGTTGCCGTGCTTGGTGGGCGTTACTCCTTCGGCGGCTTTTCGCTGGGGGCCATCGACTACTACTCGGACGACATCATCAATATCGGGTACGCCGAAGCAAGCTACCGTCTGGACATGCCAAAGGACCTCGGAATCCGTTTCGCGGCCCAATTCACCGACCAGCGGAGCACGGGGAGTAACCTGCTGACCGGTTCCTCCTTCTCCACCAATCAAGTGGGAATGAGCACGGACGTCAGCTATCGTTCGACAATCCTTTCGCTGCTCTACACGACGAACTCCCGGGGGCAGAATCTCGTGAACCCTTGGAGCGGCTACCCGGGCTATACGAGCGCAATGGTCACCAACTACAGCAAGGCAGGGGTCAGTGCTTTCGGAACGAAAATTTCCTACGATTTCTCGCGGCTCGGGCTGGAAGGCCTAGCCGCCTACGTACTGTACGTTCACGGCTGGGGGATGGTGGACCAGACGACAAAGGCGCCGCTACCCGATGAGAACGAATTAGACGCGGACCTCCAGTGGCGGCCGAAGTGGTCCTTGCTGGAAGGCCTCTGGGTGCGTGGACGTTACGGAATCGTCCATCAGTACCAGGGGCCCAAACAGTACGTTCATGACTGCCGCATGATCGTGAATTACGATTTTCAGCTGATGTGATCTAGTAGACGGGAATAAAGAGGAGAGAATACGTGCAACTTGTCCGATACTGGCGAAAAATCAACAACAAGGAGGTAACAACATGAAGCACCTGAGACTGCTGGTGATCATCAGCCTCGTTCTGCTGCCGGCGCTCAGCCAGGCCGCGGACACCGGCTACGGCTATCCTTTCACGACGCCGTTCAAGGCCACGATCCTGCAAACGCCACCCGACCTCAAACCGGAACTCCCCAAGGATATCCCCTCAAAGCGGATTGCGCTCGAAGTCATCCCGGGCCTCAAGATTCCCGAAGTCTTCTTCTATAACAACGGAGTACGCCTGACCTACGTCTTCCAGAAGGAGAAGGCGCCGCTGGTCTTCCTGATCTCCGGCACCGGCGGGGACGATTCCGCGCCGCGGATGCAAACCATGATGAAGGCCCTCTACCAGGCCGGCTACCATGTCGTCATCCTGCCGTCGCCCACCCATCCCAATTTCGTCGAGGCCGCTTCCCACAGCCATGTTCCCGGCGACCCGACCGAAGACGCCGCCGATCTCTACTGGGTCATGGAGAATTTCTGGAACAAGTTCAAGGATGACATCGAGGTGTCCGACTTCTACCTCTCCGGCTTCAGCCTTGGCGCTACCCAGTCTGCCTTCGTTGCCAAGCTCGACGAGGAGCGCATGACCTTCAAATTCAAGAAGGTCCTCATGATCAATCCGGCGGTCAACCTCTACACGTCGGTATCGCAGATCGAGGGGCTACTGGACAAGATACCGGGCGGCCGCCCCAATATCGGCAGGTTCTTCAACGGTATGCTGGCCAAGGTTGCCGAGTTCTACCATCGGGGCGAGTTCGTCGCCTTTAACGAAGAGTTCATGTTCAAGCTGGCCCAGAGCGGGACGATTACTCCAGACGAGGCGGGTGGTCTGATCGGCGTCGCCTTCCGACTGGCATCGGCCGGCATGATCTTCTCCGCCGACGTAATGAACGGTGGCGGATACGTGGTGCCGAAGAACAAGCAGCTCACCTCCACCGATTCACTGACGGACTATTTCCGCGTCTGTGGCCATCTCAGCTTCCTCGACTATTTCAACGAGTACTTCCTCCCGTACATCCAGAAGAAGCGGCCGGGGCTCACCAAGGAGGCTCTCATTGACTCCATGGGGCTGAAGGGGATCGAAGGGTACCTGAAGTCGAACAACAAGTTCGGGGTGATGACCAACGAGAACGATTTCATCCTGACCGCGGCCGACCTCGATTACCTGCGTCAGCTGTTCGGCGACCGGGCCAAGATCTATCCCGTCGGCGGACATGGCGGGAACTTCGAATACAAAGACAACATGGCCTATGCGCTCGGCTTCTTTAAATAATAAAGGGAGGAACTGAAAATGCCAGCAACCATTCGTAGAGTACTCATTGCCCTTGCCCTGGCGCTCTCCCTCAGCGGGTGTGCCACCACGACTCTTCCCCCCGAGCAGCCGCCCATGCATACCGTGGACGAAATCAAGGATGAGCGGGTTAACATTTACGAAGACCCCTGGGAGGGGTTCAACCATAACCTCTATAACTTCAACTACTACTTCGACAAGTACTTCTTTCTCCCTGTAGTGAGCGGATACGAGTTCGTCACGCCGAACATCGTGCAGACAGGCGTGTCGAACTTTTTCGCCAATATCGTGGAGCTGCGCAATTTCACCAACAGCGTCTTCCAGCTGAACGGGACCAAGTCGGCCACGACACTCGGGCGTTTCCTGACCAACAGCACCATCGGCATCGGCGGGCTGTTCGACGTGGCTACACCTATGGGTCTGACGCCGTACAAAGAGGACTTCGGCCAGACCCTCGGTTACTGGGGCTCCGGTGCAGGCCCCTACCTGGTGCTGCCGATCCTCGGCCCCTCCAACGTGCGCGACACCACCGGGTTCTTGGTCGATGCCGGAATCCGTTACGGCGTGTCCCTGGCGATCGATCTGCCGCACCATATGGACAAGGACACCGCTAACGCCATCGAGATCGGCTTGCAGACCCTCGAAGCGATCGACAAGCGGCACAACGAAAAGTTCCGGTACTTCGGCAGCCAATATCCCTTCGAGTACGATATGATCCGTTTCTTCTACAACAAGAAACGCGATTTCGAGATCATGAATTGAGGTGTTGTCCGTACGCAGCTGCCGCGGTGAATGGAAGCGGGATCGCCAAGCTTCTCTACGGATAAATTCCTTGTCTCACCCGCATTCCCACGTATGCCTCGCCCCGGCGAGGACGAGATGTCGGCTTTGGGTCGATATTTCGTCCTCGCCGGGGCGGAGTGCCAACGCCACACCCCGTTCAAATTCCAGTAAGTATCCACAAAATCAGACAGTCCGGTGGGCGGCAGCTGTACGCAGGCATTGGCACGGTTCTGGTAAATAGCTGTACGGGGCATGCCAGCTCCATGCAGCGATCTTTGCCTGAGCACAGGAGGATGATATGAAGAAGGTCCGGATGACGATTTTGACGGTCAATGCTGTGGTGCGGGTTTTTGCGGCTACTATCGTATCGTTTGCCGCACTGTCGTCGACCGGTTGCCACAAGAAGGAGCAGGCCGCCCCGCCGCCACCGCTCGTGGAAGTGGTGACCGTAGTCCAGAAGGATGTCCCGATCTACAAGGAATGGGTCGGCGCCCTGGATGGCTACGTCAACGCCGTCATCCGGCCCCAGGTGACCGGATACCTCATCAAGCAGAACTACAAGGAGGGTGACATGGTCAAGAAGGGGCAGGTGCTCTTCGAAATCGACCCCCGTACCTTCCAGGCAGCTCTCGATCAGGCAAAGGGAATTCTGGCGCAGCAGAAAGCCCGTCATGTAACCGCTGTTGCGAACCTTACCCGCATCAGGCCTCTGGCGGAGAAGAACGCGGTGAGCCAAAAGGACCTGGATGATGCGGTCGGTGCCGAGCTTGCCACCAGGTCGTCGGTCGAAGCAGCTCAAGCGTCGGTCGAGGAAGCCCAGCTGAACCTGGGGTTCACCAAGATCATCTCCCCCGTGGACGGCATCGCCGGGATCGCCAAGGCCCAGCTCGGCAACCTGGTGGGGCCGAACATGCAGACCGAACTAACCGCCGTTTCCACGGTGAACCCCATCAAGGCATACGTCAACGTCAGCGAGCAGGAATACCTCAATGTACGTGCGTCAAACCCCGATCCCGAGAAAATCCCCCTTCAACTCGTCCTGGCCGACGGCAGTGTCTATCCCCATACCGGTCACCTGGCACTGGCCGACCGGCAGATCGATCCGACCACCGGCACCCTCAAGTGTGGAGCACTCTTTGCAAATCCGGGCAACGTGCTTCGCCCCGGCGGCTACGGCCTGGTCCGGGCGGTCATGTCGGTGAAGAAGGGTGCTCTGCTGGTTCCCCAGCGATCCGTTACCGATATGCAGGGTAAATACCTGGTGGCAATAGTCGGAGCCGACAACAAGGTCAGCATCCGCCCGGTAAAGGTTGCCGAACGGATCGGCTCGGACTGGATCATCGAGGATGGTCTGAAGGCGGGTGAGAAGGTAGTGGTCGAGGGCACCCAGAAGGTGAAACCGGACATGGTGGTCAACCCGCAACCGTTTGATCCGGAAGTGGCGGCCAAAGCTGCAGCGGCCAGGGCAGCGGCACCGGGGACTGCCGCCAAACCGGCCTCACCTGCACCCACAGAGAAGAGGTAGCCCACCATGTCAAAATTCTTTATTAATCGCCCTATTGTGGCCATGGTGATCTCGATCTTCATGGTCATCCTCGGCGGGGTGGCCATGTCGGGACTGCCTCTCGCCCAGTTTCCCAACATCGTACCGCCGGCGATTCAGGTAAATGCCACCTACACCGGCGCCGACGCCCTTACCGTCGAGCAGTCGGTGGCCACCCCCATCGAGCAGCAGATGTCCGGTGTCGACAACCTGGACTACATGTACTCCAACAATGCCAACGACGGTACCATGACCCTCTACAACTACTTCGAACTGGGTACCAACGCCAATACCGACCAGATTCTCTCCCAGATGCGCCAGAATCAGGCCTCATCGCAGCTGCCGATCGATGTCAACAACTACGGGGTCACCGTGGCCAAATCGACCTCGGCGCCGTACCTCATGTTTGCTCTTTCTTCCCCCAACGGCACCTACGACAACATCTTCCTGGCCAACTACTCCTACATCAACATCAACGACCAAATGACCCGCATCAAGGGAGTTGCCAGCGTCTCGGTCTTCGGCGCCGGCCAGTACGCCATGCGGATCTGGGTCCGACCGGACCAGCTGGCCAAGCTCAACATCACCATCCCGGAGATCATCAACGCGGTCAAGGCCCAGAACACCGTCAACCCGGCCGGACAGGTCGGCGCAGCCCCGATTCCCAAGGGGCAGGAGTTCACCTACACGGTTCGCGCCCAGGGGCGTCTGACGACCGAGGCGGAGTTCGGCAATATCGTGCTGCGCGCAAATCCGGATGGTTCCATTGTGCGGGTCAAGGACGTGGCCCGCATCGAGCTCGGGGCACAGGACTACAAAAAGGAAGGGCGCCTCAACGGCAAGCCCTGCGCCCTGGTCGCCCTGTACCAGATGCCGGGAACCAACGCCCTGGAATCGGCCAACGGCGCCAAGAAACTGATGAAGGAGCTGAAAAAGAGCTTCCCGCCGGATCTGGAGTACACGGTGGCGCTGGATACCACCCTGGCGGTCTCCGAAGGGATCAACGAGATCAAGCATACCTTCTTCGAGGCCCTGGTACTGGTCATACTGGTGGTCTTCATCTTCCTCCAGGGGTGGCGGGCCACACTCATCCCGCTTCTGGCGGTGCCGGTGTCGCTGGTGGGGACCTTCGCTCTGTTCCCGCTGCTCGGCTTCTCGATCAACACCCTCTCGCTTTTCGGTATGGTCCTGGCCATCGGCCTGGTCGTGGATGACGCCATTGTCGTGGTCGAGGCGGTGGAGCACCATATCGAGCATGGCATGACCCCCAAGGAGGCGTCCTTCAAGGCCATGGAAGAGGTCTCCGGCCCGGTCATCGCCATCGCCATCATCCTGGCGGCGGTCTTCGTGCCGACCGCCTTCATCCCCGGCATCACCGGCCAGCTTTACCAGCAGTTCGCCGTGACCATCGCCGTCTCGGTCATCATCTCGGCCTTCAACGCCCTGACCCTCTCCCCGGCGCTCTGCGCACTGCTGCTCAAGCCGAAGGTCAGAGGCACCGGTCCACTGCAGAAGTTCTATGACTGGTTCAACCGGGTCTTCGGCCGTGCCACCGACGGCTACGTGTCAATCTGCGGCGTTGCCATCAGGAAGAGCAAGACCAGCCTGCTGCTGCTGCTCGGCGTGGCCGTTCTGGCCGGGGTAGCGGGCAAGAGCATTCCCACCGGCTTCCTCCCGGACGAGGACCAGGGTTTCTTCTTCGCCAATATCCAGCTCCCCAACTCCGCTTCGCTGCAGCGGACCAGCGAAGTGGCCCGTCAGGCCGAAGAGATCATCATGAAAACACCGGGCGTCGAGTACTGTTCGACGGTTGTCGGCTACAGCATGCTCAGCCAGGTCTCTAACACCTACAGCGCCTTCTTCTTCATCTCCCTGAAAGAGTGGAAGGAGCGCAAGGCTCCGGAGGAGCAGTACGAGGCGATCAAGTCATCCCTGACGAAAAAGTTGGGCAGCCTGCCTGGCGCCATTGCCTTCCCGTTTCCGCCGCCGGCCATCATGGGGATCGGCACCGCGGGGGGGGTCACCTTCATGCTGCAGGACAAGGCCGGCAAGGATATCGCCTTCCTGGCCGAGAATACGCAGAAATTCATGGAGGCGGCCAGAAAAAGGCCGGAATTGGCCCGGGTAACTACTACCTTCCTCCCCAACGTGCCGCAGTTGTTCGTAGATGTGGACCGGGACAAGGTGCTGAAGCAGGGGGTTGAGATCAGCGACGTCTACAAGGTCCTGCAGAGCTTCATGGGAAGCGGTTTCATCAACTACTTCAACAAATTCGGCCGCCAGTGGCAGACCTACATCCAGGCCGAAGGGGAGTACCGGACCAACATCGAGAATATCGGCCAGTTCTATGTGCGCAACAAGGATGGGCAGGCAGTGCCCCTCTCGGCGCTGACTTCTGTTCGCAGCATCACCGGACCGGAATTCACCCAGCGTTTCAACCTCTACCGCTCGGTCCAGATCAACGCCACCGCGGCGCCGGGCTTCAGTTCGGCCCAGGCCATGAAAGCGCTGGAAGAGACCTTTGCCCAGACCATGCCCCGGGAGATGGGGTACGACTACAGCGGCATGTCGTTCCAGGAGAGGAAGGCCCAGAAAGGGATATCGCCCATGGCTATCTTCGCCTTCTCCTTCCTCTGCGTATTCCTGATCCTGGCGGCCCAGTACGAAAGCTGGTCTCTGCCGTTCTCGGTACTCCTCGGGACCCCGGTAGCCGTGGCCGGAGCCTTCGTCGGCCTGCTCTTCGGGAAATTCGAGAACAACATCTACGCCCAGATCGGTCTGGTCATGCTGATCGGTCTGGCGGCCAAGAACGCCATCCTGATCGTCGAATTCGCCAAGATGGAATATGAAAAGGGTGAACCACTCATGGAGGCGACCCTCAACGGTGCCAAGCTGCGGTTGCGGCCGATCCTGATGACCTCCTTCGCCTTCATCCTCGGCTGCGTGCCGCTGGCCATCGCCAGCGGGGCCGGCGCCATCTCCCGTCAGGTCATGGGGTACACCGTTATCTTCGGGATGCTGGCCGCCTCCGGAATCGCCATCTTCCTGATTCCTGTGACCTATTTTGTGGTGGAGAAGATCAGCCACAAGGGGGATGTCGGGGCTCAACCCCCGGTCGGCGGAGATGCCGGAGGCCTTGGGGCGCCGCCGACCGGACACGACGCAGAAAAGGAGGGAGGCAGCCATGCGTAACGTTCTCGCAGTCACCCTGCTGGTACTGATTACGGGCGGGTGCATGATGGGTCCCGACTACCGGCGTCCCGCGCTCGACATACCGAAGTCCTTTCAATACGAGGTGAAGGACGCCGTCGAGACTGCGAATACCGAATGGTGGAAGCGTTTCCTGGACCCGGTGCTCGATGGTCTCGTGACCGAGGCTCTTGCCAACAACAAGAACGTAAAGATCGCCGCCGCCAACATCGAACAGTCAGCCGGCGTGCTGACCCAGACCCGTGCGCCGCTTTTCCCCCAGGTCAGCTATGCCGGAAGCGCCGCCCGGCAGCGTGCCAGCGACCACAATGCCGTGCCGTATCCCACCGGGGCCTCGAACCCGTTCAACACCCTGCAGCTTTTCGGCGGTGTCAGCTGGGAACTGGACCTGTGGGGCCGCGTGAGACGCCTTTCTGAGTCTGCACAGGCGAACCTCCTGGCAACCGAGGAGGCGCGCCGTGGCGTGATTCTCTCCCTCGTCGCTTCAGTGGCGGGAGATTACCTGCAACTGCGCGGATTCGACGAGCAGTTGGCGATCGCCAAACGCAACCTAGTCGCCTATGCCGAGTCGGTCAAACTCTACGAACTCCAGTTCCAGTACGGTCTCGTCTCCCTGATGGTCGTCGAGCAGGCCCGCACCCAGTACGAGACCGCGGCGGCGACCATCCCCCAGATCGAATCGCAGATCGTGCTGTTGGAGAACGCCCTGTCGATCCTTCTCGGCCGCAACCCTGGTCCGATAGCCCGGGGCAAGACGATCTACGAGCTTGCGTTCCCGGCGGTTCCGGCAGGCCTGCCGTCACAGCTCCTGGAGCGCCGCCCTGACCTAGCCCAGGCCGAGCAGAACCTGATTGCCGCCAATGCCCAGATCGGTGCGGCCAAGGCCCTCTACTTCCCGACTATTTCCCTGACCGGCGCCTATGGCTACGAGAGCCAGAATCTTGCCGACCTGTTCAAGGGGCCATCCCGGATCTGGAGTTATGCCGGGAGCTTCACCGGGCCAATTTTTACGGCAGGTGCGATCTCCGGCCAGGTGGAACAGGCCGAAGCAGCGCAGAAGGCAGCGCTCATCGGCTACGAGGCGGCGATCCAGAGCGCATTTGCCGATGTGGAAAACGCCCTGACCATTCGCACGAAGCTCATCGAACAGGTGGAGGCCCAGGGACGCCTCGTCAAAGCGAGCCAGGAGTACGAGCGTCTGGCAAAACTGCAGTATGACGGCGGATACGCGCCGTACCTCACCGTTCTCAACGCTCAGCAACAGCTCTTTCCTGCCGAACTCAATCTCGCCCAGCTGCGCGCGTCGCTCTATACGTCGTATGCCAATCTCTACAAGGCGATGGGGGGAGGGTGGGTGACCGCGGCGGACAGGATGACGAATGCGAGCACCGGGCAGAAGCCGGGCAGTCCCTATGCGGAAAAGTGATCCAGAAAAACCTGGCTACTCGTGCGGAGACACGAAGGCGCAGTGAAAATCAATCGGCTGCAAGCGGTAAAATCCCGTAAAGGGTTTATGAAGTCCTGTCTAAGCCCATTATGTTTGTTCCCCGGCGTCCCCGCGCCACTGCGGTAGATTTCTTTTCCCAAGACAGAAACATCCGGAGAGCAATGATGAGCAAGCTGGCAAAAATAGCTCGGGAGTTCGCCAAACCGTATCGTATCGACGACGGCGGGAAATTCAGGCTGAAGGATATCGATCCGGCGGACACCGCCGGGCTGACGGCGAACAAGGAAAAGGCGAACGAGGTGCTGCAGCGGGGGATCGAACTGCTGGCCAAGATGCAGGACAAGCTCTATGCCCAGGACCGCTGGGGGATCCTGCTGATCTTCCAGGCCATGGACGCGGCCGGCAAGGATGGCGTCATCAAGCATGTCATGTCCGGCATCAACCCCCAGGGGTGCCAGGTCTTCTCTTTCAAAGCGCCGTCCGCAGAGGAGCTGGATCACGACTTTTTCTGGCGTACCTCAAAGTGTCTGCCGGAGCGGGGGCGAATCGGCATCTTCAACCGCTCCTACTACGAAGAGGTCCTGGCGGTCCGAATCCACAGGGAATTCCTCCACAAGCAGAAGCTCCCGCCGGAGCTCGTCACGAAAAAGATCTGGCAGGAACGCTTCGAGGACATAAACGCTCTCGAGCGCTACCTGAGCAGGAACGGCATCGTGGTCAGAAAATTCTTCCTCCATGTTTCCAAAGGGGAACAGAAGAAGCGCTTTCTCGAGCGGCTCGACAACCCGAACAAGAACTGGAAGTTCTCCGAGGCCGATGCCCGGGAGCGGGAATTCTGGGGCGATTACATGGATGCCTACGAGGAGATGATCCGCAGCACGGCAAAGAAGCATGCGCCATGGTACGTGGTGCCGGCCGACAACAAGTGGTTCACGCGACTGGTTGTGGCGGCCGCCATCGTCGATGCCATGGATGAGTTGAATCTGGCGTACCCCGAGGTGGACGACGAGAAGCGGCGGGAACTGGATGCCGCCCGGGCGGTGCTCGAAGGGTCGGAGCCGCCGATCCGCAAGGCCCGCCGACCCGGCAAGAAATAACACTATCCGAGAGACCGATGCGCTCATTTCTCACGAACAATATGCAGCGGTTCTCCCAATTCTGGTGGGGAGACCGCGGCCTCTCGACGTTCCTCTTCCTGCTGTTCGTGATCTTCTTCATTTCACCCTTCATCGATTCGCACCTTGCTGACTTGCTCATCTCGATGTTCCTGTTCCTCCTCCTTGTTTCCGGGATCGCCAATGTGACTGAGAGAAAGCTTTTCCAGATCGGCGCGTCGGTAGTGGCAGGGGCCGCCATGATCTTCAATGTGCTCCACCAAGTGTTCCCCGGCAAGGGCATGAATGCCTGGTGGCACCTCTTCGCGATAGCCTATTTTTTTCTGCTTATCTGGGTCCTGCTGAACCAGGTTTTCCGGGCCGGGCCGGTCACCGCCCACCGGGTACGGGGTGCGGTCGCGGTCTATCTGCTCATCGGACTCACCTGGGCATTCATCTATCAACTGATCGCCTTGGTCATCCCCGGGGCGATGTCCTTTCCGGCATCCATGGCGGCGCAGCCGGGAGAGCCGGAGTATGAGTCGTCTCTTACCTATTTCAGCTTCGTCACCATGACGACTCTCGGTTATGGCGACATTGTTCCGGTCAGCCCGGTGGCTCGGGTTTTCGTCATCATGGAGGCGCTCATCGGCCAGCTCTATCCGGCAACACTCCTGGCCCGGCTTGTTTCCCTGGAGATCTCCGGCAAGGGGGACCGTACTCCCCCGGCGTAGCAGTGCAGCGGCCTCGTTATGGCCAAAGTCAATCAAGTCCACCCAGTCCTGCAAGGAGTACGGCAATGACGCAACAAGTAGAGATACTCTGGTTGGAAAAACCGCAAAAACACGATTACCCGGCAGCAAAATCGTACCTCTCCCTGTTGTACAAAAAGGGGGATGTGGCATCTCTAGTGGTGAAACTGAAGCGTGCACCCGTCATCTGTTTCAAGGCAAAGGACGTGTTCCGGGCCTCGGGGCTCTCTCTACTGGGGATCAGCAATTCCCACGTTGAAAAGGATCGCACCAAGATTCTTGCCGGCGAGAAACTTTCGCCGCTACTCCTGGTGCGGAACCCGCTCAATGGCAGGGTTGTCATCGCGGACGGTTACCATCGGATGTGCGCGGTCTACACCTTCGACGAGGACGCCTGCATACCGTGCAAGATAGTGTAGTCAATCCCGATTCCCGTGGTAACCGACAGCGGCTAAGGGGGCGCCATGGAAGGTGCATCCGAGAAGAATGAAGGCTTTCGCTTTCCGCTGCTGCAGGGGATGCTCCCCTTTAACGGGTTCCAGGTGCCGGCCGATATCGTTGCCGGCATCACGCTGGCGGCGCTGGCCATTCCCGAGGTGATGGGCTACACGAAGATTTCCGGCACGCCGGTGATCACCGGGCTCTATACCATTCTCATCCCGATGATACTCTATGGGTTGTTCGGATCGTCACGGCACCTCGTGGTCGGCGCCGATTCGGCCACCGCCGCCATTCTTGCCTCTAGTGTCGCCGCCATGGCCGCCCCGCGTTCGAACGAATGGCTCGCCTTGGCCGGGCTCCTGGCGATCATGGCCGCCGTCCTTCTCTTCCTGGCGCGGATTGCCCGGCTCGGATTCCTGGCCGACTTTCTGTCGCGCACCGTCCTGATCGGCTTCCTGTCGGGAGTGGGGGTCCAGGTTGCAGTCGGGGAAATTTCCGGGATGCTGGGCCTGCCGGGAGGTGGCCACGGTACTCTCCACAAGGTAGAGGCACTGTTTCAGCAGATCGACCAGACCAACGGGGTCGCCGCGGCAATCTCGGCCGGCGTGCTTGTCATCATAGTCGGAGGACGAAAGATCTCTAAAAAAATTCCCGGGGCATTGATTGCGGTGATCGGCGCCATTGTCGCCAGTTGGGCACTCAACCTGGAACGCTACGGGCTCCAAGTTCTTGGGACGGTGCCGAGTGGACTGCCGAAGATCGGCCTTCCGGAAGGGGTCTGGAACTGGGAGGTAATCCAGAAACTCATCCCCACGGCATTTGCCATGTTCGTGGTCATTCTGGCCCAGAGCGCCGCCACCTCCCGTGCCTACGCAGCCCGATATAACGAGAGTTTCAACGAAAACGTCGACCTGGTGGGTCTGGCACTGGCCAACATCGGCGCCGGACTGTCCGGGGCCTTTGTGGTGAACGGCAGCCCCACCAAGTCCCAGATGGTCGACAGCGCCGGGGGACACAGCCAGCTCGCCCAGCTCACCACTTGCGCCATCGTCCTCATGGTTCTGCTTTTTCTCACCGGCCCGCTGGCCTACATGCCGGCAGCCGTCCTCTCGGCGGTGGTCTTCCTTATCGGGGTGGAACTGGTCGACACCGAGGGAATGAAGAGGATTTACCTGGAGCGACCCTATGAATTCTGGGTGGCGCTGATCACCGCCGCCGTGGTGGTTTTCGTGGGCGTCGAGCAGAGCATACTTCTGGCCATCGTTCTGTCACTGGTGGTTCATACCCGACACGGTTACCTGGTCAGCAACAAGCTACTGGTTTTCGACCAGAACCAAGGATGGCGGACGCAAGAGCTCGCCACGGCGCAGCAGACCTTGCCCGGTCTCATGATCTACCGGTTCATGCATAGCATGTATTATGCAAACACCCAGGTGCTGACTACGGAAATTGCCGATCTTGTCAGCAGAGGGGAACCACCCTTGTCCTGGTTCTGCATCGACATGGCCGCAGTCGACGACGTGGACTTCACGGCAGCCGAAGCGCTCCGCAAGCTCCACGACATAGTCGGGAAGCAGGGAGCCAAAATGGTCTTTTGCGAAGTCGTGGACGATGTCATGACGGAATTCGATCGGTCAGGACTCACCGAGCTGTTCGGGAAAGATGCCTTTTTCACGGGACCCATTTCCGTACTGAGGGCTTATGGCCAGAGGGATGCTGCCGGCACGGTGCACGCATAAACAGGAGCGGCGACAGCAGGCTACAGGAACGAAGTGATCCGAGGACACAGGAACAATCCATGAGTGACAGGGCAGATGCTGCGAAAGGAAGCGGTGACCGGTCTGATGGAGCTGCACCCGCTGGCGGCAAGGACTCCGGCGCCAAATTGACTGCCACCGCCGAGAAGCCGGCCAATCCGACGGGACCGCCGGTCGCCGAACCCCTTCCCGATGTTCGCCATGGCGGACGTCGGGAAGCGCGTCAGTCGAAGTCATTGCCGAAGCCGACGGTGGCCGTTGACCGCCAGGGAATTCCCGGTTCGGGGCAGTCTGAAGAGGGAGGGGGGCAGCCAGCACCGGACCTCACCGGATCGTCTCTCTATCTCAACAGGGAACTTACCTGGCTGGAATTCAACCGACGGGTGCTCCACGAGGCCGAAGATGAGCGGACACCGCTGCTGGAGCGGTGCAAGTTCGTCGCCATCGTCAGCTCCAATCTCGATGAATTCTTCATGAAGCGGATCGGCGGCCTCAAGCAGCAGGTGGGTGCGGGATTCCGCTCCCAGACGGTGGACGGCCGAACACCCAAGCAGCAGATCGTCGACTGTTACGCCGTGGTGCGCGAACTGGAAGGGCGCAAGGAAAAGCTGGTGCCTCTGCTCTTGAAGCTCCTGGCTGCAGAAGGGATCAGCATCGTGTCGTATAGGGACCTCACAACCAGGGAACGGAAGCAGGTCCGCGATTATTATTACCGGAATATCTTTCCCCTCATCACTCCCCAAGTAGTGGACCCCGCGCATCCCTTTCCTTTCATCTCCAACCTTTCCCTCAACATCCTGGTTACGCTGCGCTACCGGAAGGACCAGGAAACGTCGATGGCCCGGGTCAAGGTGCCGGTGGGGGCGGGGATTCCCCGATTTCTCAGGGTCGGGAGTCATGACACTTTTATCCCCCTAGAGCAGGTGATCTGCCATAACCTGGATATGCTTTTCCCGGGGATGGTAATAGACTCCAGCGAGTTTTTCCGGGGCACCCGCAATGCCAACACGGAGCAGAACGAGGATCAGGCCGACGACCTCATGGCTCTGATCGAATCGGAACTGCGGGTACGGAAATTCGCTCCCATCGTCCGCCTGGAGGTGATGACCCGGATGCAGCCATTGCACCGGGGCCGTCTTGCCGCGGAGTTGGATCTGGATGAAGTTGCCGACGTCTTCGAGGTAGCCGGGATGATGGCAATGCGCGATCTCATGGAGATCGTCTCCCTGGACTACCCCCACCTCAAGGATCCGCCTCACCACCCCACGGATCACCACCAGTTCCTGAGTCCCAGAAGCATCTTTCACATTATCCGCGATGCCGGGGCAATCCTTCTGCAGCATCCCTATGAATCATTCGCCACATCAGTGGAACGGTTCCTCCAGGAGGCGGCGGATGACCCCAAGGTGCGCGCCATCAAGATGACCCTCTACCGGACGGCCATCGACAGCCGCATCGTAGATTTCCTCATCAATGCCGCTGAGAACGGCAAGCAGGTGGCGGTCGTTGTGGAACTGAAGGCCCGCTTCGACGAGGCGGCAAATATCCGCCTTGCGGAACGGATGGAGGAGGCGGGAATCCATGTCACTTACGGAGTGGTGGGGCTCAAGACCCACTGCAAGGTGATCATGGTGATCCGGCAGGACTACAATGCCCTGCGGCGCTATGTCCACATCGGCACCGGCAACTACCATCCCGTTACTGCTCGGTTATACAGCGATCTGGGCCTCTTCACCTGCGACGACGGCATCGGTCAGGATGTGACCGAGCTCTTCAACTACCTCACAACCGGGTATACCCCCAAGCGGAACTACCGGAAACTCCTGCCGGCGCCCAAACTCCTCAAGAAGGCGCTGCTCGCCAAAATCGACCATGAAATCGCTCTTCACGGTGAGAAGGAGCCGGGCCTTATCCAGTTCAAGGTGAATGCCCTCGACGATGTGGATATCGCCCGCGCCCTGTACCGGGCTTCGCAGGCGGGCGTGAAAGTCGACCTCATCGTCCGGGACAGCTGCCTCATCCGTCCGGGAGTGCCGGGAGTGTCGGAAAATCTCAGGATCGTCAGCATCGTCGGGAGGTTCCTGGAGCATTCGCGCATCTATTACTTCCGCAACGGCGGCAGGGAAGAATATTTCATCGGCTCGGCAGACGCCATGCAACGCAACCTGGAGAGCAGGGTGGAGGTCGTGGTGCCGGTGGATGACCAGAAGTTGCAACGGGAACTCCGGCAGTTTCTCGACATCCAGCTTGCTGATCGGCGCAGTGCCTGGGAGATGCGACCTGACGGCAGCTACGTTCAGCAAATGCCCTCCGGAGAAACCGACGCGAAGAGTTGTCATCAGCTTCTCATCGAGCTGGCGGGCAAGCGCCAGAGAGAGGCCTCGCGCCTGAAGAAACGGAAGCTCAAGGGATTCACGTCCAGGAATAGCTGAGTTCCCACAGTGGAATGACCGGTACCCCCCTGTCATTCGCCCTGGAAAGGAATACTGAACCGATGGAAAAACGGAAGAACTGTATCCCCATCCTGGACTGGTTGAGGTCATACCCGAAGGAGTGGCTCCGTTTCGACCTGGTGGCAGGTCTCACGACATCGGCGGTGGTCATTCCCCAGGCAATGGCCTATGCCGCGATTGCCGGACTTCCTCTGGTAGCGGGACTCTATACGTCGCTCGTGATGCTGGTGGTGTATGCCGTGATGGGCACTTCCCGTCTCCTGAGCGTGACGACGACTTCCACGATAGCCATCCTGACGGCAGGCATTCTCGGTGAGGTGGTCCCCGGAGGTGATCCCGCCGCGCTGATGACAGCGACAGCCACCCTGTCGCTCCTGGTGGGAGTATTCCTGATGCTGGCGGGCCTACTTCGCCTCGGTGTGGTTGCCAACCTGATATCCGCCCCGGTGCTGACCGGCTTCAAGGCGGGAATCGGCCTGGTTATCATCCTTGGTCAGCTACCCAAGCTTCTGGGGGTGCAAATTACCAAGGCCGGTTTTTTCCGCGACATTTTTTCGATTGTGATGCACCTGCCGGAAACGTCTGTGCCGACCCTTTTGCTTGCGGCGGCGATGCTGGCTATTCTGCTGGGCCTCAAGCAGTTTGCGCCGAAAGTGCCGGGATCGCTCGTTGCCGTGGCAATCGGAATCGCCCTTGTTGCTTTGACCAAGCTAGACAAGGCGGGGATCTCGCTGGTGGGAACCGTCCAGGGCGGGCTGCCGTCCTTTACGCTCCCCAAGCTCTCGCTGGTTGAGCAGCTCTGGCCCCCGGCCCTGGGTATCGCCCTGATGAGTTTCGTAGAGACGGCAGCCGCGGGGCGCGCCTTCGTCCATAAGGGAGACAAGCTCCCCGACGCCAACCGTGAACTGGTGGCTACGGGGATGGCGAACCTCGCCGGCGGTTTTTTCCACATCATGCCGGGGGGAGGAGGAACATCTCAGACAGCTGTAAATAAAGAGTCGGGAGCCCGCACTCAGATATCTGGACTGGTGGCGGCCGCGGTTGTCGTGGCTACGCTCCTCTTCATGGCACACCTCTTCGGGCTGATGCCCAATGCGACCCTGGCTGCTGTTGTCGTTGTCGCCACTCTCGGTTTGGTGAAGCCGGCGGAATTTCGCGCCATCAAGAATATCAGGACCATGGAGTTTCGCTGGGCCCTCATTGCAGCCGCTGGGGTGATGGTGCTCGGCACCCTGAAGGGACTTCTTGTGGCGGTGCTGACTTCAATGGTGGCTCTCATCGTCCACGACAATTTGCATCCGCTCCTTGTCCTAGGACGAAAACCCGGCACCAACGTGTTCCGGCCCCTTACGCCGGAGCATCCGGAAGACGAGACGTTCCCCGGCCTTTTACTGTTGCGGACCCATGGTTCCATTCACTTTGCCAATGCTCATCGGCTGGGACACAGGATGCAGGAACTTCTCGCCGAGTTCACCCCGAAGGTGCTGGTTCTGGATTTGAGCGCAGTACCCCTTCTGGAATACACTGCGCTCAAAATGATGGCGGAGGGGGAGGAAAGGCTACGTGAGGCAGGGACCATACTCTGGCTGGTATCGATGAATCCGGACGTGGTGACGGTCATGCAGCGCTCGCCGTTGTGGGAACGGCTGGGGCGCGAACGGATGTTCTTCAACCTCGAACAGGCGGTGGAGCGGTTTCAGAGGCAGACAGCGGGAGATACGACGTCGTGAGTCCCGTGTGCATTAAAGAAAGGAGTGGCCAATGGCAAAGAAAAAGAACAAAGAGAAAAAAAACACTGAAGTTGTCCAGGAACAGCCTGCCGGAAAACTGAAAAACAAGGAGTACGAGAAGAAACTTGAAAAACTCCACGTGGAACTGGTGAAGCTCCAGGAGTGGGTCAAGTACAAGGGGCTCAAGGTCTGCATAGTCTTCGAGGGACGCGACGGCGCCGGCAAGGGGGGGGTGATCAAGGCGATCACCGAGCGGGTGAGTCCGAGGGTTTTCCGCGTCGTGGCGCTCCCGGCGCCCACGGAGCGGGAAAAAAGCCAGATGTATGCCCAGCGTTATATCTCCCACCTGCCTGCGTCCGGCGAAGTGGTCATATTCGACCGGAGCTGGTACAACCGCGCCGGGGTGGAGCGGGTGATGGGCTTCTGTACCGAGGAACAGGCAAAGCGTTTTCTGGAAGTAGTGCCCCACTTCGAGAAATTGATGGTGGAATCTGGTATCATTTTATTGAAGTACTGGCTGGAGGTAAGCCCGGAAGAGCAGACCCGCCGCCTGGAGGGGCGCATCGATGACGGGAGGAAGATCTGGAAGCTCTCACCCATGGACCTCAAGTCGTACAGCCGGTGGTTCGATTATTCCCGGGCGCGGGACGAGATGTTCGCTGCGTCCGACACGGCCTGGGCGCCGTGGTTCGTGGCGAAATCCGACGACAAGAAAAAGGCGCGACTGAACATCATCACCCACCTCCTCAGCAGGGTGCCCTACAAGGAAGCGCCCCGCGAAAAGGTGGAGCTGCCGAAGCGGCAGAAGGAAGGGGCATACAAGTCCCCCGATTACCCGTTCAAGTATATCCCCGACGTCTTCTGACGGGGAGGCGGGTGCGTACCAGGCCAAGGAGGCGGAGTGGAAAGAAGAACGCGGATTGAAAATATGGCAGCCCTTGCGGCCGTTACGCTGATGACACTCGGGAGCTTCCTGGTGGTGCGTCCTTTTATTCCCGCAGCGCTCTGGGCCGTCATCTTCGCCGTGTCGAGCTGGCCGCTCTTCACCCTGCTCGAAAAGAAGCTCGGGGGGCGGAGCGGCGCAGCTGCGGGGATAATCACCATCCTGTTCATTCTCGTGTTCCTTGTCCCGATCGCCTTCGTCGGGGTGAAGCTTGCGGAGCAGTCGGCGCTGGCGTCGGACCTGGTCCGGCAACTGCTGAGTAACGGCCTTCCGCCCCTGCCGTCCTGGGCGACAAAAATCCCGCTGGCCGGCAAATTCCTGTCGGAGAAGTGGAGCGCGTTTTCTGCCACTACCCCGACTCTTCTGGAGAACCTCGGCCCCTACATGAAAAGCGTCGGAGGCATGCTCTTCAGCGCCGGGGCAAGTATCGGCCTGACCATCGGGATGATGTTCCTGAGCATGTTCATCCTCTTCTTTTTTCTCAAGGAGGGGCGCAGCATCGCCACGGTCCTGGACAGGATGGCATACCGGATCGGCGACGAAAAGGGTCGCCGCCTTCTCAACCTGGCAGGCGCCACCATGAGTTCCGTGGTCTACGGCATCCTGGGGGCCGCCTTCGTGCAAGGCTTGTTGGCGACGTTCGGGTTCTGGCTTGCCGGCGTTCCCGGCTGGCTCTTTCTCGGGATCGCTGTGGGGGCCGTCGCCCTCATTCCCGTCGGCCTCACCAACATCA
>Ga0335083_10001501_pt1 | contig 31953 bp, 30 predicted proteins | sample Lox_Sample_42_FD_206716 | JGI IMG/M metagenome (GOLD analysis project Ga0335083, IMG submission 206716) | Soil microbial communities from Loxahatchee National Wildlife Refuge, Florida, United States - Lox_Sample_4.2 | ecosystem: Environmental > Terrestrial > Soil > Wetlands | place: USA...
AAGCCGTCGAGCTTCTGCGTGCTCAGCTCGCGGTCGTCGCTCTGCAGGATCCCGGCGGCGGACTTGAAGATCTCCACGACGGGCCAGTACGTGATGCCCTCGCCGTAGGAGAGGCACTTGCCTCGGTGCACGTCGAAGCGTCCTTCGAGGCTCCGGACGACCTCTCGTAGGAGCCTGCTCTTGCCGACCCCGGGCGACCCCACGATCGTCGCCAGGCCGGCTGAACGCGCCTCCAGCAGCGAGTCGCAGAACGACAGGAGGTCGCCGAGCTCGCTATCGCGGCCGACGAGCGGGGTCTCGCGTCGAGGCCGTGGCCCCGCGCCGTCCTCAGCCGGCGCGACGACCTCCCACACCTCGACCGGCTCCGTCTTACCCTTCGCCTGCACTGGCTCGGCCTCGCCGAAGGAGAAGGTGTCCTGCGTCGCGAGGTACGTCGTACGGCTGACGAGAATGCCGTCGACCGGCGCGGCCGACTGGATTCGTGCGGCCGTGTTGAGCACGTCGCCTGCGGCCGACCACTCGCCCTCGCTCGGTCGCGCGCCGAGCATCACGAGCGCCTCGCCGGTGTGGATGCCGACGCGGATGTGGAGGTCGAGCCACTCGTCCTCCTCGTTCAGCTCGGCGATTCCCTGTCTGACCGCCAGGGCTGCCCGCACGGCGCGCTCGGGATCGTCCTCGTGGGCCTTCGGCGTGCCGAAGAGCGCGAGGATGGCGTCGCCGCTGAACTTCTCGAAGGTGCCGCCGTGGCCCTCGAGCTCGCCTCGCACCTTGGCGTGGTAGGGCGCTACGAGAGCCTTCACGTCCTCCGGATCGAGGTTCTCCGAACGCGCGGTCGACCCGACGAGATCGACGAAGATCGCCGTGATGATCTTGCGCTCTTCGCTGGGCGGCGGTTCGGGCGCAAGCGGAGTCCCGCAGAAGCCGCAAAGTCGGAACCTGTCGGGGTTCTCCTCGCCGCAGCTGGGGCAGACCTGCATGGTTTCGAGTGTACGAGCCGGTTCCGATCGGCTCAAAGCCTGGCCTGCTAGGAGAGGACGATCTCCAGGCCGTCGCGCGCGATGAGCGGCGGCTCTTGCTCGTCCCGGACGACCTCCGCCACCTGGTCGTAGAGGGCCTCGAGCTGGCGGTCCGAGCGCATCGGGTCGTGGTGGAACATGCCGAGCCTATGTACTCCGGCCGCGCGGGAGAAAGACGCAGCGTGGCTCATGCTCGAGTGTCCCCAGCCGATCCGGTCCGTGTACTCGCCCTCGGTGTATTGGGAGTCGTGCAGGAGGAGGTCCGCGCCGGCCGCGAGCGCCCACCCCGAGATCCATTTGGGTTCGTCGCCTAGTCCGGCAGTCAGGTACGGCTCGTGGTCGGGCAGATAGACGAGCACACGGCCCTCGTCCTCGATCCGGTAGCCGAGCGTGGGGCCTCGGTGCTCTACTGTCTGGGCTTCGACGACCGCGCTGCCGACACGCCACGGCTCGCGCGGCGCGTCCTCGAATTCGGCCTCGGCCGGGGCTTCCGAAAGGCCGATCGGGAAGAGCGGCGGCGACAGGTAGCGCGAGACGCGCGCCCGCAGTGTCGCCGTCGGGGACGGTGGCCCCCAGAACCGGAGCTTCCAGCCCGCCCTCCAGAGCGGCGCAAAGAAGCCGAGCCCCTCGACGTGGTCGAGATGGAGGTGGGTCAGACACACGTAGAGCGCTCCCGGGTCGCGCTCGACGAGCCGTTGCCCGAGCTCCCGGATTCCGGAGCCCGCGTCGAGGATCAACGTCGTGCCGTCGGCGAGCTCGAGCTCGACACAGGGGGTGTTGCCGCCGTAGCCGACGGTCGCGGGTCCCGGCGCGGCGAGCGAGCCCCGCGCACCCCAGACGCGGACGATCACGGCGCGGGGGGAAGCTCCCAGAAGATCGACATGACCCCGACGACCTCGTCCGGGTGCGAGAAGAGCGGGAACGCCGTGACGGTGATCTCACGTTCGCGGCCGTCGAGCCCTCGGAACGCGAACGAGTCGTGGACCGGCCGGCGCTCCAGCAGCGCCACGCCTCCGGGCGTCTGCTCGGCGGTCAGCGGCTCCTCGTCGCTCAACCTCCGTGGCTGGAAGAGCTCCTGCCAGCGCGACGCGTCCAGCGCACCGACATCGAGATAGGAGCTTCCGAGCACCTCGGCGGCTGCGTCGTTGAAATAGACGAGGTCGCCGTTGGCGTCGATGATGAGCGTCGGCGTCGCCAGCTTGGTCGCGAACGAGCGGGCAACGATGAGCACCAGGTCCGGCTGCCTCCGCTCCACCCGTCCGATCCTACGCCGCGTCCCGTCCGACTAGGCTTCGCGCCCGTGGCCAGGGTCGCTCCCGAGGAGCACGAGCTCCGACGTGTGATCGACGAGGAGCGGGAGGTGGAAGGCCTCGGCCCCGACGACCTTCTCGCGATGTACCGCTCCCTCGTCCTCCTCCGCACGTACGACGAGCGCTCGGTCGTCTACCACCGGCAGGGCCGGATCGGAACGTACGCAATCTTCTGGAACCACGAGGCGATGCAGGCCGGGTCCGTGCACGCGCTCGCCGAGGAGGACTGGATCTTCCCCAGCTACCGCGAGTCTGCGATCGGGCTGCTGCGCGGGATTCCCGCGAGCACCGTCCTCCACTGGTGGCGGGGCCATCCCGCCGGCTGGTGGAATCCCGCCGAGTACCGCGTCGCCTCGATCTGCGTGCCGATCGCGACCCACGTCCCGCACGCCGCCGGCCTCGCGTGGGGCGAGAAGCTGAAAGGGAACTCGACCGTTGCGATCGCGTACTTCGGCGACGGCGCCACGAGCGAAGGCTCCTTCCACGAAGGCGCCAACCTCGCCGCGGTGATGCAGGCGCCGCTGATCCTCTTCTGCAACAACAATCAGTGGGCGATCTCGACGCCGCTCGAGGCGCAGACGCATGCGGAGACGCTCGCGGACAAGGCCGTCGGCTACGGGATGCCCGGCGTGCGTGTCGACGGCGGCGACGTGCTCGCGGTGTACGAGGCGACGCGAGAGGCGGTCGAGCGCGGGCGCGCCGGCGGCGGGCCGACGCTGATCGAGGCGGTCACGTATCGCGCCGCGCCGCACGCGACTGCCGACGACCCCCGCGCCTACATCGACCTCGACCGGGTCGAGGAGGAGAAGCGCAACGAGTGCCTCGGCCGCTACGACGCCTATCTCCGCCGGCGCGGCGTGCTCGACGACGCGATCGTCGAGGAGGTCGCGAACGAGGCGCTCGAGACGATGCGGCAGGGGATCGCCGAGGCCGAAGCCGAGCCCGAGCCGGATCCCGAGCTCGTCTTCGACAACGCTTACGTCCTCCCGCCGCCGAACCTTCGCGAGGGCTGGGATGGCTGAGGCACGGGAGCTGTTCATGGTGGAGGCGATCAACGACGGCTTCCACGTCGAGCTGGCCCGCGACGAGACGGTGATGGTGATGGGCGAGGACGTCGGCCGGGCGGGCGGCGTCTTCCGCGCGACGGCCGGGCTGCGCGAGCGCTTCGGCGAGAGCCGCTGCGTCGACACGCCGCTGGCCGAAGCGGGAATCCTCGGCAGCGCGATCGGGCTCTGCATGGCCGGCTGGAGGCCGGTCTGCGAGATGCAGTACGACGCGTTCTCGTATCCCTGCCTCGACCAGCTGATCACGCACGTCGGCCGCTACCGCTGGCGCACCGGCGGGAAGATGGAGTTCCCGCTCGTCGTGCGGATGCCGTACGGCGGCGGCGTACGCGCTCCCGAGCTCCACGACGACTCGCCGGAGGCGTACTACGTCCATACGCCGGGAGTAAAGGTCGCGATTCCGTCGACGCCGGCCGACGCGAAGGGGCTGCTCGCGGCGGCGATCCGCGATCCCGACCCCGTGGTCGTGCTCGAGCCGAAGCTCATCTACCGCGGCGAGAAGCAGGACGTGCCCGAGGGCGAGCACGTGGTCCCGCTGGGGCAGGCGCGCCTCGCGCGGGAGGGGACGGACCTGACCCTCGTCGCCTACGGCGCGATGGTGCCCGTGTGCGAGCGAGCGGCCGCTGCGCTCGAAGGCGACGGCTCGGTCGAGGTGCTCGACCTCCGCTCGCTCAGGCCGCTCGACGAGGACGCACTGCTCGCGTCGGCCGGCAAGACGGGACGCGTCGTCGTCGTCCAGGAGGCGCCGCGCACCGCGGGCTTCGGAGCCGAGGTCGCGGCCGTGCTCGCCGAGAAGGCGATCCTCGATCTCCGCGGGCCCGTCCTCCGCGTGACCGGCTTCGACGTGCCGTACCCGTACTGGAAGATCGAGGATCGCTACATGCCGTCCGTCGAGCGGGTCGTCGATGCCGCCCGGAAGCTCCTCGAGTTCTGACCGGCTCCGGATCTGGCTCGAGCGCGGCGAGTCGGGCTACTGGACGGCGACGAGCAGGCGATCTCGCTGTGGGAGTTCCGCGGCGACGACGGTGGGCGGACCGGCCTCCGTCTCCTGCTCGCACCGGCAGACGCCTGGGTCCAGGAGCCGCGCGCGTGAGGGGCTGGTTCTCGCGTGACTACGAGCCCGTCGAGACGGTCGAGCCCGGCGGGTCGGTCTCGTTCCAGGCGCGGAACGCGGGCTGGAAGTGGGATCCGGTCAACGCCCCCGACCGTCCCGAGGGCGCGGGGCACGCGCTCGAAGGACCATTCGAGGTGCGCGGCGCACGCGCCGGCCAGACGCTGGTCGTACGGGTAATGGAGGTGGCTCCACGCCCCTGGGGCGAGACGTGGGCGGACGGTGAGGGATTCGTCTGGCGGCTCGACGGCGACACGTGGCGGCTCGGCTCGCACGCCGTCGGCTCGGCGCCGTTTCTCGGCGTGATCGGGATGCCTCCGCCGGAGCCCGGCGAGCACTCGACGATCCCGCCGCGGCGCTGGGGCGGGAACATCGACTGCAAGGAGCTCGTCGCCGGCACGACGCTCTACCTTCCGATCCCGGTCGACGGCGCGCTGCTGATGGCGGGCGACGGGCACGGCGCGCAGGGCGACGGCGAAGTGTCGGGGACTGCGATCGAGTGCCCCATCGAGCGGGCGACGCTCACGCTCGACGTCGAGGAGCGCGAGCTGCGTTCGCCGATCGCGCGGACGGCGGACGCCTGGCTCACGCTCGGGTTCGACGAGGATCTCGATTCCGCCGCCGAGCAGGCGCTGGCGACGATGCTCGACCTGATGGAGCACGAGCTGGATGCCTCACGGCCGGAGTGCCTTGCACTGGCGAGCGTCGCGGTCGACCTGCGCGTGACCCAGGTCGTCAACCAGGTCAAGGGCGTTCACGCGGTCCTCTCGGACGACGCGATCCGCTAGAACTGCCGATTCGCTAGAACTGCCGTGTGGCCTACGAGTTCAAGCTGCCCGACCTCGGCGAGGGCCTGACCGAGGGCGAGATCGCCCGCTGGCTCGTCGAGGAGGGCCAGGAGATCGCCGAGGACGCGCCGCTCGTCGAGATCGCCACCGACAAGACGACGGTAGAGATCCCCTCTCCGGCGAGCGGCAAGGTCTCCCGGATTCTCGTTGCCGAGGGCGAGGTCGTCCCGGTCGGCACCGTCCTCGTGGTAATCGGGGGTGACGGTTCTGGACCTGCCCCGGTGCCAGGCACCGAGACACGTCCCAAGCAGACGCCCGCTCCCGCGCCTCCCCCAGGCGACTCGAAGGTCCGGGCGACGCCGCTCGTTCGCAAGGTCGCAGCAGAGCTCGGAGTCGACCTCGCCGCGGTGGGGGGATCGGGGCCGCAGGGACGTATCACGGAAGAGGACGTCCGTTCGGCGGCCTCTGCCGGTTCAGAAGGGACGCGCGTTCAGCTGCGCGGTGTGAAGCGACAGATGTTCGAGCACCTCACGCGCGCGCATCGCGAGATTCCGGCCGTCACGTGGGTAGAGGAATGCGACTTCACGGAGGTCGAGCTGAAGCGGCTCGTCCCGCTCGTCCTGCGGGCCGTCGCCGAGTCGCTCCGAGAGTTCCCGGAGCTCAACGCACGGGTCGAGGACGGAGACCTCGTGCTGCTCGACCGCTACGACGTCGGAGTCGCCGTCCAGACCGAGCAGGGACTCGTCGTGCCCGTCGTGCGCGGCTGCGACCGGCTCTCGCTCGACGAGCTCGACGCCGAGGTGCGGCGCCTCGCCGAGGCTGCGCAGGCAGGCGTGCTGAAGCCCGAGGAGTTGCGCGACGGGACCTTCACCGTCACGAGCGCCGGGAAAGCGGCCGGCCTCTTCGTGACGCCGCTCGTCAACCATCCAGAGGTGGCGATCCTCGGCGTCCACCGGATCGAGGAGCGGCCGGTCGTCCGCAGCGGCGAGGTCGTCGTCCGCCGGATGGGGAACATCTCGGTCACGTTCGACCACCGCGTCGTCGACGGCAAGCGCGCGGCCGAGTTCGGGCTCGCGGTGATCGGCCGCCTGGAGGATCCGGCCGGCTAGACGGCAGCCTCGGCGGACTCCGTCGGGCCGAGGTGCGGCTCGAGCATGGACTCGATCCGAGGCGCTGTGGCGCGGCCGTCGATCCGAGACACGACCCGTTTCCGGACGACGAGCGCGAGCGACGGCACCTGCCGCACCCGAAAGCGCTCGGCGAGGTCGGGACGGTCGTCCACGTCGACCTTGCTCACGCGAAGACGGCCGCGCTCTCTCCGCGCGATGTGTGCGAGCAGGCTCTCCATTCTCCGCGCGGGACCGGAACGCCGGGCCGTGAAGAAGACGAGCTGGGGGCAATTGTCGGGGGTCACGCAACAACCTCCTGGCGGGATCTCGCCCGAACAACGGACGAAAGGCGCGCGCGGTTACGGTTCCAGCATGGGCTCGTGGTACTGGATCGGCGTGAGCGCAGGCCTTGGCGCTGCGGTCGGGATTCTCGTTGCCGCCGCGCTCGACGTCGCGGTGCGCGGCGTCCTCCTCGTGGCCGGGATCGCGGCGGTGGTCGCCGGCGCGGTGGTCGGCTACGGCATCGAGGAGTGGCAGCTCGGGGGCTGGGAGGACATCGCACTCGGCGCGGGCGGAGCCTTGCTCGGGCTCGGCGTCGCGGCGCTGACCGTGCGCGGTGCGCTCAGACGCGGGGGGACGCGCGTCGGCACCGGGACGCTCGTCGCCTGCTCCGCCTTCGTGATTGCCGCCCTCGCCTGGATTCCGGCAGCCGGGTACGTCATTGCGGTCGCGCTACTCGCCCTTGCGGTGCTCCTGAGACGCGCGCGCCCCGAGCGGTACGCCGGTCTGCGGACGCTCGCACGGGACGAGTAGTCCCGCGTGCCGAAGAAGCTCGTCCTGATCGTGGTCGACGGGATGACCCCGGCGGCATTCGAGCGCGCCGTCGCCCGCGGTCGCGCGCCGGCGCTGTCCTACCTCGCCGAGCACGGCGACTATCGCCAGGCCACCTCGGTCTTCCCCTCGCTGACGCCCGTCTGCCTGACCTCGATCGCGACCGGCGCCGGCCCGGGTGTCCACCACATCCCGTCGCTCGTCTGGTGGAACCGGCAGGAGCGGCGGATGGTGGAGTACGGCTCCTCCTTCGCCGCCCTGCGCGCAGCCGGGCTGTCGCAGTCGCTGCTCGACCCGATCTTCAACATGAATGCGCGTCACCTTGCACCCGACGCGGTGACGATCTACGAGGCGCTCGAGGACGCCGGTCTCGTCGCCGGCGCCGTGAACATCACGTGCTATCGCGGCCGTCACCGCTACCTGCCGACCGTGCGCGGCACGGGCCGCTCCGCATACGGGCCGCGTCGGTTCTTCTTCTACGGCCTCTTCGAGTCGGACCGGACGGGAGCGCCGTTCGCCGTCCGCAGCCGCCGCGGCGGCTCGGTCGATGCGTACGCCGCCGCCGTCGGGCGCTGGCTCGTCACGCGTGACGGCTTCGACTTCCTCGCGTACTACCTCTCGGGCTACGACTTCGCCTCGCACGCGGCCGGCCCCGACGGCGAGGCCGCCGATCGAGCGCTCGAGCAGGCCGACGCCAAGATCGGCGCGCTCCTCGAGGCGGCGGGAGGGCCGGACGAGTTCCTCGAGCGCTACGCGGTCGTGCTCCTCTCCGACCATGGCCAGACGCAAGTCGAGCGAGCGGCGCGTCTGGAGGAGCCGTTCGCCGACCTTGCGGCCGAGGTCGTCGTCGCCGCGTCGAACCGCGCGGGGCAGGTCTACCTCCGCCCGGGCGCAAAGGTCGCTGCCGCCGACCTCGCCCGGCGGCTCGACGGCTTCCCGGCGGTCGACGTCACGCTCCGTCTCGAAGGGGACGAGATGGTCGCTCGGCGGGATGGTGAAGATGCGCCGGTCGAGAAGCTCGACCACCCTGACGCCGTCGCGCGGGCGCGCTCGGCGCTGGCGAATCCGAACGCCGGCGACTTGCTCGTCTCCGCAGCGGAGGGCTGGGAGCTCGCCGATCTCGGCGGCCGCCATCACGCGGGCGGCGGCAGCCACGGCTCGCTCGTCGCCGGCGACTCGCTCGTGCCGCTCGTGACGGTCGGAGTTCAGGCTCAGCTGCACCGGATCACGGATGTCGCTCCGGCTGTGCTCGCGCACTTCGGCGTCGCGGTGCCGGGCTCGATGGAGGCTCTTGCGGGTGTGGGCTGACGAGCGGGCGCGGATGGTCGAGTGGCAGCTCCGCCGCCGCGGCATCGACGACGAGCGGGTGCTCGAGGCGATGGGGCTCGTGCCGCGCGAGCTCTTCGTCCCCGACGGGCTGCGCGAGGAGGCGTATGCCGACGCCGCCCTGCCGATCGGCGGCGGCCAGACGATCTCGCAGCCCTACATGGTCGCGCTCATCTGCGAGCAGCTCTCGCTGCACGGCGACGAGCGTGTGCTCGACGTCGGCACGGGCTCCGGCTACCAGGCGGCCGTGCTCGCCGAGTTGGCCGCCGAGGTCCACACGATCGAGCGGATTCCGGAGCTCGCGGAGCGTGCGCGCGCGAACCTCGGCGCAGCCGGATACGGAGATCGCGTCCACCTCCACATCGGCGACGGGACGCTCGGTGTTGCGACGTGCGCGCCGTTTGCCGCGATTGCAGTCGCCGCGGCCGCGCTCGAGGCGCCGCCTGCGCTGTACGACCAACTCGAGCCGCGCGGCCGCCTCGTCGTCCCGGTCGGCGGCGCCGATGGACAATGGCTCGAGGTCGTCGTGCGGACGCTCGAAGGGCCCGCGGTCCTCCGTACCGTTCCTTGCCGCTTCGTGCCTCTCGTTGCGGGGCGGTAGCAGCGTTTCTGCACCGGCCGGCGGGTGAGGAACGACGGCGAGCGCATGGGGCCGAGGTCGGCCGAGGTTCTGCCGGGTGGCGTGACGGTCGAATCCGGCCGAGTTTCCGCGACCTGAGCCGAAGCAGACGCTACTCTCGCGGACGACCGTGGAACGTCCGGCCGCCCAACTCGAGCCTGCGCGGCCGCGCGCGCTCGCATCGCTCCGTTCCCTGCGCAACTGGCAGGAGCTCGGCAAGTTCTGCGCGGTCGGCGCGGTCGGCTACCTCATCAACCTGGCGGTCTACGACGTGCTGCTGCACGAGGGCGTCCACTATCTCGTCGCCGCCACCTGCTCGTTCCTCGTCGCCGTCACGAGCAACTACACGTGGAATCGGCTCTGGACCTTCCGGGAGCACCGCGGCCACGTCGGTATCCAGGGGATGCGCTTCTTCCTCGTCTCCCTGGCGGCGCTCGGGGCGAATCTCGTCGTGCTCCACCTGCTGATCGCCTACGGGGGGCTCGGCAAGCTCTTCGCGCAGGCCGTCGCCATCGTCGTCGTGACGCCGCTCAACTTCATCGGGAACAAGCTCTGGTCATTCCGTCGTGCGAAGGGGTAACTAGCCTCGTGCGGATGAGGCGTCTCCTCGCCACTGCCTTCGCCGCGCTCGCCGTCGCCGTGTTGGCTCCGTCGGCGTTCGCCTCGACCACCACCACTCCCGCCTCGACGCCGACCAACTCCTCGGCGCCACCGACCACCTCGGTCGGCCACCCGTACGCGTTCCTCACCCGGAAGCAGGCGCTCGGGGATTTCGAGCGCAACCCGAAGGTTTCCGCCTGGCTCTCGCGCTATCCGCATTCCGGCCGCAGCAGCCAGGCGACCTACGACGCGGGGACGGGCGAGTGGACCGTGAAGATCTGGTGGGGTGCCGCCGGCGAGATCGCGCAGGGCACGGTGGTCGACTCGGGCGGCGTCGTGACCGAAGCGTGGACGGGGCCGCAGGTGGCGTGGGGGATGGCACGCGGGTCGCCCGGCGCATTCGGCGGCACCGCGATCAACAACCCCTGGATCTGGGGTGCGTTCTGCGCGGTCTTCCTCATCGGCCTCTGCGACTGGCGGCGTCCGCTCTCGCTGCGGAACCTCGACCTTCTCTTTCTCCTCTCGCCGACCGCCTCGCTGTGGTTCTTCAACCACGGCGACGTCTTCACGGCCGTGCCGCTCTTCTATCCGCTGCTCGTCTGGGTGGTGCTGCGCGGGACGTGGATCGGCGTCCGCAACCGCGGCACGCCCGGGGCGCCGCGCTGGCCGGTCTGGGTGCTGCTCGGCGCCACGATCTTCCTCGCCGGCTTCCGGGTCGGGCTCAACATCGAGAAATCGAACGTCATCGACGTCGGCTACTCGGGCGTGATCGGCGCCGAGCGGATCGTCAAGGGGCAGGCGCCCTGGGGGAACTTCCCCGTCGAGAAGGTCGCGCCGACGGGCAAGAAGCTCAAGGCCTGCGGGGCTCCGGATACCGCGGGCGAGATCCGCAACTGGATCCAGACGAACGGACGCTGCGAGAGCGCGAATCCAGAGGGCGACACGTACGGACCGGTCGCATACGAGTCGTACATCCCGGGCTATCTCTTCCTCGGCTGGAGCGGGAAGTGGAACACGCTGCCGGCCGCCCACTTCACCGCGATCGCGTTCGACCTTCTCACGCTGCTCGGCCTGTTCCTCGTGGGCCTGCGCTTCGGCGGCCCGCGGCTCGGCGCGGTGCTCGCGTTCGCCTGGGCCGCCTATCCGTTCACGCAGTACGTGTCCAACTCGAACACGAACGACGCGATCATGCCGTGCTTCCTCGTGTGGGGCTTCTGGCTCGTGGCGAGACCGGCGGCCCGCGGCTTTTTCGCGGGCCTGTCGGGCTGGACGAAGTTCGCGTCGCTGCTCGTCGCGCCGCTCTGGCTCACGTACCCGGGGCGAAGGCCGAGCGCGGGGTTCGCGTTGGGCTTCGCCGCCGCGACGCTCGCAGCCTTCTCGATCCTGCTGCTCGGCGGGCACCCGCTCCACGAGGCGCACGTCTTCTGGTCGCGGACGGTCGGCTTCCAGATCGGACGCTCAGCGCCGTGGTCGCTCTGGGACTGGGGCCAGTACCACGCGCGGGGGCTGCCCAATCTCCACATCGTGCAGCGTGTTCTGCAGGTTCTTCTGCTCGGCGGGGCGATCGCAGTCGCCTTCGTGCCGCGGCGCAAGTCTCCACTCCAGCTCGCGGCGCTGACCGGGGTGCTGCTTGCCGGCTTCGAGCTCATCCTGACCTACTGGCTCTACACGTACATCCCGTGGTTCTATCCCTTCGCCGCGATCGCCCTCCTCGCACCGGCGGTGCCGCTGCGGCAACTGGTGAGTCAGGGTGACGAAACGCGTCCGGTCCCCTTCTCCGGTGAGAGCTTCCGGGACCCGGAGGTCGTCTTCCCCCGGGCCACGTTCTAGAGGCGCCCTCAGGCGGGGATGCGGAGCAGCTCGATGGCCTCGGCGCGCCCCGTGTCGGTGCACGTCACGAGGACGCCTTCGAGCCGTACGCCGCCCTCCGCCGGCTCGAACCGGACGGGCAGGCGGGTCCGCATGCGTGCGATCGCGAGCTCCGCCCGGACCCCGATCACCGAGTCGTGCGGTCCCGTCATTCCCGCGTCGCTGACCGCGGCCGTGCCGCCTGGCAGGACGCGGGCGTCGTTCGTCTGGACGTGCGTGTGGGTGCCGATGACGGCTGTGACGCGGCCGTCGAGCCAGGTTGCCAGCGCGACCTTCTCGCTCGTCGCCTCGGCGTGAAAGTCGACGATCACGACGGGCGCCGCGGCCCGGGCCTCCTCGACGAGCGGGTCCACCATCTCCCAGGGCGAGACGGGAGTCGGAAGGAAGAGCTGGCCCAACAGGTTGACGACTGCAACGGCGATGCCGTTCCGGGCTTCGACCACGGCCATCCCGCGGCCGGGCGCCTCGGAGCCGAAGTTCGCCGGCCGGATCACGCGCTCGCTTGCGGCGAGGTAGCCGGCGACCCCACCGCGCCGGTAGGTGTGGTTGCCGAGCGTGACCACGTCGGCGCCGGCGGCCAGCAGCTTGTCGGCGAGCTTCGCCGTGATGCCGGCTCCGTCCGCCGCGTTCTCTCCGTTGACGACCGTGAGGTCGGCGTCGTACCGCTCTCTCAGCGCAGGCAGATGCTCTTCGACGGCGCGCCGTCCGGGGACGCCGAACACGTCCGCGAGGAAGAGGATCTTCAAGTCCGCCGGTTCCCTCTAGCCGGTTGCGAGCGCCGGTGCCGAGTGGACCTCGACGGCCACGTGGTTGCCGGCGTCGTTCGTATAGCGCGCGAGAGCTTGCCGCTCGACGGTCGCGAGGTCCGCGACTCGACCGAGCTTCGTCGCGCCGCTGACGACCGGTGTGCCGACGGTGAGCGCCGGGTCGGCGACGAGCTGCGTGACCGCGACGACGAGCGAGGGAGCGGTCTGCGGCTGGATATCGATCTCTGAGCCGTAGCTCTTGCCCTCGACGACGAACGGTCTGATCGCGACGACCGTCCCGTCCACCGGCGAGTAGACGTCGCTGCCGATCGGCGCGCCGACATCGAGCGCGGAGGTGCCGCCGCCGCTCAGCTGGTACCACTTCGGCGAGCCGCCTCCGCCGCCGAAGACGCCGTGCACGATCCGCTGCACGAGGCCCTCGTTCGCCTGGTGTCCGACTGGATCGAGTGAGAGCGCGCCGTCGTCGGCCGAGTGGTAGCCGATCGCGGTCAGGCGGCTCTGCGAGATCGGCAGTTGCAAGCGCAGCGCTCCGCGCAGCGCCACGATCTCCGGCGTCGGGCGCGCCTGCGCGACCGTGGCCTGGCTCTGGCGCGGAACGACGAACGACCTCCGCGATGTCGAGCCGCCGAACGCGGTGAGGCCGAGGGCCACGAGAAAGACCGCGGAGAGGACGATGAGGAGGGCGACCCGGCGCGCCCGGCGCGCAGAGCGCGCTCGTTGGCGTTCGACCCGCCGCCTCCCGTTGAGGCGCGAGGACGGCATGTCGCGCGGCACCTTATCGAACCTCTGCGGCTCGTCCCAGAGGTCCAGGGCCAAATCTCCCTGGATCCGCCAAAGCTCTTCGGCCGGACGCGGTCGGCTTCGCCGGCCGCGCTTCCAGCCGTCGCCGCTCCGAGGGCTACCATCGCTCGCATGCCGCCGCAGAGGCCGGTGACGATCGAGATCCCGCGTTGGACGCAGCTCGTGCTGCTGCCGATAGTGCTGTTGCTCATCTGGACGGTCGCGGGAGCCGTGCGTCACATCCTGTTCCTGTTCCTCGTGGCGCTCCTCATCGCCCTGCTGCTCAATCCGCTCGTGCGGGCGCTGGGGCGGGCCCGGCTCCCTCGCGGGCCGGCGGTCGCGTTCGTCTATCTCGCGTTCGCAGCGGTTGTCGCACTGGCGATCCTCGCTCTCGCCACGGTGGTCGTGCAGCAGACGCGCAACGCCTCCCACCGAATCGACCACTACTTTACGACCGACTCCGGATACCCACCCAAGACGGGCGCGGAGCAGGATCTCGCGCGCTTCCAGGGCTGGCTCGACCGCCACCGCCTCTCGAGCATCCACGTCCAACATCAGGGCGAGAAGTTCCTCAACCAGGTCGGGACGAAGGACGTGCAGAAGTACACGACGCGGGCGCTCGCCTGGGCCGAAGGGGCGGGGGTCGCCGTCGTGACGCTTCTCTTCGACGCGTTCCTCGTCGTCGTCGTCTCGATCTACATGCTGCTCGACATGCAGCGCCTGACGGAAGTAGTCGACCGACGATTCCCGCCGCGAGGGCGCGGCGGGCTGATCGTGCGCATGGAGCAGGCCGTCGCGAGCTACGTCAAGGGCCAGTTCCTGCTCTCGCTGATCATCGGCGTCAGCGTTGGGCTCGGACTGTGGATCCTCGGGATGGTCGGCGCGATGCCCAACGGACAGAAGTACGCCGCCGCGTTCGGCGCGTGGGCGGCGTTCACGGAGCTCATCCCGTACATCGGCCCGTGGCTCGGCGCGGCGCCGGCCGTCCTCTACGCACTGGTGCAGCATCCGCTCTCCGCGGTCTGGGTCGCTCTTCTCTTCCTCGGCATCCAGCAGCTCGAGGGCCACGTGGTCGTGCCGAAGGTGATGGGTCACACGCTGCGGCTCCATCCGCTGCTCGTGATCTTCGGCCTGCTCGCCGGCGGGGAGATCTACGGCTTCCCGGGGATCCTCGTCGCGCTGCCGCTGCTCGCGGCGCTGCGCGCTGCATGGGAGTTCTTCTCCGAGCGGGTCACGTTCCAGAAGTGGACCGCCGGCGACCCCGAGCCGCTCGTCGAGATCGGTCTCGAGCCGCGGGTCGAGGACGAGACCGTGCCGGAGACGCCGCCGGCGCGCGCCTCCTGAGCGACGGGCGGCGTACCATCCGGGCGTGAGCGCGTTCCCGGTCACTCGGCTTCGGCGCTTCCGCCGTACGGCACCGTTGCGCGGGCTCGTCCGTGAGACGCGTCTCTCGCTCGACCAGTTCGTCATGCCCCTGTTCGTTGCGCCCGATCCGCTCGCGAACGAGGAGCTTCCGGGGATGGCGCGGTTCGATCTCGAAGGGCTCCTGCGCGAGGCGGATTCGCTCGCCGGTTCGGGCGTCCGGGCTCTGCTGCTCTTCGGCGTTCCGGCGGAGAAGGACGAGGAGGCGACGGGCGCCTGGGAGGACGACGGGATCGTCCAGCAAGCGCTGCGCGCGCTCCGGCCGCGCTTCCCGGAGCTGGTGCTCCTCACCGACGTCTGCCTCTGCGAGTACACCTCGCACGGCCATTGCGGCGTCGTCGTCGACGGCGCGGTCGACAACGACCGCAGCCTCGAGCTGCTCGCCCGCACCGCGGTCAGCCACGCCGAGGCCGGGGCCGACGTGGTCGCGCCGAGCGACATGATGGACGGCCGTGTCGGCGCGATCCGTGAGTCGCTCGACGACCACGGCTACGAGACGACCCCGGTCCTCGCCTACTCGGCGAAGTACGCCTCCGCCTTCTACGGCCCCTTCCGCGAGGCAGCCGACAGTGCGCCCTCGTTCGGCGACCGGCGCGGCTACCAGATGGATCCGGCGAACGTCCGGGAGGCCCTGCGGGAGTGCAGGATCGATCTCGCCGAGGGAGCCGACGCGATCATGATCAAGCCGGCGCTGCCGTACCTCGACGTGATCCGCGCCGCCCGCGAGGCGTTCGAGGCGCCGCTCGCGGCCTACAACGTCTCGGGCGAGTACGCGATGGTGAAGGCGGCCGCGCATGCCGGCTGGCTCGACGAGCGGACCGCCGCGCTCGAGTCGCTGACGGCCATCAAGCGCGCGGGCGCCGATCTGATCGTGAGCTACTGGACGAAGGATCTCGCCGCTTGGCTCTGAGCGAGCGCTCGGCGCTCTACCGGCGCGCGCTCGAGCTGATCCCCGGCGGGGTGGACTCGCCCGTCCGCGCGATGCGCGCGGTCGGTCTCGACGAGCCGCTCTTCGTTCGCAGCGGCGACGGCGCCCATGTCGAGACGGAGGACGGCCGCAGGCTGCTCGACTGGGTCATGTCCTGGGGGCCGCTGCTGTTCGGCCACGCCGATCCCGAGACGGTCGAGGCCGTTCGCGACGCTGCGCTGCGCGGCACGAGCTTCGGCGCCGCGACCGAGGCGGAGGTCGAGCTCGCGGCGGAGATCGTCGCGGCGGTGCCCTCGGTGGAGAAGGTCCGGCTCGTCTCGTCGGGCACCGAGGCTGCGATGAGCGCGTTGCGGCTCGCGCGCGCGTTCACGAAGCGCGACCGGATCGTCAAGACCGCCGGCGGCTACCACGGCCACGCCGACGCGCTGCTGGCGAGCGCGGGCTCCGGCCTTGCGACGCTCGGCATCCCTGCGTCGCCCGGTGTGCCGACCGCCGCCGCCGCGGACACGATCGTCATCCCGTACAACGACCTCGACGCGGCGGCCGAGGCCGTCATGCGCCACGGCGAGGGCCTCGCGGCGATCATCGTCGAGCCGGTCGCGGCGAACATGGGGGTCGTCCCGCCCGAGCCCGGCTACCTCGAGACGCTGCGGCGCCTGTGCGACGTCTCGGGCGCGCTGCTGGTGTTCGACGAGGTGATCACCGGCTTCCGCGTCGCGCGAGGCGGCGCCCAGGAGCGCTACGGCATCAACCCGGACCTGACGGTGCTCGGGAAGATCGTCGGCGGCGGGCTGCCGCTGGCGGCCTTCGGCGGCCGGGCCGGGGTAATGGACCTGCTCGCGCCCGCCGGGCCCGTCTACCAGGCCGGGACGCTTGCCGGGAACCCGCTCGCGACGGCCGCGGGCCTCACCGTGCTGCGGCGGCTTCGCGACGGCGACGTCTACGACGAGCTGGAACGGCGGGCTGCGCGGCTCCAGGACGGTCTCGCGCCGTTCGGCCACGTCCAGCGCGTCGGCGCGCTGCTCACGCTCTTCATGAGCGACGGGCCGGTGCGCGACTTCGCAGACGCCCAGGCGTGCGATGTCGAACGGTACGGCGCGCTCTTCCGCCATCTGCTCGAGCAGGGCGTCTACCTCCCGCCGTCGCAGTTCGAGGCGCTCTTCCCCTCGACCGCGCACGGCGACGAGGAGGTCGAGCGCACGATCGCCGCCGTGGAGAGCTTTGGTCACTGACGTCTGGGAGACGATGGCCGTCGACGCTGCCGCCGAGAGCTCGCTCTGGGCCGATTGCCTGCTGCCGGAGCCCGACCGCGACCGGAGCCCGGTCTTCTCGCCGCTCGGCGAGGCGCGGTACGCGCTGGGGCTCGAGACGATCTACGAGGGCTACCTCGTCCACTACGGCCGGCCGCGGCTGTTCGCGCCTCCGGACGACGACACGGCGCTCCTGCTCGGCGACTATCTCTACGCCCACGGCGTGGCTCGGATCTCGGCCCTGCGGGACGTCGCGGCGGTCGCCGACCTCTCCGAGCTCATCTCGCTCTGCAGCCAGGTGCGGGCGGAGGAGACAGATGGAGATGGTCCGCTCTGGGCGGCTACGGCGGCGCTGCTCGGCCGGGGTGCGCTCGCCGAGGCGCGGACGGAGCTCCGGCTCCACGCCGATCCGGCGCCGCTCGACCGCGCGGCGCGCGAAACCGCCGGCGACGATGCGGTGGACGCAGCACTGGCCGCGCACGCCGAGCGGCGCTGCGCTTGATCCTCGGGCGGGACTCCGCCAACCTCTACGTATGACCACCGCCGTGCGGGAGGAGCGGAAGGTCCTGACGGCGGTCTTCGCCGACCTCGTCGGCTCGACCGCGCTCGCGGAGCGGCTCGATCCGGAAGACGTGAAGCTCGTCGTCGGCGAGGCTGTCGCTCGTATCGTCGGCGAGGTCGAGTCGCTCGGCGGCCACGTCAAGGATCTCGCCGGCGACGGTGTGCTCGCCTTCTTCGGTGCTCCCACCACGCGAGAGGACGACGCCGAGCGCGCCGTCCGCTGCGCTCTCCGCATCGTCGGGGAGATGGAGGAGTACGCCCGCGAGGTGCGGCGCGGCTGGGGCGCCGAGGGATTCGGCGTCCGGATCGGTGCGGCGACCGGCGCCGTCGTGGTCGGCGAGGTCGGCGCCGGCTCGCGGGTCGAGTACGCGGCGTTCGGCGACACGGTGAACCTCGCGGCGCGTCTCCAGTCGGCAGCCGAGCCCGGCTCCGTGCTCGTCGACGAGGCGACGCGTCGCGCGGTCGAGGGGCTCTTCGACTGGGGCGGCCGCCAGGAGCTGGAGCTGAAGGGCAAGAGCGCGCCCGTCGCGGCCTGGCCGGTGGCCGGGGTCGCAGCGCCCGGCCGGACGCGTGGTCTGCCCGGGGTCGAGACGCGCCTCGTCGGCCGCTCGCGCGAGCTCGGCCTGGGCCGCGAGGCGCTCGAGGGACTGCGTGCCGGCCGCGGTGGAGTCCTCGTCGTCGCCGGAGACGCCGGTATCGGCAAGACGCGGCTCCTCGACGAGCTTCGCGAGCTCGCAGAGCGGGACGGGAGCTGCTGGCTCGAGGGTCGCTGCGTCTCGTACGGCGAGTCGCTGCCGTATTGGCCGTTCCGCGACCTCCTCCGCGGCGAATGGATCGGCGCAGGAGCCGAGGAGCCGGAGCTGCGCGTGCGCATCGGCCTCCGCCGCCGGCTCGAGCAACTCTTCGACAGCCGTGCCGACGAGCTCTATCCGTACCTCGGCGGCCTGCTCGAAGTCGCACTCGAGCACGAGGCGGCCGCGCGCACGTCGCAGCTCTCGCCCGAGGCGCTGCAGTGGCGGACGTTCGAGGTCGTCGGCCAGCTCTTCGCCCGGCTCGCGGAATCGTCGCCCCTCGTGCTCGCGTTCGAGGATCTCCACTGGGCAGACGCGACGTCCGTGCTGCTTCTCGAGCAGCTCCTCTCGCTCGCCGAGGACGCGCCCGTGCTGCTCGTCCTCTCGCTGCGGCCGGAGCGCGATCACCCGTCGTGGGCGCTTCGCGAGCACGCGGGCCGCGAGTTCCCGCATCTGCTGCGCGAGATCGACCTCGGCCCGCTGGGGGACGCGGACGGGGAGCTGCTCGCCGTGCTCGTCGCGCCTGCGACGCTGCCGGCCGAGCTCGAGCGGCGCGTCCTCGGAGCCGCGGATGGGAACCCGTTCTTCCTCGAGGAGCTCGTCCGCTCGCTCGCGGACGTCGGCGCCCTCGTCCGCACGGACGACGGCTGGCGTTTCGACCACGCCGTCGAGGTCGAGGTGCCGCCGACGGTGGAGAGGGCGATCCTCGCCCGCCTCGACCGGCTGTCCGCGCCCGCCCGGGACCTCGTCACGGCCGCCTCCGCACTCGGACGAACGTTTGCGTTGCCGCTGCTCGAGGGCGTGCTCGGCGAGCTGGACGGTGACGCGCTTCACGAGCTGCAGCGCCTCGGCCTGCTCCGTCAGAGCCGGCGCTGGCCGCAGCCGGAGTACCGCTTCCGCCACGCGCTCATCCAGGAGACGGCCTACCGCACGCTCTTGGGCGCCCAGCGTACGAGGCTGCACCGGCGTGCGGCGGAGTGGCTCGAAGAGCGGTACGCGGAGCGCGACGCCGAGGTGCTCGGCCTGCTGGCTCACCACTGGCTGCGGGGGGAGGACGAGGACAAGGCGGCGGACTATCTCCTGCGGGCCGGCGACAAGGCTCGGCTCGAATACGCCCTCGACGAGGCGATCGAGCACTACCGGGACCTCCTGCCGTTGCTCGAGCGGCGCGGCGAGCGGCAGGAGATCGCCCTCGTCCTGTTCAAGCTCGCGCTCGCGCTCCACACCTCGCTCCGTTTCGCCGAGGCCAACGAGGCGTACCAGCGGGCGTTCGAGCACTGGACGCCTCCCGAGCCGCGCTCGCCGACCGAGCGGCTGCGCATTGCGACGAGCTTCCTTCCGAACGACCTCGATCCGAAGAGCGCGATCGCCTGGCCGAACATCCAGGCCTGCATGCAGCTCTTCGACCGGCTCGTCGAGGCGTGGCCGGAGCGGACCATCGTCCCCTCTCTCGCCGAGCGCTGGGAGATCTCTGACGACGGCCTCCGCTACGTCTTCCATCTGCGCGAAGGGCTGAGCTGGTCGGATGGCACGCCGCTCACCGCCCACGACGTCGAGTTCGGGATCAAGCGGGTGCTCGACCCTCAGAGCCCGGGCTCCTCGGTCGCGATCTACTTCGCGCTCGAGAACGGGGAGGACACGTACCTCGGCCGCAACACGGACTGGGACGCGGTGGGCGTTCGGGCGCTCGACGACCGGACGGTCGAGTTCCGGCTCAGCGCGCCGGCACCGTACTTCATGAGCGTGATGAACCGGCCCGACGGCGGCCCGCAGCCGCGCCACGCGATCGATGGGGTCGCCGAGGCGCGCGTCGTCAGCGGCGCCTTCGAGGTCGCCGAGCGGACGGAGCAGCGGCTGGTACTGCGCCGCCGCTCCGAGCGGCCGGGCAACGTTGCCGAGGTCGAGCTCGTGCAGTCCGAGCTGGAGGACACGCTGCCGGTCTACGAGCGCGGCGAGCTCGACCTGGTGCTCGCCCGGTACACCCCGCGGCTCGCCGACCTGCTGCCGGGCGCCGTCCACCCCGACGCCGCCATCGGGGCAGCCGCCTGGTCCGGCTACATCCGCTTCGACCACACCGATCCGGTGACGGGCAACCTCGAGCTCAGGCGAGCCCTCGCGCACGCGATCGACCGCGAGGCGCTCGCCGCCGCGTGCCCCGCGAACGTCGTCCTCGCGACGGGCGGTGTCGTCCCACCGGCACTCCAGGGCCACACGCCTGACATCGCGCTCCGCTACGATCCCGACCTCGCTTGCGAGTGCCTGGAGCGCTCGGGCTACTCGGGCGAGCTCGAGCTGACAGGACTCGCGTATTGGGACGAGATCCTCCACGCGATCGTCGGCTCGTGGGAGCGGACGCTCGGGCGGGCCGTCGTGCTCCGGCCGCTCGAGGGCGGGGCTCACCTCGGCCATCGTGCGGGGGGCGGCGACCATGGCCGCATCAGGATCACGGGCTGGCTGCCGGGCTACCCCGATCCGGAGTACTACCTCCGCCTGCTCTTCCAGTCGACGAGCCGGACGAACGAGGGCGGTTTCGCCGATCCCGTCTTCGACGAGCTGATCGAGGGCGCGAGGCAGGAGCGAAGCGACCGAGGCCGCCTCGAGCGGTTCCACGAAGCCGATCGCTACGCGGTCGCCGAGCGCGTTGCCGTGATTCCCATCGTCTACGGGCGGAGCACGGCGTTCGTGCGGCCCAACGTGCACGGTTGGTGGGAGTTCGGGAAGAGCTCCGCGAACTTCGCGGACCTCTTCGTCGAGCCTGGCGACTGAGATAGGCTCCAGCCGTGCTCGCGGTGCTTTTTCACTCGCTGCTGGCCGTCGAGACCGCGGCCCAGGAGGGGAGCAAGGTCGTCGAGATCATGCTGGCCACCGGCTGCGTGTTCCTGCTGGTGATCGCCCTCGGCGAGCTCAGCCATTGGATGGCGAAGCAGCGGCAGCGCCGCAACTAGGCCGAGACCGCCGTCGTGCGCGAGCTGCCGCGCGGCACCGTCACTTTCCTCTTCACCGACGTCGAGGGCTCGACGCGGCTGCTGCACGAGCTCGGGGCGGACGAGTACGCAGATGTCCTCGCGGCGCACCGCGGCGTCCTGCGCGCTGCCTTTGCGCGGCACGGCGGCGTCGAGGTCGACACGCAGGGCGACGCCTTCTTCGTCGCCTTCCCGACCGCGCCCGGCGCGCTCGAGGCGGCGTCAGAAGCGCAGGAGGCGCTCGGGATCGCGGTGCGGATGGGACTTCACACCGGCACGCCGCTCCTGACGGACGAGGGCTACGTCGGCGCGGACGTCCACCGCGCTGCACGGATCGCGGCCGCCGGCCACGGGCGGCAGGTGCTCGTCTCCACTGCCACGGCGGCGCTCGTAGACTCCTCCGGCCTCCGGGACCTCGGCGAGCACCGGCTCAAGGACCTGAGCGCCCCGGAGCGGATCTTCCAGCTCGGCGACGGCGAGTTTCCGGCGCTGAAGACGCTCTACCGGACGAATCTCCCGATCCCGGCGACGCAGTTCCTCGGTCGCGAGCACGAGCTGGCCGACGTGCGCGAGCTGCTGGCGCGCGAGGGCACGCGCCTGCTCACGCTGACGGGCGCCGGCGGGTCGGGGAAGACGCGGCTCGCGCTCCAGGCGGCGGGCGAGGCGGCCGAGGCGTATCCCGACGGCGTGTGGTGGGTGCCGCTTGCGCCGCTCACCGATCCGGCCGACCTCGGGTCGGCCGCGGCCCGCGCGCTCGGCGGCGGCGGGACGCTGCTCGAGCTGGTCGACGGACGGCGGCTCCTGCTTCTGCTGGACAACTTCGAGCACGTCGTCGAGGCAGCGCCGGAGGTGGCTGCCGTCCTCGCCCAGTGTCCGCATGCGGACGTACTCGTGACGAGCCGCGAGCGGCTGCACGTGCGGGGCGAGCAGGTCTACCCCGTGCCGGTGCTCGAGCGCGCCGAGGCGCGCCGGCTCTTCGTCGCGCGGGCGCGTGCGGCGCAGCCGGACTTCGAGCCGGACGAGCATCTCGAGGAGCTGTGCGAGCGGCTCGACGACCTTCCGCTCGCCCTCGAGCTCGCAGCGGCGCGTATCTCGCTGCTCACGACGAAGCAGCTCCTCGAACGCTTGGGGAATCGTCTCGACCTCCTGCGCGGCGGCCGCGACTCCGAGACGAGGCAGCAAACGCTCCGCGCCACGATCGAGTGGTCGTACGAGTTGCTCGAGCCGGAGGAGCGAGAGTTGCTCGCGGCGCTCTCGGTCTTCCGAGGAGGGTGGACGCTCGAGGCTGCGGAGCAGGTCCCGAACGCCGGCCTCGAGCTCATGCAGTCGCTCGTGGACAAGAGCCTCGTTAGGCGCTGGGAGTCGGGCCGCCTCGGGATGCTCGAGACGATCCGCGAATTCGCAGACGAGCGGCTCGAGCAGGCAGGTGCGTCCGAGCGTGCCCGGCGGCGCCATGCGGACTACTTCTTGGAGCTCGCCGAGGATGCCGGCCTCTGCGTCGAGGGCATCGAGGCGGGCAGCGGCGAGAGCGGGTATCGCACGGTGTTGCCCGAGCGCGACAACCTCCGCGCCGCTCTGGACTTCTTCGTCTCGGCCGACGAGATCGAGTCGGCGACTCGTCTCGCCGCGTCGCTCGAGCAGTATTGGGTGACGAATAGCCCGGCCGAGGGTGCGCGCATCCTCGGGCTGGTCTGCGAACGCAGCGATGAGCTCCCGCCGGAACTTCGGGTACGGGCGATCCGCAGTCTTGCCGGCTCGATCTACATTCAAGGCGGATACGACGAAGGGGCGCGTCTCTGCGAGGAAGCCCTGGCGCTGTACCGCCGGCTCGGTGATGAGTGGGGGATCGCGCACATGCTCCTCCGTTTGGCGGTCGACAAGAGTCGGCGCGGCGAACGCACGGAGGCGAAGCGGCTGCTCGAGGAGAGTCTGTCGCTCTGGAAGTCACCCTTCAACGAGGCACAGGTGGCGCTGCAGCTGGGGGGCATTCTCTTTCGCGAGGGTCGAAGCGAGGAGGCGCTCGAGCTGGCGGACCGGGCCGCGCGTCTGTCCCACGAGATCGACTTCGTCTGGTGGGAGGCGAATGCGCTCGAGGCCGGGGCCGAGTTTGCGCTCACGCTCGGCCGCGTGGAGTATGCGCGCGAGCGAGCGTGCTCGGGACTGAGCCTCGCCCACACGATCGGCGATCGGCAAGGCACCGTCTACGGGCTTGCCCTGCTCGCCTGGGGGTCGGCGGACGCGGGCGACGCGGAGCGCGCCGGGCGGCTGTGGGGAGCCGTCGAGTCCGAAGCCGCACGTGGGCCGATCGGAGAGTGGGAGGGCGAGCGCGACGAGTACGCGGCCCACCTCGCGCCGGTTGCGGGTGACGACTTCGCTCGCGGAGTCGAGGCCGGCCGGCGTATGGCGCTCGGCGACGCCGTCGCCTACGCGCTCGGCGACCAGACGTAGACTCGCGCCGTGCCGGCGAAGGATCTCCGCGAGTGGATCGGGCTGCTCGAGCGCGAGGGCGAACTCGTCCGCGTCGACGCCGAGGTCGATCCCGACCTCGAGATCACGGAAATCGTCGACCGTACCGTCAAGTCCGGCGGGCCGGCGCTGCTGTTCGAGAAGCCGAAGGGCTCCGAGCACCCGCTGCTGATCAACCAGTTCGGCACCGAGCGGCGGATGTGCCTCGCCTTCGGCGTCGAGCATCTGGACGACGTCGCACAGCGGGTCGCCGACGTGCTCGAGATGCAGCCGCCGAGCGGGTTGATGGAGAAGGTGCGGGGCCTCCGGAAGCTCAAGTCGATCGCCGACTCCCGCCCGAAGACCGTCGGCAAGGGCGCCTGTCAGGAGATCGTCCTGCGTGGCGACGACGTGAATCTCGGCATCCTTCCGATTCAGCGCTGCTGGCCCGGCGACCCGGCGCCCTTCATCACGCTCCCGGCAGTGATCACGCACGACCCGGGCACCGGCGGCCGCAACGTCGGCATGTACCGCATGCAGGTGATCGACGAGCGGACGACGTTCATGCACTGGCAGATCCACAAGGACGGCCGGGCCGACTACCTCGCGACCGACGGCCGCATCGAGGTCGCCGTCGCGCTCGGGCTCGATCCGGTCACGGCGTACTCCGCGAGCGCGCCGCTCCCCAAGCACGTCGACGAGCTGATGCTCGCCGGCTTCCTCCGCGGCGAGCCGGTAGAGCTCGTGAAGGCCGTGAGCGTCGATGTCGAGGTGCCCGCGCGCGCCGAGATCGTGCTCGAGGGGTACATCGACAAGGACGAGGTCGGCGAGGAGGGGCCGTTCGGCGACCACACCGGCTACTACACGGCCGCCGAGCCGTTCCCCGTCTTCCACGTCACCGCCATGACGATGCGACGCGACGCGGTCTATCCCTCGATCGTGGTGGGCAAGCCGCCGCAGGAGGATGCGTGGCTGGGCAAGGCGACCGAGCGGATCTTCCTGCCGGCGATTCGCACGACCCTGCCGGAGATCGTCGACTACGACCTGCCGATCGCCGGCGTCTTCCACAACTGCTGCATCGTCTCGATCCGCAAGCAGTTCCCCGGGCACGCGGCGAAGGTCATGCACGCGCTCTGGGGCCTGGGAATGCTGAGCCTGACGAAGTGTGTGGTCGTCGTGGACGCACAGGTCGACGTCCACGACTACGAGCAGGTGCTCTTCTACGCCGGCGCGAACGTCGACCCGAAGCGGGACGTCGTCCTCTCGGAAGGGCCGCTCGACCATCTCGATCACGCTCCCGAGCGGCAGTTCTTCGGCGGCAAGCTCGGCATCGACGCGACCGCGAAGTGGCCGGAGGAGGGCGCGCGGCCCTGGCCCGAGGAGATCGAGATGAGCCCCGAGGTCAAGGAGCTCGTGGACCGCCGCTGGCAGGACTACGGGATCTCGTAGGTTCCCGCAACGCAGCTCACCCGTTTCGGATAAGACTTCCCACTGGTGGAGCCGGAGCAGCCGAGTCCCGACACCGAGCAGGAGTCGCTCCACGAGGAGGCGCATCTGCCGCCGCCGACGTTGTGGCCCATCGGCTTCGCGATCGGCATCGTGGTCGTTCTCGTCGGGCTCATCATCGATCCGCTGCTGATCTCGTCGATCGGTGCGGTGATCGCCATCGTCTTCGGCTTCCTCTGGGCGCGTGATGCCACCGCCGAGTTGCGCAGCGAGCCGGCCGCGGTCGAGCCCGAGCGCCGCGACCTGACAAGGGCGGACGAGGGCCAGACGGTGCCACCTCCGGTCGAGCCGACCACCGTCACCCGCAGCGTCTTCCTGGAGGGGACGACCCTCGGCCTGGGTGCCGCCATCGGCATGGTCATCACCGTGCCCGTGGCAGGGTTCGCGCTTCTGCCGTCGTTCCTCGGTCAGGACCAGCACAAGGTCGACCTGGGTCCGGTTTCCGCCTTCCCCCTCGGCCAGTGGTACGTGGCCACGTTCATCGTCAATCCGAGCGAAGGCGAGGTCTCCAAGCGCGCCGCGTTCATCCGGAACAACGGCACCGTGGCGGATCCGAAGACGAAGCAGCCGGTGCCGAGCTTCTCGATCATCTCCAACCGGTGCACGCACCTCGGCTGCCCGACGCAGGCGAACGGCCCGAGCGGCCAGAAGTTCACCGGAAAGCCGACGATCCGTGAGCACACCGTGAACGGACCCGTGGAGCTGCTGCCGGTCATCCCCGCCGGCTACGGCTGTCCGTGCCACGGGAGCCAGTTCGACACCGAGGGGAACCGCACGGCGGGGCCCGCTGTGCGCGCCCTCGACCGGTACGGCTTCGAGATCGACCACGGCCGCCTGATCCTCCTCTCGACCTATTCGGTCTCGCACGTCGTCGGCACCGGCGGCCAGGCCCAGATCTACAAGTACAAGCAGGCCTCGCCGGGCAACCATGTCGACGGGCCGGAGCAGTGGCTCTATCCCATCCAGCCGCCCCATAACTGATGGCGACCACGTACAGACGGAAACCGACGAAGGCCGAGCTTCGCCGCCAGCAGATGGAGCAGGTCGTCATGTACCCGCTCGACTGGCTCGAGGAGCGGTCGGGCCTGGTCGGCGGCGTCCGCTACTTCCTCTTCCGCAACGTCCCGTCGGACATCAACTGGATGCAGACGCTCGGCTCGGCCGCGCTGACCGCTTTTCTCGTGCAGGCGATCACCGGCGTGATCCTCGCGATGTACTACGTCCCGTCGGCGGCGACCGACCCGGCGACGGGCAGGCCGGTCGCCTGGGAGTCGATCGTCAACATCACCGACAACCTGACCCTCGGCTGGCTCGTGCGCGGCATGCATCGCTGGGGCGCGAGCGTGTTCATCATCCTCATGTTCCTCCACATGGGCCGCGTCTTCCTGTTCGGCGCGTACAAGTACCCGCGCGAGCTGAACTGGATCGTCGGTGTCCTCATCCTCGTGATGGGGATGATGGAGGGCTTCACGGGGTACCTCCTGCCGTGGGACCAGACCGCGTACTGGGCGACGGTGGTCGGGATCAACCTCAACGGCACGGCACCGTTCTTGGGACCGTGGTTAGCCCAGTTCTTACGCGGCGGACAGGAGATCAGCGGCGCGACGCTCACGCGCTTCTACTCCCTGCACATGCTCGTGATTCCCGGCGCGATCATCGGCTTGATCGTGCTGCACCTGTACCTCGTGATCCGGCTCGGGGTCACCTCGCCGCCGTGGTCGAAGGAGGCTGCGGGCTTGGAGCCCGAGGAGGAAGAGTCGCCGCAGCTGCGGCCGGGCCTGACGCGCCCGGTGCCGCGCCCCGCGGGAGCGTCGCCGATGCAGGCTGAGCCCGGAGGGCGCGAGTAGTGGCCGCGATCCCGAAGGAGAAGCCGTCGAGGGTCGACGAGTCGAGGGCGGAGTTCGCCCGCTACAAGGCCGACGTCAAGGCACGCGGGAAGCCCTTCTACCCGTACGCGATGTTCCACGACACGATCATGAGCCTCGTCGTCGTGTGCACGATCGTGGGGCTCGCGGTGATCTGGAAGTGGTCGGCGTACGGGCCGCACCACAGTCCGATCCACAAGGGCCTGCTCGGGCCTGAGGTCGATCCGCCGGCGAACCCCGGCACGACGAGCTTCGTGCCGCGACCGGACTGGTACTTCTACTTCCTCTTCTACCTCCTCCGGATCTTCAAGTGGCCGGAGTCGGTCTTCCTCGGCACCGTCGGCGTGCCGACCATCGCGCTCGTCCTGCTCCTCATGCTGCCGTTCATGGATCGCCGACGCGCGCGGCGGCCGTCGGCGCGGCCGGTCGCCATGGTGGCCGCGGTGCTGACGATCATCTCCATGGGCGTGCTCACGTGGAAGGGCGCGACGGCCAACGAGGCGCTCGCCTCCGAGGTCGTGCAGAGCGTGCCGAAATGGATCAAGGACGAGCACCTGCCGCCGGCCGCGGTACCCGGCGTGAATCTCTTCGCGAGAGCGGGCTGTACGGCCTGTCACACGTACGACGGCGTGGGAGGCGCCCTGCTCGGCGCGCCTGACCTGACCGAGATCGCCAACCGGCACCTGGGGATCGCCACCCAGATCAAGCACCTCAACGACCCGTCGAGCGTCACGCCCGGCTCGCCGATGCCGTCCTTCTCTTCGCTCGGCCAGGAGCGCCTGCGCCAGCTCGCGATCTTCCTCGAAGCCTCCAAGGGCACGCACTAACAGCCAGAATCCCGAGGGATGCACGTATTCCTCGGGATCACGGGAGCCTCGGGCGCGCCCTATACGGCACGGTTGCTCGAGGCGCTCGCGACGGCCGACTGCGAGATCGGCGTCTGCGCCTCACGGGCCGGGATCGAGGTGCTGGCGACCGAGCTCTTCGCCGACCCAGCGCTGCCGCGCGACGAGACGCTCGCGCGACTCCTCGAACATGCCGACGGTGCGGCGCGGGTTTACGACCCCGAGGACTGGAGCGCGCCGTACGCATCCGGCTCGGCCAAGGTCGACGCGTACCTGATCTGCCCCTGCTCGATGGGCACCGTCGGGACGATCGCTTCCGGCGCGATGCAGAACCTCGTCCACCGCGCCGCTTCGGTCGCGCTCAAGGAGGAGCGCCGGCTCGTGCTCATGCCGCGTGAGACGCCGCTCTCCGCGATCCACCTCCGCAACATGCTCACGCTGCGCGAGGCCGGCGCCACGATCCTTTTCCTCGCGCCCGGCTTCTACCACGGCGCCGAGACCGTCGAGAACCTCGTGGACTTTGTGGTCGCCCGCGCCCTCGACCTGCTCGGCCTCGAGCACGCGCTCGCCCCGCGCTGGGGTCAGTCATGACGATGGAGAGCGGGCGCCTCCCGGCAGAGGGTGTCCAGCGGATGTTCGACCGCATCGCGCCCGTCTACGACGCGATGAACCGGGTCATGACCGCCGGGCTCGACCAGCGCTGGCGCCGGGCGACGGTGCGAGAGGCGGTCCGGCCGGGGGACAACGTGCTCGACGCGTGCTGCGGCACCGGCGACCTCGCCGTCGCCGCGCACAAGGCCGGCGCCGCCGGAGTCGTCGGGCTCGACTTCTCCGAGCGGATGCTCGAGCGCGCGCGGCGCAAGGCGCCCGAGCTCGAGTGGATACAGGGCGACGTGCTCGCGCTCCCGTTCGAGGACGGGCGCTTCGAGTCGGCCGTGGTGGGCTTCGGTGCCCGCAACGTCGAGGACCTCGACGCAGCGCTCAAGGAGCTGCGCCGCGTGCTCCGCCCCGGAGGCCGGCTCGGGATCCTCGAGATCACGACGCCGCGCGGCTGGCTTGCGCCGTTCTACAAGCTCTGGTTCGACCGCATCGTGCCGATGTTGGGGCGCGTGCTTCCCGGCGGCTCCGCGTACACGTACCTCCCCGCGAGCGTGCGCCGCTTCCCGGGCCCCGAGGACCTCGCCGAGCTGCTCGAGTCCTGTGGCTTCGGGGGCGTGCGGTTCCGGCTCTTCGCCGGCGGTATCGTGGCTCTGCACGTAGGAGAGGTCGAGTGAGCACGACGCCGGCGGACATCCGGTCGGCGCCGGGCCTCGACGGCTATCTCGACGCGCTCGAGGAGCGGCTCGCGCGGACGGTCGCCACCCATCCCGGGCTCGTTGCGGCAGTGGGCAACGAGGCGCTCGCGGCGGGCGGCAAGCGGCTGCGGCCGGCACTCGTCTTTCTCTCGGTGCCGCCGGGAACGGAGCCGCCGCTGGCGGCCGGCGTCGCGGTCGAGCTCGTCCACATGGCGACGCTCGTACACGACGACCTGATCGATCGCGCCCACTTTCGCCGGGGCAAAGCGGCCGCCTGGTCGATCTACGGCCCCGCCGCCGCGCGCGCGACCGGCGACTACCTGTTCGCGCGTGCCTTCTCGGAGCTGAGCGCGACGGGAGACGCCGCCGCCGTCGACGTCCTCGCCGACGCAACCCTCTGCCTCGCGCGCGGGGAAGCGCTGCAGCGGACGCAGACCCGCGATCCGAGCACGACTGTCGAGGCGTATCTCACGCGCTGCGCCCTGAAGACCGGGAAACTGTTCGAGGCGGCGTGCCGGCTCGGCGGTGGCTCGGGCGAGTACGGGCTCGCACTCGGGATCGCCTTTCAGATCGCGGACGACGTCCTCGACTGCTCGGGCGCGACGATCGAGACGGGCAAGATCGCCGGCACCGACCTTCGCGACGGGACGCCGACCCTGCCGCTGTTGCTCGCGGCCGAGCGGGACGCCGTCGTCCGGAGCGCGCTCGCCGGGGGTCCGATGGACGGCGCACTCGTGCGCGTCGCTGCGACGGGCGCTCTCGAAGAGGCTCGGGAGGTGGCGCTCGACTACGCTAGACGCGCGAGGGCACGGTTGGACGGCGAGCTGCACCGAGACGAGCTCGAGGCCCTCACGCACGCAGTCGTCGACCGGGAGAGGTAGCCGCAATGGCCGTTCTGGAGCTGGACACGCTCGCGCCGATCAGGGACAAGGTGCTCGCCGGCGAGCGGCTCGACTTCGACGACGGCGTCGCGCTGATGGAGACCGACGACCTGCTCGCGCTCGGCGAGCTCGCCGACCTCGCCCGCCGGCAGCGCGGAGGCGGCGACGAGGTCTACTTCGTCCAGAACATCAACCTGTACCAGACGAACGTCTGCCGCGTGAAGTGCAAGTTCTGTGCCTTTGCGAAGACGCTGAAGCAGGAGGACGCCTTCACGCTGACCGCCGACGAGTTCGTCGAGGACGCGGTCGCCCAGCACGAGCTGCTCGGCTTCACCGAGATTCACACGGTCAACGGCGAGAACCCGCACGTCGACCTCGAGTACTACGCGGGGCTCCTCCGCAAGCTGAAGGAAGCGCTGCCGGACGTCCATCTCAAGTTCTACACGGCTTCCGAGATCCACCACATCTCGCGGCTCGAGGGCTGCTCGCACGAGGAGACCCTGCGGACGCTCAGGGACGCCGGCCTCGACTCGATGCCGGGCGGCGGCGCCGAGATCTTCGCCGACCGCGTGCGCGCACTCATCGCGCCGGGCAAGGAGCACCCTGACGAGTGGTTCGACGTGCACGACACCGCGCACCGGCTCGGGATCACGACCCAGTGCACGATGCTCTATGGGCACGTCGAGACCTACGAGGAGCGCGTCGACCATCTGCTGCGCCTGCGCGACCAGCAGGATCGCTCGAACGGCTTCCTCTCCTTCATCCCGCTCGCGTTCCACCCGGAGAACACCGTCTTCGAGCGCCGCGGCTTCCGCTTCACGACTGGCGCGGACGATCTCAAGGTCATCGCCGTCTCGCGGCTCCTGCTCGACAACGTGCCGCACGTGAAGGCGTACTGGATCATGATGGGCCTGCCGCTCGCCCAGGTCGCGCTCCACTTCGGCGCCGACGACGTCCAGGGCACGGTCGTGCGGGAGAAGATCTTCCAGGCGGCCGGCGCGAGCGCCGGCACGGAGCAGAAGGTCGCGGAGCTCGTTCGCTTCGTCCGCGATGCGGGGCGCGTGCCCGTGCAGCGCGACAGCCTCTACAGCGAGATCCGGCGTTGGTGAGCGTGCGGGCCGCGATCGAGGGCGTCGATCTCGACGCGTTCGCCGACAACCTCGCCCCGGACGTCGTCTGGGTCGGCCTCTGGCCGGGCGAGCTCTGCCGGAACCGCGACGACGTGCTCGAGATGTTCGCGCGGATGCGCGAGCAAGAGATGAGGCCGCAGCCGCAGATCGTGCTCGAGAAGGACGAGGTCCTCGTCGTCGATCCGCACCTCGACGGACGGCATCACGTCCTCGTTCTCGACGAGGGCCTCGTCTCGGAGGTGCGCGCGTATCCGGACCGGGCCTCCGCTCTCGCGGCGGTGGAGCAGCGGCCATGGTGAGGCTCGGCCGCATCGCCTACGTCAACATGGCGCCGGTCTTCTACCGGGTCGAGGCGGAGGCCGAGGAGGTGCAGGGCGTCCCGACCGAGCTGAATCGCATGCTCGTCGCGGGCGAGCTCGACACCGCTCCGATCTCTTCCATCGAATACGCGCGGAACGCCGACTCGCTGCGGCTCTTGCCGCGCCTCTGCGTCGCTTCGGAGGGAGCGGTCGACTCGATCCAGCTCGTGTCGCGTGTTCCCCTCGAGCGGGTGCGTGTCGTCGCCGTGACGCCGGAGTCGGCGACGTCGGTCGCGCTGACGAAGGTGCTGCTCGCCGAGGCCGAGCAGGCGCCGCTCGACGCGTACGAGGCGGGCGAGGCCGAGGCCAAGCTCCTCATCGGCGACGCCGCGCTGCGCTCTGCCTTCGAGGACCCGACCCCGCATCACGACCTCGGACGGCTGTGGCTCGAGCGGACGGGGCTGCCGATGGTGTTCGCGGTCTGGGCCTGCCCGGAGCCGCTCGCCGAAGGGCTCGCCGAGCTCGAGGACGCGCTCGTCTCGTCGGTGCGGCTTGCCCGGGCCGAGCCGGAGCAGCTCGCCT
>Ga0335083_10001502_pt1 | contig 31947 bp, 31 predicted proteins | sample Lox_Sample_42_FD_206716 | JGI IMG/M metagenome (GOLD analysis project Ga0335083, IMG submission 206716) | Soil microbial communities from Loxahatchee National Wildlife Refuge, Florida, United States - Lox_Sample_4.2 | ecosystem: Environmental > Terrestrial > Soil > Wetlands | place: USA...
CGACCTCTACGAGCAGGACGGCGACCGGCGCACGCGCGAGCTCGTGGACCGCCTGGTCCGCTCGATGCCGATCCAGATCAACACCGCCTCGCCGCTCCTCGCCGGATCCCGGAGAAAGTCCTGATGCCCGCCCCGCTGCTGCCGCTGCTCGTCTCGCTGCTCGCCGCCGCTTCGCCGGGCGCTCCCACGCTCCGCTGCGCGTCCGACACGCTGCACGCCGACGCCGATCAGCTCTGGACGGCGACGCTCCAGCTCCACAACGGCCTCGAGTACGGCCTCTATGGCGACAGCCTGGTGTGCGAGATCACCGACCTCTCGACCGACGTCTGCCGCTGCGAGCGGCACCAGCGCCAGACGCTCTCCTCGATCGCCGGCAGCACGAGCGGGATCTCGGCGGGCGAGGACTCGCCGCTCCTTCTCTCGATCAAGGCGATCAGTGAGCGGGCGCACATCGTCTATCGCGCCTACGTCCACGACGGTCAGAAGAAGGTCTACGTGCTCTCGGACTCGGTCGAGGCCGAGGGTGGCGAGCTGTTCGACCGCTACCCCTCCCGGCTGGTCAACTCGGGCGGGACGGAAATCGAGATCGTGACCGGAGCGGCCGCAAGTGCCAGCGCGTCGGTGCCCGGCGTGCTGCTCGTGCCGGATGACGACGCGACCGCACGCCGGCTGGTGGCGACGATCGACCATTTCGTGCAGCGCGGCTGGAACGTCGTGGCGGTGAGCCCGCCCGGCTACGGCCGCTCGGGCGGACGCGCGGACCTCGGCGGCCCCGCGACGCAGGCGGCACTCGACGTGGCCTTGAAGGCGCTGACCGCCATGCCGGGCGCCGACCGCAAGCGCATCGCGGTGTGGGGCACCGGGCGTGGCGCGCAGGCCGCGTTGCTCTTCGCCGCGTCGCATCCCGAACTGTGCGGCGTGGTGGCGATCGATGCGGTCTACGACCTGTGGGCGAGCTGGCGTGCGGCGCCGTCCGCCGGGCGCAGCGACATCCTGGCCGAGGCCGGTCGCGACAGCGCCGGCTGGCGCAGCCGCTCGCCACTCGTCTCGGCGACGGCCGGCCGCGTGCCGCGGCTCGTCGTGGAGAGCGCCGGCGCGCCGGGCGCGGGCGCGGCGCGCGCCTTCGCGCTCGCCTGCGCGGCACATGGCGCCAGCATCGACACGCTGTTCATGGGCCCGCCCACGCCGCACTCGGCTCGCAGGGATCCCGCGCGCACAGCCGTCGAATTCCTGACGCGGGTGACGACGCCCTGACAGAGCGTGCAGCCGGCAACGCTGCGAGACGTCGAGGGGGACTCGGGCCGCGCCGGGCGCGGCCGCGATCTTGACGGGCCAATTCTCGGCCCGTAGTCTTTTTCGCTCGCAGAGTCGGCTCCCTCCCGCTCCACCCCCGGAGACATCGGATGCGCTTCCGCCTGTTGCCCCTCGGGCTGCTGATCGCCACGTGCGCCTGGGCGGCCAAGAACCCCAGCACGGCCCCGATGGCGCCCGTGTCCCGCACCGGCACGAAGGCCAACGCCCCGGCCCGGCGGGGCCTCGAGTACATCGACGGCATCCCCGACACGGGCCAGTTCCTGCCCGATACGACCTGGCTCGCACGCGTCAACGACCGCGTCACGCGCATTTCCGACTTCGTGGCCGACTACTTCTCCGGTAACCCCGAGTTCCGCCCGGGGCCTGACAGCCTCGGCCGCGTCGAGTTCCTGAACAACCTGATCGATCACGACGTGATGGGGCTGGTCGCGCTCTCGGCTGGGCGCCCATTCGACTTCGAGGACCGCGCCCAGTTGCGTGAGGACGAGGCGACGATCCTGTCGAACGCGGTGTTCGAGCGTTACGTCTCCGACTCGGTCAAGGTCACCGAAGCCGACGTCGACGAGGTCGGGCGCCAGCTGGGCTTCCGCGCCCGCTTTCGCCACATCCTGTTCGCGGATCCGGTGCTCGCCGAACAGGTGCGACGCGAGATCGTCGGCGGCCGCATCGACTGGAACACCGCGGTCAAACGCTACACGATCGCCAAAGACGACGTCGGCTCCGACGGCGACCTCGGCTGGCTCGACCGCTCCAAGCTCTCGAACGACCTCGCGTTCACGCTCTACTCGCTCCACCCGGGGCAGACGTCACAAGTCATCGAGGACCTGCGCGGGTTCCACCTCGTGCAGATGACCGACCGAAAAGACGTGGAGGCCCCGGACATTCGGCCGATGCGGAACATCATCCGCAAGCAGCTGATCGCCGCACGCTCGGGCGCGCGTGCCGAAGTGATCCAGAAGATGCTGCGCGAGCGCGTGGGACTCGCGTACGACACGACGAACGTCAAGTACGTCTCTTCGAAATTCGGCGACGCGGTCGCGTTCAAGCAGGACGCGTTCGGCCCGATCCTCGACATCTCCGGCACCGTGCCCGAGTTCAGCCCCGAGGACACGGCGAAAACACTGGCAACGTGGAAGGGCGGGCGCCTGAGCATCGGGCAGTTCCTGCACGCCTACTCTGACATCACGCCGGTGGCGCGGCCGAACCTCAACTTCCCGGCCGCGGTGATGTCGCAGATCGACGCGACGGCGCTCCTGCCCTACCAGGTCGATCTCGCGCGCGAGCGCGGCCTCGACAAGGATCCGCGCACGATCGCGCAGATCGCCGGGAAGCGCGAGGAGCTGCTCGTCAACCACATGTACCAGGACTCGGTCGAGAGCCACGTCTACGTCACCGCGCAGCAGCGCCGTGACTACTACGAGCAGAACAAGCGGCAGTTCTTCACGTATCAGGCGGTCGACTTCGCGGCGATCGTGCGCCACAACCAGAAGGGCGCCGACTCGGTGATGGCCGCGCTCAAGAGCGGTGCACGCGCGCCGGACATCCTGGCGGCCGACTCGCTCAAGGGCGAGGTGACGGGCAGCATCAAGCACATGCGCGAGGACGAGCACGGCCCCTACGCGAAGATCCTGTTCGAGGAGCTCCGGCCCGGCGAGGCGACCGTGACGGGTCCCGACCGCGTCGGCGACTACCTCTGCCTCCAGCTCCTCAAGTACGACCCGGGCCACCAGCTCACGTTCGAGGAGTCGCAGAACATGATCGACGAGTCGCTGCAGAACATTCAGGCGGACGCGCGGCTCAAGGCGCTCCTCGTGGGATGGCGCAAGCGCTTCGCGATCGCGTCGCGGCCCGAGCTGGTCATGCGAATCAAGCTGCTCCAGCCGCACTAGGCTGGGGCCTTCCGAACCCGGCAGAGGGCGCGGGGCGCCCGATCGGCTGTGGTGTGCCTCGCCGGCTCAGCGCTTGAGCGAGCCCCTGGGCTCCCAGGCTCCCGCGCTGCGGCGGAATGGATCGCAGATCTTCAGATCGCCGGCGTAGGCCGCGAAGCGCTCGCCGCGATTGACGATCGGCTCGTCGTGCAACCAGAAGCCGAGCTGGGCGGATGCCCACTCGACCGCCACGGGCTGGCGGCAGCCGCGCAGGTCGTGATGGTGGTGCAGGATCACGCGCGCCAGCGTGTAGACCGAATCCGGCGCCACCGGCCGCGCGACGTTGTACGCCACGGCGTAGCCCAGAATGAGGTGCGCCGAGGCCGGCGTGCGATCCATGTGTGCGACCATCATGCCGGCCGTGGGCCACGGCTGGCGCTGCGGGAACGTCTCGTCCGGGCCGCAGTCGATCGTCAGCTCGCCGTGATTGCCACCGCCTTTTTCCATCTGCCAGTAGGGCCCGAGCGTGTCGCCCGGCGCGGCGCGAAAGTAGAGCTGCGCGCTGAAGCTGCAGAAGCCCACGCAGGTGCGTCCCGGCAGGAAGCACAGGTAGAGCGTGTCGGCCGCATCGGGCCGCCCGCAGTTGGGCATGTGCGTGGCGCTCGCGCCGCGCATGCCCCACGGTCTGTTCCACGAGAGGTAGAGCCGCGCGCTGTCGGCGTGCGCTCCGCCGCGCCGCGCGACCAGGCTGTCCGCCTGCACGAGCACCGAGTCGAGATGGTTCGCGGGGATGAAGTTGCTCGCGACGAATCCAGTCGCGGCCGTCTCCTCGGCCCGAGTCCCGCTCCGACCATTGGGCGCGCTCGAGGCGGCAGACACCGCGATCAGCGAGGCGAGTAGAACGGCGACGGCAAGTGCGCGGCGCGGCATTCGCGGGATCCTCGGGAGATGAGTGGGACCGGACTCGCTCAACTTACACCGGCGGGCGGCGGGATGCTCCACCTCGGACGGACTCTTGACGCGCCCTCGAGCGCGTCGCCGTCCCAACTTAGAAGAACGGCGCCCGTCCGCAGTGGGACTGGCGCCGTTCGGACATCGGATGAAGCTCGCTCAGCGATACATGCTCTTCAAGGCGCCCCACGTCTTCGTCTTCGTGGGCACCGCGCTGCAGTTCGCTCCGGCGCCGCCCTGCCAGGTCACGTTCATACCCGTCTGGCTCGGCCCGGGTGTGGTGATCCACCAGTCTCCGATCCCGACGGGCTGCGAAATGCGCAGGTGCGAGAACGAGAGGCAGACAGGGTCGCTGCATCCGGCGCAGGCTCCGCCCACCGTCCCCGTGTAAGCAACCTTCACGTTGAAGACGAAGTACTCCTGCCCGCCCTGCAATTGCTGGAGCTGACTGGGGGGCACGGCCGCGCCGATGTCGATGCAGGCGACCTGAGCGATATTTCCGCTGTTCACGCCGGGGAGGTTTCCCGCCACGGCGTCGTTGCTGAGAGCCCCAATCGTGTAGGCCGCGACGCCAGCGACGCCGGCCTGCGCGTTCCAGGCGTCGAAGCAATTGGCTGCGGAGCCCGGGATGGTCGCATTCCCGGTGAGCGCGCTCTGACGGCAGGTACCGGAGTTGAACATCGACCACCACTGCGACAGAGGGCTCGACGCCGAGATCAGATCCACGTACGCCTCGGCGCCCGAGAGCGAATCGATCGGCGGCGCGGTCGGCGCCGTGAACGACAGCACGAGCGTTGCCGAGCCGTTGTTGGTGTTGCAGGCGAACGCCTTGTCGGAGGTGCCGGCATCGACCGAGCAGTTGGTCCACGCCATGTTGAGCTCGCCCGAGGGGGTCGCGGACGTCGCCCAGGCACTGCCGGAGACGACGAGCATTGCAGCCGAGATTCCAAACAACCGGAGAAGCCGATGGGTCATGACAGATGCCTCCCTTTCCATGGGTAAAACGAGAACGCTGGATTGGCCACACGGCCCGCCCCGGTGCAACTCCACTGCACCTCACTACCCCCGCCCGGAGCTGGAATCGCCGGGAATCTAATCACTCGTCTCGGGTCCGGCAAGCCAATTGACCCGCGGGGGTCGGGGAGCGCTCGGGGTGCCATGCGGCTTATCGGCGGGTTCGAGCCCCGAAAACAGTGAGAACGGGCCAGTGAGCCAGCCCGTTCTCCTTGAGGCGCGCCTGGGTCAGCGGTACAGCGACTTCAACATGCCCCACGACTTGTTCTGCGCCGGCGTTGCGAAGCCGCCCTGCCAGGTCGCGAGCGAACGCGGGCCAGCAGTCGTCAGGCGGAAATCACCCACGCCGATTGGCTGTGACACGTCAAGCTCGCGGAAGATGAGCGTCGCCGGACTCGAGCACCCGGTGCAACTCGTGCCGACGGTCGCGGCATAGGTGATCTTGACGTTGAACAGGAACCACTCCGACGTGGCGTCCAGCGACTGCAGTTCGTTCGGCGGAACCGACGCCACCATTTCGATCAGCGCCGCGCCTGGACCGTCCCAGTTCATGGTGTACGCCGAAATGCCGGCGACGCCCGCCTCGGCGCTCCAGGTGTCGAGGCAGTTGACCGCGGCATCGGAGATGACAGCGTTCGCTGACAGCACGTTACCGCGGCACGTACCCGCGTTGAACATCGACCACCACAGCGGCAGAGCAGCGGAGCCATTGGACGTCGCGAGGTAGACGAATGCCTGGGCGCCGGACAGCTGTGGAATCGGCGCGGGTGGCGTGAACGACAGCACCAAGGTCGCGCTGCCCGAGTTGGTGTTGCAGGCGAACGTCTTGTCGAGCGTGCCGCCGTCGCCGACGCAGTCGGACCACCCGATGTTGAGCGACGTGGCGGCGCGGGCGGAAACGCTGGCGGTCAGCAAGAGCAGGGCGCACAGCGAAAGCATTCGCTTCATCGCGAGCTCCTGTCGGTGGGGGTGAGCTTGGTTCGAGCGCGAAACGCGAACGGCCACCCGGTCGGGGGTGGCCGTCGCGCACAGCGGTCAGATCCTGAAGCGAGCTTAGCGGTACAGCGACTTGAGCTGGCCCCACGACTTGTTGTTGGTCGGCGTCGCGCCGGGGCAGCCCGGCAGGCCGACACCACCACCCTGCCACGTCGCGAACGTGCGCGGGCCGGAAGCGGTCATGTGGAAATCGCCCACGCCGACCGGCTGCGACACGTCGAGCTTGGCGAAGTAGAGGCACGCCGGGTTCGAGCAGCCGGGGCAGGTCGGGCCGACGGTACCCGTGTAGGCGATCTTGACGTTGAACAGGAACCACTCCGACGCGTCATCGAGCGACTGCAGCTGGCTCGGCGGAACCGCCGCGGCGCAATCGATCAGCGCCGTGCCGGGGCCGTTCCAAGTCATGTTGTAAGCCGCGATGCCCGCGACGCCCGCCTGAGCATTCCAGGCGTCGAAGCAGTTGGCCGCGCTGCTGGGAATCGACGCATTCGCCGTCAGTGCCGACGCGCGGCAAGTGCCGGCGTTGAACATCGACCACCACAGCGGCAGGGCGGCGGAACCGTTCGAGGTCGCGACGTACACGTACGCCTCGGCGCCCGACATCTGCGGAATGCCACCGGTGGGCGGCGTGAACGACAGCACCGCCGTCGCGTTTCCGTTGTTCGTGTTGCAGGCGAACGTCTTGTCCGTCGCACCCGCATCGCCGACGCAGTTCGTCCAGGCGATGTTGAGCACCGACGCCGACGCCGCGGCGACGCTCATCAGGAGCAGAGCGCCACTCAGCAGGAGCAGCTTCTTCATGGGGGAACCTCCGGAGTTGGGATAGGGGACGATGGGCTGCACGGCTGCATTGCGACGGGTCGTGTGGCATGGGGAGGCACGACCCATCCCAACCGGCATCAAGTCTAGCATAGGGAGTCAACGCCGAGTCAAAGCGTAAGTTGAGGGCGGACCGGGCGTCGTCAAAGGCGCGCCCGAGCACGTCTGGAGCGGGCCACGGGCAAACGAGACCGGCCGATCGGTACTAGCGGTAGAGCGACTTGATCTCGCCCCAAGTCCTCCTGGCCGCTGGCGTCGCCTGGGAAGCCGGGCAGTACGGGAAGTACGGGATGCTCGCGCCCCCGCCCTGCCAACTCACCATCGTGCGCGGGCCGGTGGCGACGAATTGATTGACGTCGCCCGAGGACTGCGCGATGTCCAGCCCATGGAACAGCAGGCAGGCCGGCGACGAGCACCCCGGGCAGGCGCCGCCCACTGTGCCCGAGTAGGCAATTCTGCAATTGAAGAGGAAGTACTCGTCGGTGTCGTCAAGCGTCAGCGAGGTGCCCTCTGGCAAGCCCGCGCCCATGTCTATCCTCGCTGTGCCGGGCCCGTCCCAATCGATCCAGTACGCCGCGAGGGCCTGCGCGGATGCCTGGCCGCTCCAGCCGTCGAGGCAGTGGACGGCGTTGTCCGAGATGATGGTGTTGGCGCTCAGCCCCGGCTCACGGCAGGTGCCGGCGTTGAACGTCGACCACCACATCGGCAGATCCACCGCGCCGTTCGAGGTTGCGACGTACACGAGCGCCTCGGCGCCCGTCATCCGCGAAATGCCGCCCGTCGGGGTTACGAGCGAGAGCACCAGCGTCGACCTGCCCGAGTTGGTGTTGCAGGCGAACGCCTTGTCGACCGTGCCGCCGTCGCCGACGCAGTTGTCCCAAGCGATGTTGAGCTGGGTGGCCGACGCGCTCGTCGCGAGCGTGAGCAGCAGGCCGGCACACCCAAGGGCGATCTTCACGGTGCGGCTCCTCCACGGCGTGCTCCTGCGGCTGTCACCCGACGCCATGAAGGCTACTCCAGCCCGCATGCAGGATCACATGAAAACGCGAACGGCCACCCCGCAAAGGGTGGCCGTTCGATGAAGCGTATGCAGCCGGGGACTAGCGGTACAGCGACTTCAGCTGGCCCCACGACTTGTTGTTGGTCGGCGTCGCCGCCGGGCAGCCCGGCAGGCCGATGCCACCACCCTGCCACGTCGCGAACGTGCGCGGGCCGGAGGCGGTCATGTGGAAATCGCCCACGCCAACGGGCTCCGACACGTCGAGCTTGGCGAAGTAGAGACAGGCCGGGGTCGAGCAGCCGGGGCAGGTCGGGCCGACGGTACCCGTGTAGGCGATCTTGACGTTGAACAGGAACCACTCGGACTGGTCGTCGAGCGACTGCAGCTGGCTCGGCGGAACCGCCGCGGCGCAATCGATCAGCGCCGTGCCGGGGCCGTTCCAGCTCATGTTGTAAGCCGCGACACCCGCGACGCCCGCCTGAGCATTCCAGGCGTCGAAGCAGTTGGCCGCGCTGCTGGGAATCGACGCATTCGCCGTCAGTGCCGACGCGCGGCAGGTGCCAGCGTTGAACATCGACCACCACAGCGGCAGAGCCGACGCGCCGTTCGAGGTCGCGACGTACACGTACGCCTCGGCGCCCGACATCTGCGGAATGCCACCGGTGGGCGGCGTGAACGACAGCACCGCGGTCGCGTTTCCGTTGTTCGTGTTGCAGGCGAACGTCTTGTCCGTCGCACCCGCATCGCCGACGCAGTTCGTCCAAGCGATGTTGAGCTGCGCGGCCGACGCCACGGCGACGCTCATCAGGAGCAGAGCGCCAGACAGAAGAAGCAGCTTCTTCATGATTTTCCTCCGGAGCTGGGATAGGGGATGAAGGTTGCGCTTGGTTGTCTGCCGACGGGCTGCGCGGCGGCGCACCGCAGCGCAGCCCATCCCAACTTCAGTTGCTCAGCAGGGCGAGCCGGTCGCCGACGTGTGGTGGCCACCGAGCAGGCCGAGCGCGACCGACAGGTCGTTCGTCGTGACGCTGCCGTTCTCGTCGTAGTCGGTGCGGCCGTAGTACACGTGGAAACCGAGGTCGGCAAGACCGATCGACAGGTCGTTCGTCGTCTCTCCGCTCACGCCGTCGAGGTCGAGGATGTTCGCGGTGACGCTCGAGAGCAGCGTCGTGCCCGCGTAGAGCTTCATGCAGCCAGCACCGTTCACCGCCGCGCCGAAGCTGTTGCCGAGGAGCGTGAGGTACACGGTCCCCGTCACGTCGGTGTACGCGCCCGTGGTCTTCGCGGCGCAGTTCGTCGTGTAGTTCGCGTTCAGCTGGTTGCTCGCGATCTTGGTGTCCGCGGTGCAACCGGAGAAATCGGCCTTCACGAACTGCTGGTTCAGCGGGTTGCCACCGACGTCGCGAACGATCACCTGGAAACGCCCGTCGATCGTGTCGGGGACGCCAGCGGCGTTGCCGACGAGACGGATGTAGGTCGGGAACGTCGACGTGCCCGGGCTCGGAACGCCCGCCATCGCCGCGGCCGCGATGAACACACCGCAAGCGGCAAGGAGCGTGGCCTTGCGGATCAAACCAGTCATTGTTGCACCTCCCGAAGTGGTAAAACCTGTTGCTGAGTTCCAAGCAAGGCTAGTTGCGCGCAATCAGGTCTGGCTGCGAGCCACCTCCTTTCGAACTCTTATCTCTTCGAAGTCGTTGAGTTCGATTGCCTTGGCGGGCTTATCTGCCGCGTTCGCAAGACCTTCGACCGTAAAAGTCTAGGGTGCCTGTTCTCGCGGTGTCAAGAAAGTTTTTCGTGACACCCCGCCGCTGCTCGGCTCGCGTTTCCCTGGCCCTGCCCGGGCTTCTGTGGCGTGTTGCGCTGTGAATCAACCTCCGACTCAAACCACCTCTTTTCAACTAGTTACCAGCCCCATGGTGGGCGAAACAGGGCTCGAACCTGTGACCCCTTGCGTGTAAGGCAAGTGCTCTACCCGCTGAGCTATTCGCCCGGTTCCGACCCGCCTCCGCGCACCAGGAGCGAAGCCGGAAGGAGCACGCAGTAACCCGCCACGAGCAGCGCCGGAGCGAGCGTGATGGACCCCCTCGAAAGGCTCAGATAGCCCGCGAAGAGGGCCAGGACGCCGGCGAGCAGGATGACGGTGTTGAGCGTTCCCCAGCGAAAACCGAGGGGCGCTTCAGGCGCCTGCATCCTGGGCTTGAGCGACTTGGGACGGGTGACGGTGGACCTGCTGCCCATTTCCTGCTCCTCGAGAGTGCTCCGAATCGGAGACGGAAAAAATGCCGACGACCTCGACGGACCTTCGATCCGGTCGAGAACGTCGGCATGCAGCCGGAGCCGAGGGAAGGCCCGGGGCACGTGGACGATCTCAGCGCGGATCGCTTGGTTGTGCCGCCGCCTCCGATGGGGCGCACCTTCTAATACCGCGCCCGGCGCAGGCGGTTCCAGGAAACATTGAAAATGCGGGCGTTCGGCGCGGTTCCTACCCTTCCAACGTCCGATTGAGCGCGCCCGAACGAAAGCCCTCGAGATCGAGGGAGACGAACGTGAAGCCTGCGCCCCGCACCGCCGCGACCACCGCCTCGCGCGTGGCCGGATGGAGCAGCCCGGCGAGCTGGTCGAGCGGCACCTCGATGCGCGCCACGTCGCCGTGGTGCCGCACGCGCAGCACGTCGAAGCCGAGTCCGCGCAGCGCGTCCTCGGCGCGTTCGACCTGCGCGAGCGCCTCGCGCGTGATCGGGGTGCCGTAGGGGATGCGCGAGGCGAGGCAGGGCGAAGCGGGCTTGCCGCTGCTCGCGAGCCCCAGATGGGCGGCCGCGGCGCGGACGTCGGCCTTCGTGAAGCCGAGGTCGGCAAGTGGCGAGATCACGTCGCTCTCGTCGGCGGCTCGACGGCCGGGACGATGGTCCGACAGATCGTCGAAGATGGTGCCGTCGACGATGGCGTCCGCGCCGACGCGCCCGGCGACGAGACGCAATTGACGGTAGAGCTCCGACTTGCAGTGGTAGCAGCGGTCGGGTGCGTTGGCCGCGAAGGCGGGATCGGCGAGCTCGCCCGTCGTCACGATTTCGACGCGAGCGCCGATCGCTCGTCCCTGCGCGAGCGCGAGCTCCAGCTCGCGGCTCGAATAGGAGTCCGAGCGCCCGATGACGCCGATGGCCCGATCGCCCAGCCGCTCGTGCGCGACGCGCAGCACGAGGCTCGAGTCGACGCCGCCCGAGTACGCCACGACCACGCGGCCGAGCGATTCGAGCCGGGCGCCGAGGCCATCGAGGCGCTCGTGCCAGCTGAGCCCGGGGAGCGGACGCGCGTGCGGGTCGCGAATCGAGAGCAGCTCGGGGGGAGACATGCGGGCCAAGCCTATCACGCGCCCGCGCTCAGCGGGCGGAGTCGGGCGGCGCGTCCTCTGCCGAGTCGTCGCGCGCCTCGGCCGCCTGCAGCGCGTGCGCGGCCGAGATGTTGGCGAGGTGCTGCGCGAACGTGGCGGCGAAGAGGTGGTGGCCGTCGCCGCGGGCCACGAAGTAGAGCTCGTTCGAGAGCGGCGAGGCGTGGACGACCGCCTCGATGCTGGCGTAGCCCGGCGCGCAGATCGGCCCGGGCGGCAGGCCGTCGTGCAGGTAGGTGTTGTAGGGCGACTCGACGCGCAGGTCGCGCAGCGAGAGCCGCGAGCGCGGATTGCGGCCGAGCGCGTAGCCCACGGTCGGATCGGCCTGCAGCCGCATCTCGCGCTGCAGGCGGTTCAGGTAGACGCGCGCGATGCGGGGCCGCTCGCTCGCCGCCTGCGCCTCGGCCTCGACGATCGAGGCCAGCGTGAGCAGCCGGTGCGTGTCGAAGCCGAGCGGCAGCGCGTCGCAGTCCGCGGTCGCGCGCGCGACGCGGTCGTGGGTGTGCTCGACCATGGTGCGCAGCACGACCTCGGGCGGCGTGCCGGGCAGCCAGCCGTACGAGTCCGGCGCGAGGTAGCCCTCGAGCGAGGGCGCGGCGACGTGCAGCGAGTCGAGCAGCGCGGGATCGTGCGCGAGCGAGTCGATGGCCTGCGCGCGAACGCCCAGCCGGGCGCCCAGCAGGTCCGAGATCTCGGCGAGCGTGAGCCCCTCGGGGATCGTGAGCAGGTCGAGCCCGTACATGCCGCGGTCGAGCGCGCGCAGCAGCGCGGGCACGGTGATGCCGAGCCGGAAGGCGTACTCGCCCGCCTTGATGTGGCGGTCGAGGTTCATCAACCGTGCGAGCACGAGGAAGCCGAACGGGCTGTGGACCACGCCCGCGCGCTGCAGGTCCGTGGCGACGGCGCGCAGCGATTCGCGCCGCTCGATCACGATGGTGGCGTGCCGGGCGGGCGGGAACGGCCCGGCGGGCAGGAAGAGCTCCCACGCCGGCGCGAGCAGCGCGACAAGCAGCAGCAGCCACGCCCAGCGGCGCGGCCGGAACGCCCCGCGGCGCTGCACCGCGCTCACGCGCGCGCCCCGGTGCGAAGGCTCGCGGAGGCGCGAAGGCTCGCGGAGGCGCGGCGGGCCGGGCGCGCGACGCTCCCGCTCACGCGCGCTCCGCGTCTCGGGCGCGCGCGGCGAGCCGCGCGAGCCACGACTCGAGCAGCGCGACGGCGGCGCCCTCGTCGACGCGCGCCTTGCGCCGGCCGGTGCGCTCGCCGCGCTCGTGCATGCGGCGCTCAGCGAGCGCGGAGGTCAGCCGCTCGTCCCACGTGTCGACGGGCAGCCCGCTCGTCTCGCGCAGCGCCGCGGCGAAGCGCTCGGCCGCCTCCGCGGCGCTGCCGCGATCGCCCGAGAGCAGCAGCGGCAGCCCGACCACGATCGACTCGGCCTCGACCGCGCCGGCCACGGCGGCCACCTGCGCGGGCGCCTCGGAGGGCGACCGGACCTTCAGGGTCTCGAGCCCCGTCGCGATCGTTCCGGTCGGATCGCAGACGGCGAGGCCGATGCGGCGCTCGCCCCAATCCACGGCGAGGATTCGCGGCAACCAGGCTCCGTTCGAGGCGCCGCAGCGGCGCTCAGGCGTCGGCGGCGCGCTGCGGCGAGGCCGGCCGGTACTTGACGAGGTGGCAGATCGTGCCGTTGGGGCCGAACTTGAAGTCGACCTCGTCGCAGCACGCCCGCATGATGAAGATACCGCGGCCGCGCATGTCGAGCAGGTGATCGGGAGTCGTCACGTCGGGGTTCAGGCTCTGCAGGTCGAAGCCCTTGCCCTCGTCGTGCACGAACACCTCGAGCTTGTCGGCGTGGAGCTCGAAGCGCACCTCGTAGCTCTTGTTGGCGTCCCGCTTGTGCCCGTGCTGCACGGCGTTCGTGCCGGCCTCGATCACAGACATGACGGTCTGCGAGGTGGCGTCGTCGTCGAACCCCAGGCGCTCGCAAATCGCTGCTGTCACGCGATCCAGGATCGCGAGCAGTTCGAGGCGACTTGGCAGGTCGAGGGTGATGCGATCGGGGAGCTGGGCTTCCGCCATGCGGGATCCGTGAGATCCTAGCCGCTGGATCGGGCCGGGTACGCCCGAAGGATCTCGAGCGCCCGGGAAAAGTCCTCGGGCAGTGCCGACGAGAAGCTCAGCGTGGCCCCGGTGACCGGATGCGCCAGCTTCAGCTCGGCCGCGTGCAGCGCCTGCCGGCGCATCGTGCGCAGCAGAGCGTCCGCGAGGCTACGCTGGGCCGGGCGCAGGCTCAACGACTTTCTGAGGCGCCCGCCGTAGGTCGGATCGCCCACGACCGGGTGCTTCAGGGCCGCGAAATGCACCCGGATCTGGTGGGTCCGGCCGGTTTCGAGGCGCGCCTCGACGTGGGTCGCGACCCCGAAGCGCTCGAGCACGCGCCAGCGCGTCCGGGCCGGCCGGCCGCCATGGCGGACGACGGCCATGCGCGTCCGCTCGCGCGGATCGCGGCCGATCGGCAGGTCGACGAGGCCTTCCGACGGCCCCGGATCGCCCCAGACGAGTGCGTGGTAGACGCGCGCCACCTCGTGCGCGCGCAGCGCCTCGACGAGCGCGAGGTAGGCGGTTTCCGTCTTGGCGACGACGAGCAGGCCGGAGGTGTCCTTGTCGAGCCGGTGCACGATCCCGGGGCGGCCCTCGCCGCCCACGCGAGCGACCACGGGCGCGTGGTGGAGCAGCGCGTGAACGAGCGTGCCGCTCTGGACCCCGGCGCCGGGATGGACGACCAGGCCCGCCGGCTTCTCGAGCACGAGCAGGTCGTGGTCCTCGAAGACAATCGCGAGCGGGCGGTCCTCGGCGACGAGCCGCGAAGGTCGCCGCGGGGGAATCTCGACGGTGACGCGATCGTGCTCGCGCAGGCGCAGCGCCTGACGCGCCGGGCGCGCGTTCACGCACACGCGGCCCGCCTCGATCAGCGTCTGGATCCGGCTACGCGAGAGGCCGATCCGCGCCCTCGCGAGCCAGCGATCCACCCGCTGGCCCGCTCCCGCCGCCGGCACCGTCAGGTCCACCACCTTCGTCATGCGTTCCGCTCTCCGCTTCGCCCGCCGGCGGCGGCGCACCCGGGGCGGCGTCGCCCGCTGCCGGCGCGCTCTCGTCCGTCCACTTGAGCGCGAACAGCACGACGCCGAACGTCACCGCCATGTCGGCGAGGTTGAAGACCGGGAACTCGTGCGGCCCCCACGACAGCAGGATGAAATCGACGACCTGCCCGGTGCGCACGCGGTCGATCAGGTTGCCCATCGCGCCGCCCAGGATGAGCGCGAGCGAGAGCTGGCGCACCAGGGCGAGCTGCGCGTGGCGGTAGAACAGCGCGAACACCGCGACCGCCGCGACGAGCGAGAACACGTAGAGCGGCAGCCCGCGGCCCGCGAGCAGCGAGAACGCGATGCCGGAGTTGCGCGCGTACGTGAGCCGCACGACGTGATCGATCACGCGCACCGGCTCGCGCCAGGCGAGGTGCGCGTTCGCCCAGCGCTTCGTCCACTGATCGAACGCGACGATCCCGCCCGCGACGCCGAGCAGCAGCGGGAGCGACCGCTTCACTCTTCGGCCGCGGGAGCCGCCCGGCCTGCGCGCTGCTTGCGCTCCAGCTTCTCCTGCTCGTCGAGCGAGAGCCTCGCCCACGGCAGCGCCTCGAGCCTCGAGCGCGAGATCGGCTTGCCGGAGATCTCGCAGATGCCGTACGTGCCGTTGAACACGCGCCGCAGCGCGTCGTCGATCTCGAGCAGCAACCGGCCTTCCTTGGACGCGATGTCGAACGCCTTCTCGCGCTCCATGCTGTCGGTGCCGGCGTCCGCCATGTGGAACGAGTAGCCGGAGAGCTCGCCCGCCGAATCGCGCGGGTTGACCTTGAGCACGGTGTTCTCGAGATGGCCCATCTCACGCATGATGCGGGTGCGCTCCTCGAGCAGGCGCTGCTCGAAGTGCTTCAGGTCTTCCGGGGTCAAGCGATCGTCTCCCTTTCTCATGGCGGGCGCCGGCCGCGCCGACGTGCCGGACGGCGCGAGCGGGCGCGATGGGCCGACCGGGCGGGCCGTCGGCACGCGCGGCTTGGCCTGGGCGCTCGGCGGCAGCACGCCGAGCGGTCGCACTTCGGGCGCGGGACGCGAAGCGGCCTTGCCCTTCGCGGGGCGGGCGGCGCGGGCGGCGTTGGCCTTGGCCTCTGCGGTGGCGGGAACGAGACGCGGCGGCCTGGGCGGCGCGGCCGCCGCCTTGGCGGCGGCGATCTGCGCGTTCGAGACCGCGGGCTTGCCGATCACACGCGGCAGGGGCTTTCCATCCTTGCCCAGCACCGGCTTGGCGACGACCCGGGCCGCAGGCTTGGCCGGCTTCAGCGGCTTGGCCGCTTTCGCCGCGGGCTTGGCGGCGGGGCGCACCGGCGCTTTCGCCGGCTTCGTCGCCTTGACCGGCTGCGCGGCCTTCGCGGCCTTGACCGGCTGCGCGGCCTTCGCCGCCTTCGCCGGCTTGACCCGCTGCGCGGCTTTCTTCGCGTTCGCCTTCGCGGCGGGTCTCGCCGCCGGCTTGCGCGCGGGCTTCGCGGCCTTCTTCGCCGGCGTGCGGGCTGCGCTCTTCTTGTGCGCGGTCGCCATCGTCCTCTTACCTCCGTTGGCCCGGCCGATCACCGGGCTCGTCTTCACGACTTCGGGGCGGCTTCGTCCAGCCTGCGCACGACCTCGGTCACGAGGCGCTGCAGCACCGGCGCGGTGCGGCCCGCGACGGCGAGCACCGCCGCGAGGTCGACCGCGTGCAACACGTCGGGCAGGCACGCGTCGGTCACCACGTTGAACGCCAGCACGCGCTGGCCACCGTGCACGGCCACGAGGTTCTCGGGCACGAGCGACATGCCGACGACGTCGGCGCCGATCCCGCGCAGGAAGCGGTACTCGGCCCCGGTCTCGAGATTGGGCCCCGACACCGCGACGAACACGCCGCGCTGGAGCGGGATCCCGAGCTCGCGCGCGACGCGCTCGGCGAGCGCGACGAGCGGGCGCGAGTACGGCTCGCTCATGTCGGGAAAGCGCGGGCCCAGCTCGTCGTCGTTGGGCCCGATGAGCGGGTTGTCGCCCATCAGATTGATGTGGTCCGTCGTCACGACGATCGAACCCGGTGGCATGTTCGGGTTCATGCCGCCGCCCGCGTTCGTGATGATCATCGTGCGGCAGCCGAGCGCGGCGAGCACGCGGGTGGGGAACGCCACCTGCCGCATGCTGTAGCCCTCGTAGTAGTGCACGCGCCCCTTCATCATCGCCACGCGCCGGCCCGCGAGCGTGCCCAGGTGCAGCTCGCCCGCGTGGCTCTCGACCGTAGAGCGCGGGAAGTGCGGGATCTCCGCGTACGGCACGACCGCCTCGAGCTCGAGCGCGTCGGCGAAATCGCCGAGCCCCGTACCGAGGATGATGCCCGCTTCGGGCGCGTGCCGGATGCGGCCGCGCACGTGCGCCGCCGCTTCGCGGATCTGGGTCAACAGCTCGCTCGCCATCTCGATCCTCGTCCGCCCGGCGGCGCGCGCAGGCGCGCCCGCGTGCGGCGCGGGTGAAACCGTCACAGGCCCGACAGCGTCGGCACGAGCCAGCGCTGCAGGAAGATCAGCAACAGCATCGCGATCATCGGCGCGAGATCGAGGCCGCTGACCACCGTCGGGAAGAGCCGCCGGATCGGCCCGCAGACGAAGTCCGACACGCGCTCGAGCAGCTGCACGATCGGATTGCCACGATCGTGCGGGAACCACGACAGCACGGCGTTGGCGAGGATCACGAGCATCAACCCGTTCAGCAGCAGGTTGAGCACGACCCCCAGCGCCCCGAAGAAGTTCCCGATCACCTCCGCACTCCCCCGATCCCGCGCGCGCCGAAGATCGCGGTGCCGACGCGCACCATCGTCGCGCCCTCCTCGATGGCGACCTCGAAGTCGCCGCTCATGCCCATCGACAGCTCCGGCAGCGGCCGTCCGAGCCGGCGCTCGCCTGCTTCGCGCAGCGCGCGCAGTTGCGAGAAGCCCGCGCGCGCCGCTTCGGGCGCCTCGACCGGCGCGCCCACCGTCATCAGCCCGCGCAACTCGAGGCCCGCGAGCCCCGAGAGCGCGTCCAACAGAGCGGGCAACGCCGCCGGCGCCACGCCGAACTTGCCGGACTCCCCGCTCACGTTCACCTCCACCAGCACCGGGACGGTGCGCCCCGCGTTCGCCGCGCGCTGCGCGAGCGCCACGCCCAACGCCTCATCGTCGACGCCGTGCACGACGTCGAACGCCTCGAGCGCGCGGTTCACCTTGTTGCGCTGGAGATGACCGATCAGGTGCCAGCGCGCCGCGTCCCGCCCGATGCCTTGCTGGTGCTGCTCCGCCTCCTGCACCCGGTTCTCGCCGAGGTCCGAGAGGCCGAGCGCCACCGCCTCGGCGAGCGATTCGACCGGCTGCGTCTTGACCACTCCGATCAGCGTGACGCCTCCGGCCGGACGGCCCGCGCGCCGCTCGGCGGCCGCGATGCGATCGCGGACCTCGGCCAGTCGACGCGCCAGTCCACCCGGGTCGGCGTTCACGGGACGGCGGAGACTACGCACGCACCCCGGTCGCGGCAAGGGCAAAACACCGCGCCGGACGGGTGCGCGCCGCGCTGTCGTGGGGGACCGGCCGGGCGCAGCCGGAGCGGCCGCGGGGGGACCGACGCGAACGGCCGACCCGATCGGGCCGGCCGTCGTACGAGGTGGTGGAGGCGGCGGGAATCGAACCCGCGTCCGAGAGAACTTCCCGAAAGAGTCCTACAGGCGTGTCCGACCGTTTGGATCTCGCGCGCTTTGCTCCGGCCGGCGGGATCGCCGCGCGCCAGCCCGATTGGATCTCGTCCGCCACGGTCGGGCCGCCGCTTTGGACCAGCCTGCGATTTTCTGGCGCCCGCTCCAGCCCCCACAGGCGGGGTCCGGGAAGGCGTCACTGCCTAATTAGGCAGCGAGAGCCATCTGCTCGTTGGCAGATGAATGTTCCCGCTTTTTTGACGAGGTCACGGGTCCCCGGCCTGCACTCGTTCGTTCTACTCCCCCGTCGAGGCCTTTCGCCCCCCACTCAAAACGGGATGTCGTCGTCCGTGCCGCCGCCGCCGAACTCGGCGAGGTTGTCATCGGCGCCGACCGGCGCGGCCATGTCGTCCGGACGATCGAAGCCGCCGCCCGCGCCGCCCGCGCCGCCCGAAGGCCGCCCGCCGATGAAGCGGACGTCGCGCGCCACGACCTCGGTCGAGAAGCGCTTCTGGCCCTGCTGGTCCTGCCACTGCCGCGTGCGCAACGAGCCCTCGACGAAGACCTGGCGGCCCTTGGTCAGGAACTTCTTCACGTTGTCGGCCTGCTTGCCAAAGACCACCACCGAATGCCACTCGGTGGCGTCCTGCCAGCCGCCGTTGCCGTCCGGGCGCCGCTCGGTCGTCGCGATGCGCAGGTTCGCGACCGTGGTGCCGCCCTGCGTGTAGCGGACCTCGGGATCCCGGCCGAGATTGCCGAGAAGGAACACCCTGTTGACGCTCATGCGGAACTCCTTGAACGAGGGCGGCGCGCCGTCGAGGCGCGGACCGCAGGGGCGAAATCGCGCTTCAGCATAGGGCCTGCCGCGCCCGAACCCAAGCGCGCGGTTTGACGCTCCATGCGCCGCCGACTATCTTCGACGCCCGATTCGCCACCGAGATTCATCGGGGCGTGGCGCAGTCCGGTAGCGCACCTGCTTTGGGAGCAGGGAGTCGGAGGTTCAAATCCTCTCGCCCCGACCAGCTTCCCTCTCGAGGGCAGGCTCCGCAGCGCCGGAGTGCGGCGCTCGAGCCCGCCTTGCGCCTGTAGCTCAGTTGGAGAGAGCAACGGATTTCTAATCCGTAGGTCGGGGGTTCGATTCCCTCCAGGCGCGCCAGCGTCGCCGTCGTGTGGCCCGGGTCGAGAATGGTGGTGGATGTAGCTCAGCTGGCAGAGCATCGGGTTGTGGTCCCGAGGGTCGTGGGTTCGAACCCCATCATCCACCCCATCCTCCTTCCGGGCCGGGCGAACCGGACCCGCGCCGCCCGGAGCCCCGACGCATGAGACGCGCGAAGATCGTCTGCACGCTCGGCCCGGCGACCGCGTCCTACGAGGCGATCCGCGCGCTCGTCGAGGCGGGCATGGACGTCGCGCGGCTCAACTTCTCGCACGGCGATCGCGCGCGGCACCTCGAGATCTACCGCCACGTGCGGCGCGCCTCGGACGAGAGCGGCCACGCCGTCGGCGTGCTCGCGGACCTCCAGGGCCCGAAGATCCGGCTCGGCACGTTCGCGAGCGGCCCGGCGACGCTCGTCGCCGGCGCGACCTTCACGCTCACGACCGAGGAGGTCCCGGGCGATGCGACGCGCGCCTCGACGACCTACGCCGCGCTGCCGGGCGACGTGCACGCGGGCGACGCGATCCTGATCGACGACGGCAACGTGCGGCTGCGCGTCGAGTCGGTCGACGGCGTGCGCATCGCGTGCACGGTGATCGAGGGCGGCGTGGTCTCCGACCACAAGGGCATCAACCTGCCCGGCGTGCGCGTGAGCGCGGCGAGCCTTAGCCCGAAGGACCGCGACGATCTCGCCTTCGCGCTCTCGCTGCGCGTCGACCTCATCGCGCTCTCGTTCGTGCGCTCGCCCGACGACGTGCGCGACGTGCACGCGGTGATGGACGCGAACGGCGGGCGCCTGCCGGTCATCGCGAAGATCGAGAAGCCGGAGGCGGTCGCGCGGCTCGACGACGTCGTGCGCGCGTTCGATGGCGTGATGGTGGCGCGCGGCGACCTCGGCGTCGAGATCCCGCTCGAGCAGGTGCCGCTCGTCCAGAAGCGCGCGATCCGGCTGGCCCGCGAGGCCGCGAAGCCCGTCATCGTCGCGACGCAGATGCTCGAGTCGATGATCACGCACTCCCGGCCCACGCGCGCCGAGGCGTCGGACGTCGCGAACGCCGTGCTCGACGGCGCGGACGCGCTCATGCTCTCGGGCGAGACGAGCGTGGGCGCGCACCCGGTCGAGACCGTGCAGACGATGGCGCGCATCATCACCGCGGCCGAGCAGCAGGCGCTCGAGAGCCGCGCGGGCGTCGCGCGCCGCCGCGAGTCGCGCGGCGACGCCATCGCCGCCGCGGCGGTGCGGATCGCCGAGGACACGAGCGCGCGGGCGCTCGTCGCGTTCACGACCTCCGGGGCATCGGCGCGCAGCGTCTCCAGCCACCGGCCCGCGATGCCGCTGCTCGCGTTCACGTCGGAGCCCGCGGTGCGCAGCCAGCTCGCGCTCCAGTGGGGCATCGAGACGTTCGTCGTGCCGAGCGCCGACAGCACCGATGCGATGGTGCACCAGGTGGAGCGCGCGCTGCTCGACCTGGGCCGCGCGGCCGCGGGCGAGCTCGTCGTCATCGTGGCGGGCACGCCACCGGGCCGCAGCGGGAGCACGAACACCGTGCGCGTGCACAAGCTCGCCGGCGATTAGCGGCCGCTCAGGAGATCTCCGCGAGCACGCGCGCCACGAGCTCTTCGGCGCGGAACGGCTTGCCGACGAGCAGCACGCGCCCGAGCCCGGCGAGGTCCTCGCGCAGCGTCTCGCCGCCGAAGCCCGACATGAACATCACCCGGCGCACGAGGCCCTCGGCGAGGAGCTGTCGCGCGATCGCGGGCCCGCCGATGCCCGGCATGCGCACGTCGGTGAGCAGCAGGTCCAGCGCCCGCGGCTCGCGGCGCGCGAGCTCCATCGCCTCCCCGGCGCCGCCGGCGGTGCGCACCTCGATCCCGGCGTTCTCGAGCATCGCGACCACGAGCCGGCGCACGCGCTCGTCGTCGTCGACGACGAGCACGCGCGGCGGCAGGGCCGGCACGCCCGGTGCGGCGGCGGGCGCGGGCGCCGCCGCGCCGGGCCGCGGTTCGCACTCCGGAAGGAAGAGGTGGAACGTCGCGCCGCCGCCCGCTCCGCTCTCGACCTCGATGAAGCCCTGCGCCTCGACGACGATGCCGTGCACCGAGGCGAGCCCGAGTCCCGTGCCCTTGCCGGGCGGTTTGGTCGTGAAGAACGGCTCGAACAGGTTGGGCTTCACGTGCTCCGGAATGCCGTGGCCGGTGTCGATCACGCTCAGGCGCGCGTGCGGACCGTCGCGCCGCGCTCCGCGCCCCGCACGCTCCTGCGGCGTGATCGAAACCCGCTCGAGCCGGATGCGCAGCAGCCCGCCGCCCGCCATGGCGTCGCCGGCGTTGATCACGAGGTTCAGGATCGCCTGCTCGAGCTGCGTCGGATCGATCACGACCCACGGTCCCGCGCCGCGCTCGGGCAGCTCGAGCCGCACCTCGCTCGAGCGTCCGGCGAGGCGGCGGACGAGCGCATCGAGGCCCTCGACGAGGTCGCGCAGATCGAGCGCGCGCGGTTCGGTGTGCTGGCGGCGCGCGAACGCGAGCAGCTGACGCGTCAGGCGCGCGCTGCGCAGCGCGGCGCTGCGGATGTTCTGAACCTGGCGGCGGGCGTCCTCGGGGAGCTCGGGCCGGAGCAGCAGCAGGTCCGCCTCGCCGAGGATCGCGGTGAGCATGTTGTTGAAGTCGTGCGCGACGCCGCCCGCGAGCCGGCCCACGGCCTCGAGCTTCTGCACCGCGAGCAGGCGCTGCTCGGACTCGCGAAGCGCCTCGGACTGCCGGCGCGCCGCGGTGACGTCGCGAAAGCTCCAGACGCGCCCGACGACCTCGGAGCCGAGGCGCTGCGGGATCGAGTAGCGCTCGAACACGCGGCCGTCACGCAGGTGCAGTTCGTCGTGCGTGCTCGCCTCGGGCTGCGCGTAGAGCTCGCGCACGCGCGCCATGAAGCCCTCGGGGTCGGCAAGCTGCGAAACGGCGAACTCGAGCGCCTTCTGGTTGTCGTCCGAGGCCAGGAACTCCGGGGCGATCCGCCACATCTCGACGAACTTGCGGTTGTAGCCCGCGAACCGCCCTTCGCGGTTGACGACGAGAATGCCGTCGGTCGTCGACTCGAGCGTCGACTGGACGAGCGAGAGCGCGCGGCGCAGCGCGTCGATCTGCTGATGGTGCTGCGTCACGTCGTGGATGATCGCGAGCGAACTGCCGTCCACGAGGTAGCGGATCGAGAGCTCCGCGAGGATGCGCGACCCGTCCCGGCGCACCATCTCGCGCTCCTTGACGAGGCTCGCCGGCAGCGTCAGATCGGGGGCCGGGAACGGATCGCGCCGCAGCGACTCCGGGGTGAGCAGATCCGGCACCCGCATGCCGAGCAGCTCCTCGCGGCTGTAGCCCATCAGCTCGCACGCGCTGCGGTTCACGTGGAGGAGCCGCCCGACGGGATCGCAGACGAACATCGGCTCGAACGCCTCTTCGAAGAAGAATCCCGGATGGGGCGGTGCGGCGGCCGGTGCCGGATCGGGCGCGGGCGGGACGGCGCGTGGCGCGGGCGGACGTTCAGCCATGGCGGCGGAGCCTCGTGCGGTCCGGCGACGCGGGGCGCGAACGCCGGTGGGACGACTCTAGAGACGTTTCGAGCATCGCGCAGCAGGAAGCGCGGCGGCGCCGCCCGGGCGGACCCGGCGCGTGCGCCCTAGCCGCTGCGCAGCATCGCCGACAGCGCCGCGATCGCGCGGGCGCGGTGGGAGATGCGGTTCTTCTCGTCCGCGTCGAGCTCGGCGAGCGAGCGTCCGTCGGGAAGTCCGAACACGGGGTCGTAACCGAAGCCGTTGCGTCCACGGGGCGTTTCGAGGATCGCCCCGTCGAGCCGGCCCTCCGCCGCGAGCTCGCGACCGTCGGCGAACGCCGCCACACAGACGGTCCGGAAGCGCGCGGTGCGACGCTCGCGCGGCACGCCGGCGAGCGCGGCGAGCAGCCGGGCGATGTTGGCCGCCGGGTCCGCCGGCTCGCCCGCGTAGCGCGCCGAATGGACGCCGGGCGCGCCGCCGAGCGCGTCGACCTCGAGCCCCGTGTCGTCCGCGAGCGCCGGCAGTCCCGTGAGCGCGAGCGCCGCCCGCGCCTTGAGGCGCGCGTTCTCCTCGAGCGTCACGCCCGTCTCCTCGGGCGCGCTCGCGCCCGGCCAGTCCGAAAGCGGCACGATCGTCGGCGCCTCGCCGCCCTGGGCGCGCAGGGCGGCCCCGAGCTCGGCGGCCTTGTGGCGGTTGAACGTCGCGAGCACGAACCTCACGCCGCCGGATCCGGCAGCAGCCCCGAGCCTTCCAGCAGCCGGCGCTGGCGTGCGACCACGCGGCGCACCCCGCCGCGCGCGAGGCGCAGCAGCGCGCGCAGGTCGTCGTCGCCGAACGTCGTGCCCTCGCCGGTTCCCTGCACTTCGATGAAGCGGCCGCCGCCCGTCATCACGATGTTCATGTCGACGTCGGCCGAGGAGTCCTCGGCGTAGTCGAGATCGAGGCACGGCACGCCGCGCACGAGGCCCACCGAGATCGCCGCGACCGCGTCACGCAGCGGCGCGCGCGCGAGCGCGTTCTGGTTCGAGAGCGCGACGAACGCGTCGTGCAGCGCGACGAGGGCGCCGTTGATCGCCGCCGTGCGCGTGCCGCCGTCGGCTTCGAGCACGTCGCAGTCGAGCGTGATCGTGCGCTCGCCGAACGCCGTGAGGTCCGTCACCGCCCGCAACGAGCGGCCGATCAGGCGCTGGATCTCCTGCGCCCGTCCGCCCGTCTGGCTCGTGCGCGGCGTTCGCGTGTTGGTCGCGCGCGGCAGCATGCCGTACTCCGCCGTCACCCAGCCCTTGCCGCTGCCGCGCAGCCAGCCCGGCGTGCGCTCCTCGACGCTCGCGCTGCAGAGCACGCGCGTGCGGCCCATGTGGACCAGCGCCGAGCCCTCGGCGTGTGACATCACGCCGCGCTCGATCTTGAGCGCGCGCATCTCGCGCGGTGCGCGGCCGTCGTGTCGCGCGAACGCCGGTGCCTCCGGCGCCTGCGCCTCGCGATCGCGGATCGCCTTCGGCTGGCGCGTCACGACGCACGCTCGCTCGCCTGCCCGGGCTCGGGAGCGTGCGTGCGCTCGAACCACGGCAGATCGGTCTGGTCGACGACGGTCACCGGAGGCAACGGACGGCCCAGGAAGCCCTCCGCGACCTTCGCGAAGCTGCGTCGCCGCGGCTCATCGCTCAGGAAGAAGCGGTGCTGCGGCGCCGCGTCCGCGCCGGCGAGCAGCCCGCGCTCGCCCAGCAGCGCCGCCGTCGCGCGCACGGCCTCGGCGCCCGCGTCGATCAGCCGGACCGCGGGCCCCATCACCCCGGCGATGAGCGGCGCGAGCAGCGGGTAGTGCGTGCAGCCGAGGATCAGGCTCTCGAGCGATGCGCCCTCGAGCTCCGCGAGGTACTCCTCGGCGACGAGCCGCGTCACCGGATGATCGAGCCAGCCCTCCTCGACGAGCGGCACGAACAGCGGGCAGGCGCGCGCGCGGACGTCCGCGCGCGGCGCGAGGTGGTGGACCGCGTTCGCGTACGAGCCGCTGCCGATCGTGGCCAGCGTGCCGATCACGCCGATCCGGCCGTGCGGGCTCGCGGCCACCGCGGCGCGCGCCGCCGGCTCGATCACGCCGATCACCGGGATCGCGAAGCGCGTGCGCACCGCCTCGAGCGCATGGCTCGACGCCGTTCCGCACGCGACGAGCAGGCACTTGACGTCCTGGCGCGCGAGGAACGACGCGATCTCGAGGCTGAAGCGCGTCACGGTCTCGCCCGACTTGTTGCCGTACGGCAGTCGCGCCGTGTCGCCGAAGTAGACGATCGACTCGTGCGGCAGCCGCTGGAACAGCTCGCGGACCGCGGTCAGGCCGCCGATTCCCGAATCGAACACCCCGATCGGCCGTGCGTCGTGCGATGCGTTCATGCGTCTCCCTGGTTCACCGGCTCAATCCGCCTCGTGCGGATCGAGCGGTTGATCGAGCGGCAGGTGTCCGGCCAGCGAGCCGATCGGCTGCCCGCCGCAGACGATGCGCACGCGTTTCACCTCGGGCAGGTTCGCACCGAGCGTGCGCACGAGCGAGCCGAGCACGAGATCCTCCGCCTGCGTGCCGCCGTGGAAACCCTGCTGGAACGAGGGCGAAAGGTCCAGCGTCAACCGGCCCTGGTCGTCGAGGTAGACGTGGAGCACGGATGTGCCGGCGGGCAGCACCGCGACGCCGCGGTGCTGCGGACCGCGCACGAGCGCGTCGACGAGCTGGGCGACGCGGGCGTGGAGGTCGGACTTCTCGGGCAGCTCGCGCGCCTCGGTGACGAGGGTGTCGCCGCCGGCGTCCGCGAAGAAGAGCGTCGTGGCGCGCATGCCCGTCTGCACCGTGTCGGCCGCCGCCGCGGGCGGCAGCGGCGGCGAGAGCCGTTCGCGCAGCGTGCGCCAGCCCCAGACCCCCAGGGCCAGCACGGCGAGCAGCACGAGCAGCCGGAACGCGAGCTTCATCAGTGCCTCGACCAATCGAGGACGCCCTCGGCGATCGCGACGGCGAGATCGTGGAGCCCATCGGGCGCGGTGACGCGCGCGAGGTCGTCCGGCGAGGTGAGCGTCGCGCACTCGAGCACGAGCCCGGGCGCGTTGACGCCGAGCAGGGCCACCGGCAGCCGCTCGCGCACGCGCGCCGGCCCGAGCCCGTGGGCATCGAGTGCCGAGGCGATGTCGTCCGCCAGATCCCGGCTCTCGACCGCGTGACGCAGGGCGACGTCACGCCACGGCATGAGCGGCAGGCCGGCCGAGGCGTCGGACTCGCCCGCGTACGAAGCGGGCGGGCACCACAGCGAGGCGCCTCGCGCCCGCGTGCCCGGCACGCCGTCGAAGTGAAGCGCGATCACGAGGTCGGCGCGCGAGCGGTTCGCGAACTCGGCGCGGTCGTCGGGCGCGAGCGCGCGATCGTCCGTGCGCGTGAGCAGCACGCGCGCGCCGGTGCGCGCCTCGATCTCGCCCGTCAGCTGGCGCGCGAGCGCGAGCGTCAGGTCCTTCTCGCTCACGCCGCCCGCCTGAACGCCGGCGTCGGCGCCGCCGTGACCCGGATCGAGCACGACGACGTGGAGCGCGCGCGGCCCCGGCGGCCCCTCGGGCGCGAACGACTCGCCCTCGCCCGGAACGCGCGAGAGCTCGAGCGCGAGCTGTTCGCGGCGCGCCGGCGTGACGAGCCGGTAGCTCTGCACCTCGGGCGCGAGCTGGAGCTCGTAGGTGACGCCGTCGCTGCTCTCGAAGGCGCGGATGCGGCGCACGAGCGCGTTCGGCGGCAGGGAGTCCGGCGGCGGTCCCGCCGCCGCGCCCGGCAGCCAGATGCGGAAGTGGCCGCGGCCGCGGCCCATGACGCGCGCCTCCTCGGCGTGGGCGGTCGCGATCGCCAGGCGCGTCACGTCGGCCGATGGCACGCTCACGACCGGTGGCCCCACGAGTCCGCCCGCGGGCACGAGCCGCACGCGCGTGCCTCCGGCTTCGAGCACGAGGTGCATGCCGGTCGTATCGCGCGGCAGCTGGGTGAGGAGCGAGACGGGGATCTGCAGCTCACCGCCGCGCGATCGCACGGGCGCATCGAGGCGCAACGTGCGGTCGTCGAGGATGACGATGGGCACGTCGACGGTGAACGTCATCCGGTGCCCGATCGCGCGGATCACGAGCTTGCGCGTGTCGGAGCGCCAGAACTGAACGCCGCCCAGCAGCCGGGCGAAGTCGTCCGCGCCGATGCTGGGCACGCCGTCGACGCGCGCGACCGGCGCCGAGGGCGCGCCTGCGGGCGGCGGCGGCGCGGCGCGGGCGAGTGGGGCAAGCGTGGAGAGAAGCACGAGAAGCATCCGGCTGCCGGCCCTCGCCGCGGCGCGCCCGCGCCACGCCCGCCTCGGCGTCCCGCTCCGGTCCACCGCAATCCATTCGCGATCTGCCATCCCGGGCTGCGCGCTCCTCGAACGCAATCCGGATTCGCCCCGGTCCCCGGGCCGGCGTGCCGGATCCGTCACTCGCGTTCCCCGCGCCGGCGGACGCGATCGATCTCGCGGCGGGCGTCCCGCTCGGCGATCGCCGCGCGCTTGTCGTGCGTCTTCCTGCCCTTCGCGAGCGCGAGCAGCAGCTTGGCGCGGCCCTTCGAGAAGTAGAGCCGCAGCGGGATCAGCGTCAGGCCCTGCTGCGTCACGGCCCGGCCCAGCTTCTCGATCTCGGTGCGATGGAGCAGGAGCTTCCTCGGGCGCACCGGATCGAGGTTCCAGCGGTTCCCCTGCTCGTACGGCGGGATGTGCATCTGGCGCACCCAGATCTCGCCGTTGTCGATGCTGGCCCAGGCCTCCGCGAGGCTGGCCTTGCCGCCGCGCAGACTCTTCACCTCGGTGCCCGAGAGCACGAGCCCCGCCTCGACCGTCTCGAGCACGGCGTAGTCGTGACTCGCGCGGCGATTCTGGGCGATCAGGCGATCGGAGGACTCGTGGCTGGCGGTCATCTGCCGGGGCGGGGTCGCTGTGATGGTGCGGAAGGGGGGATTTGAACCCCCACACCCTTGCGGGCGCTAGAACCTGAATCTAGTGCGTCTGCCAGTTCCGCCACTTCCGCACTCAACCGGGGCGCGCATGTTAGGCGGTGGCCCGGGGCGCGTCAAAGCCGGCGCGTGCGAAAGCGCCGCGCCCGGCCGAGGCGCCGCGGATACCTCACGGCGGCTCGGTCCGGGCGCGGGGCGAGTGCCCGGGTGCTTGCGACGCGCCGCGGATACCTCACGGCGGCCCGGTCCGGGCGCGGGGCGAGTGCCCGGGTGCTCGCTACCGGTACTCGCTCTTGATCGCCCCCCAGGTGCGGGCGTGCACCGGCGTCGAGCCGCAGGTGTTGGGCGCGCCGGGCGTCGGCGCGCACAGCGTGCCCATGGGCGCGATCGTGCCGGTGTAGGGATCGAGCGCGTCGAACAGCTCCCACGTGCCCGAGTCGATCGCGCGTCCCACCGAGCGATCCGCGGCCGCCTCGTGGCTCGTGTAGGTGTACGAGTCGACGAGCAGCGTGTCGGCGCCCGCGACCCGCCACAGCATCACCGAGTCGCCACTGTTGCCGAGCGAGAGGCCGAATGCGGGCTGGCCGTTCGCCTTTTCCCAGTCATAGCTCATCTTGCCCGTGACGAGCAGGACGCCGCCCGGCGCGAGCGAACCGCTGAAGGCGTAGCGCGGGATCGAGTCCCCGTCCGTCACGAAGAACGACGAGAGATCGGCGGCGCCGGAGCCCGCGTTCAGGATCTCGATCCACTCGTCGTCGCGCGAGGAGAACGAGCCGCTGCCGTCCCAGTCGCGTGCCGGTCCGGCGAGGATCTCGTTGAGCCGCACATCGGGCAGCGCGTTGGAGCGCGCGTGCGCGGCGGAGGCGGCGAGGAGCAGCAGGCAGCCGAGGGCGGGAAGAACGGGCAGTCGCAAGCAGCGCACGGATGGCTCCGCGCGGGGGCGGCATCGATCCGGCGGGGGCGCGAGGCGCGCGCACGTTAGCGGTGCGCCGCGCCCCAGCCTTTGCACGCCGCGTGCCGCGCGGCCTAGCGCGGGCCTGGCGCGGGACGGGCGTGACTTGCGCGACCCGTCGGCGCCGATCCGCCGACACCGGCGTCGCGTTGGTCGACACCCGCGACGCCGGCGGCGTCATGCGCGTCGGCGCCGTCTGGCCCGCTCCGGAAGCGCCCGCGCCACGCCCGGGCCTTCGCTCAGGCCGTCGCCAGGAACTGCCCGATCCGCCGCACGCCCTCGCGCAGGTTCTCGACCGAGTTGGCGTAGGAAAGCCGCAGGTATCCCTCGCCCTCGGCGCCGAATGCCGTCCCGGGCAGGGTCACGACGCCCGCCTCATCCAGCAGCCGGTCCGCGAGCTGCTCGGCGGTGAGCCCCGGACGCTCGATGCGCGGGAAGACGTAGAACGCGCCCGCCGGGCGGCCGCAGCGGACGCCCGGAATCGCATTCAGGGCCTCGACGACGAGGTCGCGGCGGACGCGGAACTCCGCGATCATCGCGACCACCTCGTCCCGCGGGCCGTGCAGCGCGGCGTCGCCCGCCTTCTGCACGAACGTCGCCGTGCACGAGTTGGAGTTGTTCATGAGCGCGGCCATGTGTCGCGCGAGCGCCTCCTCCATGATGCCGAAGCCCAGGCGCCAGCCGGTCATCGCCCAGGTCTTCGAGAAGCCGTCGACCGTCACCGTGCGCTCGAACATGCCGGGCAGCGAGGCGAACGCGGTGTAGCGGCCCTCGTAGACCATGTCGCCGTAGATGTCGTCCGCGATCACGGCGAGGTCGTGCTCGAGCACGAGCTCGCGCAGCGCGTGCAGCGTCGCGTCGGGCAGCACGGCGCCCGTCGGGTTGTGCGGCGAGTTGAGCACGAGCACGCGCGTGCGCGCGTTGATCCGCGCGCGCAGCGCATCCAGGTCCAGGTCGAAGCCGCGGTCGGCGCGCAGCGGCGTCGGCACCACGCGCGCGTCGGCGAGCTGCGCGATCGAGCCGTAGTTCGGGAACGCCGGGCTCGGGATGATCACCTCGTCGCCCGCTTCGAGCAGCGCGAGCATCGCGAAGAAGAGCACGGGCTTGGCGCCGGGCGTCACGACCACGTGGCGCGCCTCGCACGGAATGGCGCGGCGCTCGCGCCAGCTCGCGGCGATGCTGGCGCGGAACTCGGGCAGGCCGGGCGCGGGCCCGTAGTGCGTCCAGCCCTCGTCGAGCGCGCGCTTCGCCGCGTCGCGGATGAACGCGGGCGTGTCGAAGTCGGGCTCCCCGATCCCGAGGTGGACGATGCTGCGGCCCCTGGCCTCGAGCGCCCTGCCGCGCGCGAGCATGTCGAACGACGCCGCCGTGGTGATCCGTCCGAGGCGCTGCGCGAATCTCATGAGGCCCCCGGCGCCGGCTCGCGCCGCCGCCCCGATGCGCCGGGGCGGTCACGACCGCGTCCGGCGCGACCACTCCAGCGTCCATGCCGGCGCCGGGTGGCTGCCCGGCGACGACGTCCACTCCAGCGCCGCGCGCGCCCGGCCGCCCGGTACGGGCAGCGTGAGCTCGGCCCGCGTGCGCGCGCCCGTTCCGCTGGTCGCGTGCAGCACGAGCCGGTCGGCGTCGACCTCGGACAGGTAGAGCGTCTCGCCGCGCGCGCTGTAGGCGCGCTGCGAGATCGCGAGCGAGGCGCCCCAGGGCAGCGGGCTCTCGCCGCGAGCGGTGAGCACGCGGTGCAGCGCCGGCCTCGCCAGCGCGCCGGCGCCCCAGAGCTCGTGGCGCAACGTGAAGCCGCGGCCGTTCACGCGGCCGCGCCATTCGCACCAGAAGCCCTGCCGCATGCCCGCCGCGGCCGGGACGGCCGTGAGCGCCGGATCGCGCCGCGTGCCGTGCTGCTCCTCGCATCCGAAAACGACGTCGGCATGGTGGACCAGCCGTTGCTGCACTTCAAGCGATGCGCTCGCGCCGCCCGCTGCCGGCCCGAACCACCAGAGCGCGGCGCGCGCGCGCAGCGTGCGACGGGCGTGCGCGTGCACGGCCTGCGCGGCGGCGACGCGGGCGGGCCCGGCGCGCGCGGGCTCGGCGGGCGAAGCGAATCCCGGCAGTCCGCCGCGCACGCGCAGCGCCAGCGTGCGTCCGGGCCGGCCGCGGCGCAGCGCGAGCTCGGCGCGCCAGCGTCCGCGCGGGTCGATCGCGAGCTCGGCGGTGAGCGGCGTCGCGCTGGCGGCGAGGCTCGCGGCGGAAGCGCGTGGTGACGCGAGCACGCCGAGCGCGAGCGGGCCCGCGCCCGCGCGCACGCCGGCCAGCGCACGCGTTCCGAACCGCCCCGCGAGCATCTCGGCCGCCCCGGCGCGCAGCTCGGCGCCATCGCCCGCGTGGCCGCGCAGCGCCGAGCGATCGCCGCGGTCCTCGGGCTCGAACGTCCACGGCTCGGCGGCCGCGCCGAGCAGCAGCCCCCGGCCCCAGCGTGGCGCGAGCCGGCCGAGGCGGAACGAGCCGCGGCCCGCCGGCGCGGCGAGCCAGCCCTCGCCGAGCGAAGGATCGCCGCCGCGCAGGACGCCGCTGCCGTCCTCGGCGTGAAAGCTCACGCGCTCGGAGGTGTGCGCTGCGCCCGAGCCCGTGCCGCGAGCACCGAAGGTGGTCTCGACCCAGCCGCGCGGGAGCGTGTCGGCGAGCTCTTCGGTGTAGTCGCCCGCGCCTGCCTCGGGCGGCGGCTCGGGCTCGTCCGCGCGCGCGTGCGGGACCAGCGCAAGGAGCAGGGCGAGCGCGGCCGCGCAGCTGGCGAATACGGCGCAGCGCCGCGCGGGCGCGTGCCTCGCGAGGCGGGGCGCGAACGGAGCCAGGCTTTGAGCCGGCTCGAGGAACGCTCCGTGGGCGCTCGAAGCGTCGACGCACACGGCACAGCGCCGCGCGGGCGCGGCCGTCACGGCGCCGCTGCCTTCGCGGGCGGAGCCGCGGCGCGATGGCGCCGCGTGCGAGCGTGAGCCTCGGGCCGCCACGCGAGCGCGAGGCGCGACGTCTCGCCCAGCACGGGATGCGCATCGATCCGCGTCTCCACGACGAGCGCGCGGGCGCGGATGCGCGCGCCCACCGAGGCGCGCAGCGGCGCGTCGCGGCCCTCGATCCAGAGTTCGAGCGGACCGGCGGCGAGCGACACTCCGGCCGCGCGCTC
>Ga0335083_10001503_pt1 | contig 31943 bp, 27 predicted proteins | sample Lox_Sample_42_FD_206716 | JGI IMG/M metagenome (GOLD analysis project Ga0335083, IMG submission 206716) | Soil microbial communities from Loxahatchee National Wildlife Refuge, Florida, United States - Lox_Sample_4.2 | ecosystem: Environmental > Terrestrial > Soil > Wetlands | place: USA...
GGTGACGGCTTCGATGGCGACGACGGCCGCCACGGCCGACTGCGGCCCCGAGAACGGGGACGGCGCCAAGCAGATGGCCTGCGGGGGCGGGATCTGGGCGGCGGCCGGGCCGGCGGTCATCGCCGATCCCGACTCGTCCGACGGATTCGCGCTGCTGGTCCCGACCGGCAACGGACTGCTGGACCCGACCCGCGCCAGCTTTGCCAACTCGGTCCTGCGCGTCGGCCGCGGCCTGGGCTTCGACCCGGGGTGCGACGGGGCGCTCTGCGCGGGGTTCGATCCGGCCGCCCCCGGGGACGCCTGCGCCGCTTCTTGCCGCCGCCTGTTCATCCCGCGCCTGCCGCCCGGCCAGCTCGCGCCCGCCGGCCCGGGCGGCGACTGCGCGGACGCGACGCTGCTGGCTTGCTACGCCAAGCACGACTGGGATCTGGGGGCCAGCTCGCCCGTGGTGGTCGACCTTCGCGCGGCCGGCGGTCCGCCGGCGCGCGGGCTGCTGCAGCCGGGCAAGGACGGCGCGCTCTACCTGGCCGACGCCGACGAACTGGGGACGCTCTTCGACCGCGCCCCGCTGATGCCGAGCTGCGCCGAGGACGGCGGGACCTGCACGGCGACCTGGGCGGGCACGATCGTGACCAGACCGGCGCTCGCGTCGCTGGACGGCGAAACGCTGGCGCTGGTCCCCACCTTCATCTCCGACGACCTGCACCCGGCCGGGCTGCGGGCGGTCACGATCGACGTCACCGGCGCGGCGCCGGTGCTGCGACCGCGCTGGCAGGCGCCGCCGGCCGGCGACCCGGCCGGCCTGAGCGGCTTCCGGACGGCCCCCGGCGGGGTCACCGTGGTCGACGTGGACGGCGAGCCGTTCGCGGCGCTGGCCGATCCCGGCGCCTCGCCGGCGATGCTCTACTGGGTGCGCGTCCGCGACGGCGCCGTGCTGCAGCGCGTACCGCTGGCGGGCGGCGGCCAGCGGTACGCCGCCCCGCTGGCGCAGGACGGCATCCTCTACGTCCCGTCGTGCGCCCGGACCGGAACCCCCACGTTCGACGAAGGCCCCTCGGTCCTGGAGGCGTTCACGATTGGGACCCGGTGACCTCGGTGTTACCCTGCCGGGCGTGACGGATTCGAACAGCGCGCCGCGCGTGCTCGGCGAGGGGAAGTACCTGCGGCTGGTCGCCCACAACGGGTGGGAGTACGCGACCCGCCCGCACGTGACGGGCATCGTGGTGATCGTGGCGATCACGGATGACGGCCGGCTGGTCCTGGTCGAGCAGCCACGGACGTCGGTTCGCAACCGGGTCATCGAGCTCCCGGCCGGGATGGTCGGCGACGTCGAGGCCGGCGAGACGCCGGCCGAAGCGGCCAGCCGCGAGCTGATGGAGGAGACCGGGTTCGCCGCGCGCGAGATGGTGCCGGTCGCGCAGGGCCCGGCAGCGGTCGGCGTCACCGACGAGATCGTGTCCTTCTTCTGGGCGAAGGGGCTGACCCGGGTCGGACCGGGCGGCGGCGACGACAGCGAGGACATCACGGTGCACCTGGTGCCCGTCGGCGAGCTCCGCCCGTACCTGGCCGCCCGGGCCGCCGAGGGACGCCTCATCGACCCGAAGATCTACGCCGGCATGTTCCTGGCCGGTCCTGGAGCGAAATGAGCGCCTCGAGCGGATCGTCCGGGGCGCTGGGCTTCGTGCTCCGGTCGGCGGCGCCCGGTTCGTCGACCTGGGAGTACCGGGTTCAGCGCGAGCACTTCAACCCGAACGGCGCCCTCCACGGCGGGGTGATCATGGCGCTGCTGGACACGGCGATGGGACACGCGGTGGCCGCGCTGGTCGCCGAGGACGGGATGTTCAACGCCGCCGCCCAGATGAACGTGAACTTCCTGGAGCCCGTGATGTCCGGCACACTCACGGCCAGGGCGGAGGTCCGCCGCTGTGGCAAGCGGCTGGCCATCGTCGAAGCGACGGCCACCGACGATCAGGGGGTCGTGCTGGCCATCGCCACCGCGACGCACGCGCTGCTCAAGCGGTCGCCAGGACCTTCCTCGAGCGAGCCGGGTCATTCGTGATGACCGCGTCGACCCCCATCCGGCGGCAGGCCGCCAGCGCCTCCGGATCGTCGACCGTCCAGACGCTGACCATGTAGCCGCGCCGCCGCCAGGAGGCAACCCGATCGGGCGTGCAGAGGACCCACTCGGGATGGAGAGCGAACGGACGGATCACCGGGGCCAGCCACGCGCGCCGCAGCGGCAGCGACGACCCGCGCTCGAACAGCAGGCCGGCCGGCACCTCGGGCGCGCGCCAGCGCCAGGCCCCGACGGCGAAGGGATTGAACGACGAGACCAGCACGCGGTCCTGGGCGCCCAGCCGGCGGACCACCGCCGCGACGGCGTCGACCAGGGCGACGGTGCCGCGCGGATCGACCTCGTTCACCTTCAGCTCGACGTTCACCAGCAGGTCCGGGCCGCAGGCCTCCAGCGCCTCGTCGAGCGTCGGGATGGCCCCGCCCCCCGCCAGGGGAACGTCGCGCAGAGCCCGGAGAGGCATGGCGGCGATGCGCTCGGGCCGCCCGGCCAGGCGCCGGAGATCGTCGTCGTGAAAGACCACCGGCTCGCCGCTCGCGCAGAGCATGACGTCCAGCTCGACGCCGTCCGCGCCGTCCGCCAAGGCCTGACGGAAGGCCGCCACCGTGTTTTCGGTGGCCCGAGCGCTGGCGCCGCGGTGGCCGAGGATGAGCGGCCCCTCCCCAGGACGACGTTGCGCCAGGCGCTCCGAAAGGCGCGGATGCGACACACGAAAAGCGTACCACCCCGGCCGGCGCGCATTACACTAGGGACAATGCGCCGCGCAGCGGTGATCGGGGCTGTTGCCGCGACCCTGGCGGCCGTCGGTTGTGCCCATCAGGGGGGCGCCCCGGCGCCGGCTGGACCCGGGCGGGCCGTGGCCAGCGAGGCCTCGCGCATCGGACCCATCGTCTACGAGGACGACTTCCTCGAAGCACGGCTGGTCTACCAGGCGCTGCCCATCGCGTCCCCCGAGCGCCTGGCGCTGCGGACCAAGCTGCTGCGCTACCTCCTGGACCCGGTGCTGGCCCTCAAGGTCGGGGACATCCGCCGGGAGACGCGCGAGCTGGAGAGCGACGACCTCTACGACACGGTGTTCTCGTCGTTCCGGGACGCGCTGGGTCTCTACGACCCGACCGAGATCTGGGCGTCGCCGCCCCAGCTGACCCCGGCGGAAGCCGCGATGCTCCGTTCGGCGGCCGAGCTGGTGCTGGCCCTCTTCTCGCCTCGCGGTGGGGACCAGCAGGCCGTGCTGGCGCTGGCGGCGCTGGCCACCATCGCGCCCGGTGAGCCGCAGTGGAACGAGCGCCTGGACCAGGTCGTGCGCTGGACCGACGAGGAGAGCTCCTTCGACGAAGGTGGCGGGCCACGGCACGGCACCGGCTCCGCCGACGCGCTGGAGAGCGCCCTGGGCGACTGGCCGGCGCCGGTGGTGGTCAAGCGGCTCGACGCCGTCTACGTCGCGCGCCAGAAGCGGCTCTCGTCCGCGCTCCGCCAGCCGCCGCGCGGCGACTCGGCCCGCCGCGCGCTGGGCGAGTTGCTGCTGGCCCACGGCGACGAGATGCAGCGCTCGGTCACCAGCATGGCCGCGATCTACCTGCGGGCGGGCAGGCTCGAGGACGCGGCCGCCCGCACCGCGGCGATGGCCGGCGGCGACGGCGACGACCCGGAGCTGCGGGCGCTGGTGGCCGCGGCGGCGCGACCGAACGCCCCCGCCACCGACTACCTGGCGCTGGCCCGGCGCTTCCTGCCGCGCGTCGACTTCCTGGCCGGCACCGCCAGCGACTCGCCCGATCCGGTGGTCGCGTTCCGGGTCCTCGAGCTCGGGCTGGCCGCTCACCCGAGCGATGCCGACCTGCTGATCCTGTCGGGCCACGTCTCGCGGCTGCTGTCGTCCTACTACCTGGCCATCCGGCGGCTCGAGGAGGCGGAGGCCGTGCTCGAATCGAACCCGGGCGCGCGCGACCTGGAGGGGCACGTCTCGGCCGAGCTGATCGAGCTCTACTTCGTGCGGCTGCGGCTGCGGCTGGATCCGGAGCGTGACACCCCCGCCTTCGCCGAGGCCGACGATCTGAAGCGGCGCTCGGCCGAGACCCGGCGGCGGTTCGCGTCCACCGAGATGAAGGTGCGGGACGCCGACATCGACTTCGAGGTGGCGCGCAGCTACGTGAACGCGGGCCTCATCGATCGCGCCGAACCGCTGTTCCTGCGGGCGCGCGACGAAGGAGAGCCGACCGCCGAGGTCACCGTGGAGCTGGCCAACCTGTCGCTCAAGCGCGGAGACCCGGCGCGGGCCACCCGGATCGTGCGCGAGGGGATCGAGGCGCTGCGCGCCAAGGGGACCGGCCAGGACACGATCGGATCGGTCGAGGGCCGGGCGCGGCTGGATCGCCTGCTGGGCGACGCGACCGACGCCTCCGGCGATCACGACGGGGCGGCGACCGCCTGGCGGGCCTCGCTGATCGGCTGGGAGCGGCTGATGATCGAGCACCTGCGGCGCAAGAGCCCCAGCGACGCGGCGGAGGCCACCGTCGAGGTCGGCAAGCTGCTGTACCTGCTGGGGCGTCGCAACGAGGCGTTGCAACGGTTCGACGACGCCATCGAAGAGGACGATGACCGCGACCAGTCGTACATCGACATGGTGGCCTTCCTGGTCCAGGCCGGCGAGACCGACGCCGCGCTGAGCATCTATCACCGGGCCCTGGCCCGCCCCGGCCGCTCGGTCTCGGAGTACGTGAAGATCTACACCTCGCTGTGGGTCCTGGACCTGTCGCGGCGGAGCAACCACGCCCCCGACCCCAAGGCCGAGGCCTACCTGAAGTCGCTGGACCAGCGCCACGGCGAGCTGCGCCCGCACCGTGGCGCCGCCTGGTCGCGCCTCCTGGGCCGCTACGCCGTCGGCCTGGTCCCCTACGAGCAGCTGCTCGCGGCGGCCGACACGCCCGGCCGGCGCGCCGAGGCCTACTTCTACGAGTCGATGCGCCGCCTCGCCGACGGCAAGTCCGAGGACGCGCACCAGCTGTGGCAGAAGGTCGTCGACACCAAGATGTTCTCGTTCTTCGAGTTCGAAATGGCCTCGCGCTACCTGCGGCTCGGCGCGCCGACGGCCCCGCCCACCGCAACGGCGCCGGCCTCGGAAGCGATCTAGACGCCCGGGTTGGGATTCGGGTCGAGACCAAGACCGTCAGGTTGAAACAGGGCTCCGTCACGAGATGGACCTTCTGTTCGTCGACGACGCGATCGTCGCGGTAGACAAGCCCAGCGGGCTGCTGGTTCATCGCGGGTGGGGTACAGACGACGACGTCGCGCTGTTCCGCGTCCGCGACCTGGTTGGGGCTCGTGTCTACCCGGTGCATCGGCTCGATCGTGGAACCAGCGGCGTGCTGGTGTTTGCACGGACTCCCGAGGCGGCGGGGATGCTTGGAAAGACCTTTGCAGGCCACCGCGTCGAGAAGCGTTATCTGGCGCTCGTCCGCGGATTTCCGCCGGACTCGGGGGTGATCGACCACCCTGTGCCAAGCAGCGAGGGCGGCCCGCGAGTCCCGGCCCTGACTCGGTTCACCCTGGTCGCCCGCTCGCCCGTCGATCGCTGCTCGTTGTTGCTTGCGGCCACCGCGACAGGGCGCTTCCATCAAGTCCGCCGTCACCTCAAGCACATCTCGCATCCCGTCGTCGGGGACGTGAACTACGGATCGGGCGAGATCAATCGGCATCACCGTGCCCGCCATGGTCTGCGGCGGCTGGCCCTCCACGCCCTGGCTGTCAGGCTTCCCCATCCGGCAACCGGTGCGCCGCTGCAGATCGTGGCGCCAGTCCCTGACGACCTCGGCCTGGCGCTCCAGCGGCTGGGGCTGCCGCGTGACATCGCCCCGAGGTTCGAAGGGTGAGGCTCTCGATCCGGTTCCCTTCGCCACCGCTTGACAGGCAAGCCGCCGGGATGGTTGAAGCGAGCCCTGACAACTGAATGAGCGCCTGGGTGCCCGTCAGGGCATAAAAGGGAAGCCGGTCCAAGCCGGCGCGGTCCCGCCACTGTAGGTGAAGGAGCCTTCGCGAACCCACTCGACAGCCGTCGGGGAAGGGGAAGGCGGTGCAAGTCGATGGCTGACTTGCCCTTCACGAGCCAGGAGACCTACCCAGGCGCGTCGCTTCTTCTCCGCGCGGACGGAGGGTCATCGATGCTGCCGAGCTCGGCGCGGCCCGAACAGCGGGCCGAGCCACCACCCCCAAATCGTTCATCACCCCCCCGAGGCCGCCGAGCCGCTCTGGCCACGGCGGTGGCGGTGGGGTGCTGGGCCCTGGATTTATCCGCCCGGGCAGCCGAGCCGCCCGGCGCCAGCTCCTCCGAGGCTCCCCTGCAGACGACCGTCACGGCGCCGGTCCCGGCGGCGATGCTCCCGCGCGAGGACCGGTCGGCGTCTGCCTCGGTGGTGCTGACGTCCGAAAGTCCCCGTGCCTACGACGACCTCGGCTCGCTCCTCTTGCAGGTCCCGGGCGTCACGGTGACCCGGACCGGATCGTCCCAGGCCTTCGCCAGCCTCACGCTCCGCGGTTCCAACCCCGATCAGGTTTCGATCTATGTCGACGGCGTCCCGCTCGACATCGCGGAGGGCGGCGGGGTCGACATCTCGACGCTGCCTCTCGGCGACGTCGAACGCGTGGAGGTCTACCGCGGGACGACGCCGCTGGCGTTCGGCGAGACGGCGCTGGGAGGCATCATCTCGATCACCACCCGCACGCCCGGCGTGCCGCGCGCCACCGCCCGCGCCGGCGTTGGTTCCTTCGGGACGGCCTTTGGCGATCTCTCGGGAAGCGAACGCCTCGGGCGCCTGCGGGTCTACTTCGGCGCGCACGGCTACTCGTCGAAGGGAGACTACCCGCTGCAGTTCTACGGGGCGAACTACGATCCCGGCTCGTTCGTCGACACCGTTCGCCAGAACAACGACACACTGGAAGGGAACGGCGTCCTTCGGGCCGAGCTGACGCTGAGCGGACGGCGAACGCTGGGCCTCTCGGTCATCGGATTCGCCCGAGACGAAGGGCTGCCGGGCACGACCAACAACCAATCTTTGCACGCGCGCTTTCACACGGCCCGTGGCCTGGGAGTCCTGCGTTACGATTCGCGAGACGACCTCGGCCCCGGGGGACGCCTGTCGGCCGAAGCCTTCGTCAGCTTCCAGCGCGACCGCCTCCTCGATCCCGACGCGGAGGTCCAGAAGAACCCCGATTTTTTGTTCCATGAGATCACGCTGTCGATCGGGACGACGGTCCACGCGACCCGGGCCCTCTCGGACTGGGGACGGGCGGCCGGCATCCTGGGGGCGCGCCGCGAAACGTACACCCCCGACGACGAAACCAACGCCGCGCTGTCGGGAATCCCGGCGCGCCGGCTGATCGGGGTGGCGGGCGCGGAGCTCGCCGTGTTCCTGCACCGGATGGACCTGGAGGTCGTTCCCTCCGTGCGTCTCGAGGCGATGCAAGACACCGTGACGGGCCTGAACACGAACGGTCAGCCCAACCCCGCCGGCCCGGCCATCGCGCGCCTCCTGCCCAGCTACCGTCTGGGGCTGGTTCGGCCGCTCTCGCCGGTCGCGACGCTCAAGGCCAATCTCGGGGAGTACCACCACGCGCCTTCGTTCCTGGAGCTGTATGGCGACGGCACGCAGCGCCTGCTGGGCAACCCGAGCCTCGTCCCCGAATCGGGAACGAATGCCGACGTCGCCCTCTGGATCGATCGGCCCGGCCCGCGCGTGGCGACCTCCAGTCGCACCACCCTCTTCGGAGCCCTCGCCGGCGACCTCATCTACTGGCAGCTCACCACGGGAGGGCCGTCGCGCGCCGAGAATCTGAGCAGCGCGCACGTGTACGGCGTCGAGCAGGAGCTGCAGCTGGCCCTCGGACGCCACGCGCGAGTCGTGGCTCAAGGGACTTACCTGGTCGCGCGCGACGAGAGCGACGTCCCCGCGAACCACGGAAAGCAGATTCCCCACCATCCCCGCCTCTCGGCCTACCTGCGGCCCGAGATGGTCGCGCTCGACCTGCCGGCCGGACTGCAGCTCGGCGCCTACGCCGACGCCTCGGTCCTGGCCGGGGCCTACGACGACGCCCCCAATGTCCGCTCGGTCCCCGCGGAGGTCCTTCTGGGCGCCGGCACCAGCCTGTCGCGGCCGCGCTCCAGGCTGCGTGTCACGGTCAGCGCCCTGAACCTGACCGGTCTTTCGACCTGGAACGTCGGCGCCCTCCCGTTGCCCGGTCGAACCGTGTTCGTGTCCCTGGCCTACGACTCGGCCGAGCTCCAGCCATTCGGCAACCCCTGAGCAGGAGGCAACGAGCAACCTCGATGCGACCAACCCCAAGTATCGCTTTCGTGCTGGCGGCTGCGGCGATCGGGTGTGGGAGCGGCACGCCCGGTCGCGCGCCGGCCGACGTCGCGGGGGCATCCGGGCAGGACGGCGCCCCGGCTGACGCCGCCCCGGCTACCAGTCCCCCGCCCATGACGGGGCTGGCGGTCCTGAACAGCGACTTCTCCACCACCAGCCTGTCGATCCTCGACGGCGCAGGAGCGCTGGTGCGACCCGACTGCGTCGACTCGGCGACGGGCGCCAACGGGAGCGTGACCAGCACCATCTCCGGCGACGCCGTGCTCCCGTCGCAGCCGCAGCTGGGCGGCCACGTGATCATCGTCGACCGCGGCAACGTCGCGCTGACCTTCGTCGACCCCGCCAGTTGCACCGTCGTCCACCAGGTTCTGGTGCCGGGCCCGAGGACCAACCCGCACGACGTCGTCATGTTGGCGCCGCACAAGGCCTACGTGACCCGCTACGACCGGAACCTGGCGGCCACCGATCCGACCCTGGCCGGGAACGACATCGCCGTGGTCGATCCGATCAACGGGTCGCAGGTGGGCCGGATCGATCTCGACGCCTACGCGTCTCCGGTCGAAGGCGCGACCATCCTCGCGCGCCCGGACCGGGCGCTCCTGGTCGATGGGCAGGTGATCGTCTCGCTCGACGAGATCGATCAGGGCTTCACGGCCTACGGTGAGGGCAAGATCGTGATGGTCGATCCCGCGACCGACACGGTCACGGCCTCCATCGCCCTGACGGGCCTGGCCGACTGCGAAGGGATGACCTACGTGGACGCGCAGAGGACGCTCCTGGTGGCCTGCGGCGGGCCCTACGCCGGCACGACTTCGAAGTCGGGCATTGCCGTCGTGGATCTCGGCCTCTCGCCCCCCGCCCTCACGCGGGTGATTCCGGCCTCGGCCTTCGACGGACGACCGTTGAGCTTCAGCTGGGCCCTGGCGATCCCCCCGGCCGGAGGCGGGACCCGCGCCTTCACCGTGACCACCGATCCGAACGATCTCCAGCCGGATGCGCTCTTCGCCTTCGACTACGTCGCCGGGACCGCCAGCCAGTTCGCAACCTCGGGTCCCTACACGCTGGGGGTGCCAGCGGCGCTTCCCGGGCTCCTGTTGATGCCGAACTCCACCGCCAAGACGCCCCGAATCGACCTCTACGACGTCAGCGCCGAACCCACGGCGACCACCACGTTCGTGTCCGACCCGCTCACGGGTCTTCCACCGCAGCAGATCGCGCCCTATTGACCGGGTCGCGCGCGACGGGCCCGCGCTACATCCGCTGGTTCAGGACGGCGATCCCGTCGAGATCGAACCCGGCGGTCGGCCCGCTCGAGATGGGATCGATGATTCCGCGCCCGAATGAATCGAGCGTCGTTCCATCGCCGACGATGTCGACGACCCGGACATACCTGATGGCCGTGAGATCGACGGTGCCGTCGCGCACGAGCGGCGAGTTCTGGAGCGCCGAAAGGTCGAAGGGCGTTCCGTAGCCGACCATGTAGGCGCCGGCCATCCCCCCGATGTCGGCGGCGGTGCCCGAACAGTTGGCGCAGACGGTCTCCGGGCCGGTGAACGCCGAATCGAAACGTGCGAAGTGGGTCCCGTCGCTGGAGACCTCGACGAAGCCGAGCTCCAGGAAGACGTCACTGGCAAAGCCGTTCTCGTAGACCGCGAAGTCCCATCCGTCCCCGTCGGTGATGGGAGCAGCGAAGGTGAGCGTGATCGCCCCGCCGTTCCCGAGCGAAACGACCGCCAGGTCGTCGCTCCCGGCCGGGCCCAGAGCTTCGCCGGGCATGGCGAACTGCGACTCCGTCACGCCAGGACCTTGGAGGTAGCTGGCGCACCCCGTCGCCCAGGCCACGACCCGAGGATCGTCGTACGCGATGGCGGTCGTCGTGGGATCGGGCGGCGCGGGCGCGAACGTGGGGCGAACGTCGTAGACCGCGTTGAACGGTCGCGAAGAGCAGCCCGTGGTCGTTGTCCGGGCCAGCACCCGCGTGAGGCCCGACAAGGTCGTGAGATCCAGAGAGCTCTGGGGTTGAAAGACCGCGCTGGAAAGCGGCGCGCTGACGGGGAGCACGGCCACCTCCACGGGCGAGCCGTCGGGTGCCGCGAAGTTCAACACTTCGGTGTCGGCGATGACCGAGAGATCGGGAGCGAGCGGGATCGGACACGAGGCTGCGTCCGACGGCTGACTGGCGTCGGTCCCGGCGGCGGCATCCTCCGGCGGCTGGGCATCGCCCGGGGAGGTCGCGTCGTGGCCGCAAGCCACGACCGCGACGCCGAAGCCCACGATCGCGGCCGTCCGCCGGCACCAATCCACGGATCGGCCATCCCCCCGGAGTCGCGCCCTACCGGCGGACGAGAACGACATACGTCGTGCTCGAGCTGCCGCTCGCCGCGACCCAGAGGCGCTCTGATGCGTCCACCAGGAACGAGAGGGCCTGGGCCGCCGTGACCGTCAGGAACGTCGACTGCGCGCCCATCGGCGCCAGGCTGCTCCCGGTGGTGAACTTCTGTTCGACGGCGTCCAGCGCGTCGTAGGTCGACGAGTCGAACGGTTGATAGACCATCACCCCCGGCGCGGTCGCGGTGGGCGAGAGCGCCGCCAGGGCGCTCCCGAACCCGTTGATCGTGAAGAGAGTGACACCCGTCGTCGCCGCGGTTCCAGGCGCGACCGAGCTGGCCAGAAATCCCCGCGCCTCCTGCGTGCCGGCGGCCGCCCCGGAATACGAGCTCATCACGGCAAAGACGTCGCCCGCCGAGTCCGTGGCGACCGGTCCGCTGGCCTGCCCCCAGCCCGAGACCAGCGCCGAGGGAGAGCAGCCGGTACCGGTGCCGAGACCCTGCGACGGCGACGAGCATGCGTCCGCCTGGTAGAGGCCGTTCGTCCCCGACGTGGTCGAGCCCAACGGGCCCAGGCCCGAGAACAGAAAACGTCCCACCGACGACGCGGCCGGAAGAGCTGCGACGCCGTACACGCCGTCCGCGTCATAGGAGGTCGCGACGGCGCCGCTGGCGATCATCTCGACCTTCCCCGTGAAGTCACTGTTCGTGTACGTGACGGCCGTCCATCCGAAAAACGGAAGATCGAGCGCCTGCGAGCCGAGGTACGACGTGGTTCCGGCTGGTAACGCCGAGGCGACGGACGTCGCCTGAACGGTCATCGCGCCCGTGTTTCCAGTGGGCGCGGTCCAGCGCTCCAGGGTGACGCCGGCGCCGGCGCCGCCCGCTGCCCCGCCCGCACCCGTTCCGGCGGGCTGGACGAGCAGAGGTCCGCCGTGTGATCCCCACGTCGGCGACTGGCCATGGAGAGACTCCGGCGCGGTGTAGAGCGCGACCGCGCAGAAAGCCGAGTCGGCGATCGTGAAGTACGACGAGAACATGGACGGGTCCAGACATGTGGCTCCGGCGTTCCCCCCTGCGCCACCCGCGGAGCTGCCGCCGGCACCACCGCTGGGCTGGCCGCCGACTCCACCCGAGGACTGGCCGCCGGCACCGGCCCCGGCCTCTCCCCCCGCAGCACCACTGGACCCGCCGGCGCCGCCGGAGGACTGACCGCCGGACCCACCCACGGACTGACCGGCCGCCCCTCCAGAAGGCTGACCGCCGCCCCCGCCCGCGCCGCCGTGGCCTGCCGCACCGGCCGCTCCCGCGGCACCGCCTGCTCCGCCGCGTCCCCCGGAGCCGCCGCCGCCGCCGCCATTGGACGAACCGCTGCACGAAGCCAGAAGAGCCACGGAGAAAACCACACCCAGACGGAACGGACGTCGCATCGAATTGCTCCTTTTTGCCGATTGGCGCGGCACGAAAAAACCCCTCGTCAGCGCGAACGAGGGGCAACCGTGCCGGTCATTGGGAAGCAAGTGACCGACGGCCGCTCTTCGTCCGCGCGAAGAAGAACCTTCAGCCTTCGGTAGGTCTCCTGGCTCGTGGATCGCAAGACGCATGCTTCGCGTCTTGCAGCCACCCTCCCCTTCCCCGACCGTGGTCGAGTGGGTTCTCGAGGGCGGACTCCACTTACAGTGGCGGGACCGCGCCGGCTTGGACCGGCTTCCCTGTTATGCCCGTTGGGCACCGAAGGCATCTATTCAGTTTTCAGACTACCGACTGCTTCAACCATTCTGCGCCGAGCATGTCAAGCGCCGATCCATCATCGCGCCATACGGCGCCCCGCTCCTAGGGACGCAGTTCCCAGCGGGCGACCAGAGTCTTGGGGTCGCCGCCGGCGGTTTCGAAGTCGGCCAGCAAATCGTCGGCGGGCGCTCTCCCGCTCTCGGCGCGCTCTCGCAACGGCTCGAGCAGCTTCCGGTCGCCCTGGCCTCCGGGCAGCTGGGTCAGGGCGGCGTCGGCGATGCGGACCAGCTCGACGGCCAGGTCGCGGACGGTCCGCGTGCCCAGGCGGGCGGCCATCCCGGCGCGCGGGACCTCGCGCCGCAGCGCTTCGCGCTCCGCGAACGACACCTTGTCCACCAGCGCGTAGGCGGCGGCGCGAGCGTCCGCCACCTCCAGCAGCCCCCGCCAGAGCGCCCCCAGACCCCGCGCCATGGGCATCGGCCCCGCATCGGCGCCCCGCACCTCGACGTACCGCTTGAGGCGCACCTCCGGGAACAGGGTCGACAGGTGCACCTCCCAGTCGGCCAGGGTGGCGGTCGCCCCCTCCCACCCCTCGCGTATGAAGCGCCGGAACGTCAGGTTCTGAGCCGCCCGGTAGACGCCGTCGCGCACGACGAAGAACATGGGCACGTCCAGGGCCCACTCGACGTAGTCGCGGAACCCGAACCCCGGCTCGAAGACGAACGGCAAGAGGCCGGTCCGATCGGCGTCCGTCTCCAGCCAGACGGCAGCGCGAAAGCTCTTGTACCCGGTCGGGCGCCCCTCGAGGATCGGCGAGGCGGCGTAAAGAGCCGTGATCGCCGAGGTGATGCCGTTGGCCGTCCGGATCTTGTCCACCGCTTCGGCCTCGCTGGCGTAGTCGAAGTTCGCCTGCACCGTGGCGGTCATCTTCATCATGTAGTGGGCCAGCCGGCTGTCCCGGCCCTGCCGCGGAAAGTACTCGCGCATCACGCCGTACCGGCGCTTGGGTAGCCAGGTCACGTCGTCCAGCTTGCCGAACGGGCGTATGCCCACGCCGATGAAGTGGATGCCCAGCGGGCGGGCCAGCGCCGCTACCTCACGCACGTGGGCGTCCAGGGCCGTCGCGCAGGCCGCCGCGGTGGCCAGCGCGCCCCCCGACAGCTCGAGCTGCCCGCCCGGCTCGACGGTGATCCGGTCGCCGTCGCGTGAGAGCGCGATCACATGTCCGTCCTCACGGGTGGCGGTGAAGCCGCGCTTGGCGAAGCGGTCGAGGATCTCGGACGTGCCGCGCGGACCATCGTAGGGGACCGGCTTGCCGTCCTCCGTGACCGCGATCTTCTCCTGCTCGATCCCGATCCGGAAGCGCGACCGGTCCTTGGCCCCTCCCTGGAAGTACGAAATGAGATCGGGAACGGTCAGCGGAGGGGCTGCCGCCGTGCGCGTGGGGCTAGTTGTGGGGGTCGACATGAAGGGTCGCCGCGGTGACTTTCGGGCGGCGGAGAGCGAGCGAAGGCTAGCCAGCGCCCCGTGAGGCGTCAAATGACCTTTTTATGGCCGGCGCACCCCGGCACCGGCTAAATTGTTGACGGTCCAGGACATTCGCAAGCACCGATACCCTCATCGTCTGCCAATGAAGTTCGCGTTTTGGGCCTGCCGGCGGTGTCCGGCCGTATACTGGACGCTACCGTCACCCATCCATCCATGATGCAGCCGTCCAGCCTTCTCGTCGTCGACCCGGACAACCGGGGACTCGAGACCCTAACCTTCGGATTCGAGCGGGAGCGTTTCGCGGTAACCGCCACGCCAGATCTGCGACGTGCCGAATTGCTGGCGCGGACCACCAGTCCGGCCCTGGCCGTCATCGCCGTCCGCGACGACCAGAGGGCGGCCATCGACGCCGTCGCCGGGATCCGTGAGGTGGCGCGCGATCTGCCGGTGCTGGTGGCGGGCCCTTCGTCCGCCCGCGCGGACGCCCTGGCGGCCGGCGCCACGGACTTCCTGGCTCTCCCCATCTACCTGCGCGACGCGGTCAGCGTGGGGCGGGTCAGCCTGCACGCGGCCGAGGCTTCCCGCCGCGGCTCGGCCAAGGGCGGCAAGTCGGCCGGCCCCGACGGCGAGATCCAGATGCGTCTCTCCGAGCACTACGGCCTCTTCTACCTGCTGCGCGCGATGTCGGCGTCGGGGCGGTCGGGCCTGCTGCAGCTCGCGCGCGGAAACCGGCGGGCCGAGGTGCGGGTCCACGACGGCATCGTCGTGTCGGTCACCGTGGGCGCCATGCAGGGCCTCCCCGCCCTGCACCACCTGCTGCTCTGGGAAGAGGCGGCCGTCTCGCTGCTGGCGCGGCCCGTCCCCAAGCGCAGCCAGCTTCACCTGTCGCCGCAAGAGCTGCTCGACGAGTGCGAGCGCTTCCTGCGTGACTTCGCCCACGCGGCGCGTGGGCTGGGCGCGCCCCGGACGATCTACATCCCCGCCGTCGGCGCGCCGGTCGAGGTGCGCGGCCTGCAGCCCAGCCAGATGGCGCCCATGCTGCGCCTGTTCGACGGGCGGCGAGGGCTGTCCGACGTGATCGAGGAGAGCCCGTTCCGCATCTTCGACACGGTCCGGATGATCCGGCGCCTGCGCGAGACCAACGTCCTGGTGACCCGTTCGGAGGGACCGCGCGAACGGCCGCCCACCGGTCCCGTCCCGACGATGCACGCCGGTGCGAACGGCGCCCCCAAGTCGATGCTGGAGCAGTGGGCGATGGTCCCCGACCAGCGCGGGATCGTGGGCGACCGGCGGAGCACCAGCCGCCGCCTGCGACCGGTGGGCACCCCCGCGCAGCCCGCGGCGCCGATCCAGCTGACCGCGAAGAAGAGCACCAGCGGCGCGTTCGCGTCCGGGGAGATCCCCGCCGCCGCGCGCCGCCCGACGCCGGCCGCCGCGACCGTGCGCTCGCTGGCGGTCGCTCCGTCGGTCGAGGTGGCGCTGGATCCGCCGCCCGTGCTGCCCCCGGTGGCGCCGGTCGACGCGCCGCCGCCGCGCGGGCGCTCCGGCAGCGGCCGGCAGGCGCCGCTGAACGACGGCGCGCCACCGCCCCGCGCGCGACCCGCCAGCGGGCGGCAGGCGCCGCTCGAGACCCCCGCCAAGGGGGAGCCGACGCCCCGGCCGCGCCGGACCACCGGTCCATCGTCGCAGAACGCGGCCGACGCCTTCGACGCCATCGAGGCGGACTTCTTCGCTCGTGAGGCGGACCTCTACCGGCGCGAGGCGGTGGAGAGCTTCGACGACCTGGACCGCGACAGCCAGGCCTCGTCCGATCGCCCGCGCCGCAAGCGCTAGCCGAGCCTCTGACGACGCATCAGATCGTGAGAGTCGAGCCTAGCTCTTCCAGATCAGGTCGATCCGACCGACCGGGCTCGCGAAGCGCAGGATCAGCGAGCCGGAGCGGATGCCGCTGAAGCCGCCGTCGGCCGGCGGCGTGAAGCGAATGCTGTACGTCTTGGTGAAGGGCGTCTTGGCGGGGAAGAACTCGCGCTCGTAGGCATCGGGAAGCTTCTCGATCCGCACGCGATCGGCCGGCAGCTCGTGCCCCACGGCGTCCAGCAGCGACACCCGCCAGGGGCTGCTCGGCTTTTCGAGATCGTTCCACTCGTAGTTCGAGCTCTGCGCGGTGACGTGGAACTCGAAGGCCTGCTGATAGGCCTCGTGCTGAGCCTCGCGCAGCTTGGTGCGCTCACTGTCCGACAGCCCGTAGACCGAGGCGTAGGACGCGATGTAACCCTCGCGGAAGTCCCAGCTCTTGAAGGTCGCCCAGACCTCCAGCGACTTGTCGACGCCGTTCTGGGCGTAGTCGTGGCGCGTCCAGCGGCGCCAGACCGGGTAGTAGTCCTTGGGCAGGTAGGCTCGAGACGCCTCCGAGAAGTCGACTTGCATCTGCGTCTGCGTCGCGCAGGCACCAGCCAGGACCAGCGCGAGTAGCCAGCCGCCAGCGCGCGACATCAGCCGACGAAGTCGCTGCGGCGGAACAGCGAGACCAGCGGAGCTTCCTTCTCCAGCGTCTCGCGGCCACCCTCTTCCCGATCGACGAGCCCCAGGATGATCGCGACCTTCAGGCCGTGCTCGCGCGCGCGCGCGATGGCCTTCAGCGCCGAGCCGCCGGTCGTGACGACGTCTTCCAGGATGGCCACCGGCATGCCGGGACGCAGGGACTTGGTCCCCTCGATCCAGGCCCCGGTGCCGTGACCCTTGGCCTCCTTGCGCACGTAGAACGCGGGCAGCGGCCGCCCCGACAGGTAGCTGAGCGTCGAGACCGCGGAGGCCAGCGGATCGGCCCCCATGGTGACACCGCCGATCGCCTCGACCTCGGGCGCCTGCGTGGCCAGGATCCGGTTGAACAGCGCCGCGACCAGGAAGTGCCCCTCGGCCGTCAACACCGTCTGCTTGCAGTCGATGTAGAAGTTGCTCTTCAGCCCCGAGGCCAGCGTCACCTCACGCTGCTCGTAGGACAACCGTCGCAGCAACGCGAGCAACCGCTGCCGATTCTCCTCGAACAGCTCCGCCCCGATCGCCATGCCCGAGTTTTACAGCCCTTCGAGCGGGTTGTCGCTGATCTCGTGCTTGCCAGGCGCCCTGATCTTGTTCGGGGCCGGCGCGGAGGAGTCACTGCTCTTGCTGCCGCCGCCGCTGCTGCCGCCGTGCTTGGTCTTGGCGGCCATCGCCTGCCGGGTGGCCTCCTCGCGGATGCGAGCCCGCTCGGCGTCGTTGGTCGCGTGGGCCAGCTTGTCGTCCATCTCTTTCTTGATGGAGGCGATCTGGTTCCGGTACTCGGCCTCGGCCTTGGCGGCGGCCGCCGCCAGCTGCGCCTTCTGGCGCTCGGCCAGATCCAGCGCCGCTCTCTGCGCGGCCAGCTCGGTCTGGTGCTGCTGGTACATCTTGTAGCCGACCCCGCCGGCGATCGCGACGATCACCAGCGACGCGCCCAGCACCGCCTTGACCGGCGAGTTCTTGGCGCGGTGCTGGACCTCGAGGCGCATCCGCTCCTGCTGGAGCTGCATGTCGGCCTCGACGCGGGCGCGCCGCTCGGCCTCCTCGAGGCGCATGTGGTCCTCGCGGGCGCGGGCGGCCTTCGCCTCCTCGGCGTGGCGGATCCGGTCCTCTTCCTCGCGACGCCGCCGCTCTTCCAGCTCGCGGGCGGACCGCTCCGCCGCCTCCTTGGCGGCTCGCTCGGCCTCGCGACGCGCGGACAGCTCGTCCTGCTCGCGCTGGACACGGTCGTCCTCGAGCTTGCGCAGCTCCTTCAGCGAGAACAGAACGGAATTCTCACGCCGATCGGACATGGCTCTCCCTGGCTAACACGATTTATTCAGCAACTCAAACGCGAGCGCGGTTGAAGCCGCGCCGATCTCTCACTTGAACGACGCCAGCAGCTTGTCGATCGCCGCGTTGTCGCGGGTCGACTTGGGCCCGCTCTTCTTGTCGTCGCCGCTCTTGCTCGCGACGGCGGCGCCCGCGCTCTTGCTGCCCTTGGCGCTGGCCTTGCCGTGGTGGTGATGATGATGGCCCGACTTGTCTCCGTCGGCCTCGGCCAGCTTCTCTTCGGCCGCGGCCTTGGCCGCCGCCGCCTTGGCTGCCTTCTCGGCGGCCTTGGCCTCCTCGGCCTTGCGCGCGGCTTCCTGCGCCGCCAGCACCTTCGCGGCCGCCTCGGCCTTGGCCTTCTCGTCGGCCGCCTTCGCGTCGGCGGCGCGCTGGGCCATGATCGCGTCGCGCTTGGCCACCGCGGCCTCCTGCTCGGAGCGGCGGTGCATGACCGCGATACCCAGGATCGCCGTCGTGCCCAGCAGTAGCAAACCGATCGCGGCCACGGCCTTGATGGCCGGGTGCGTGGTCTCCGAGGGGATCTCGAACTTCGGGACCACCACTTTCTCGCTCATTGCCTCGGCTCCTTTGGACCTTCGGCGAAAACCGCGGAAATCAGCGGTATCGACGAAGCTTGATTGTAAGTGCTGGAAAAATCACATGCAACCGAATCCGAATCGGGGTCAACGCCGATCTTTGCGCCGTGGCGGGTGCGAGGTATGTTGGCGCCGCCGGAACGGCGGCGCGCCGCCGGGTCCAGTGAGATGCCCCACTACGTCGACCTTCACGCACACTACTTACCCGCCCTGGATGACGGCGCGACCGACCCGCAGATGTCGATGCAGATGCTGCGGGCGATCGCGGCGCTCGGCTTTTCGGACCTCTTCGCCACGCCGCACCAGCGGGCCGGGATGTTCATGCCCGAGCGGGCGGCCATCGACGCCGCCTTCGCGTCGCTGAAGACCGCGGCGGCGGCCGCCGGCCTGGAAGCGCGGCTGGGCTTGGGGGCCGAAAACTTCTGGGACGACGTGCTCGCCGACCGCGTGCGCCGCAAAGCCGTCCCCTCGTACGACGGGGGACCGGCCTTCCTGTTCGAGATCCCGACCCAGCTGATGCCGCCGAACCTGGAGGAGGCCCTGTTCCGGATCCGCGTGGACGGCACCCTGCCCGTCATGGCGCACCCGGAGCGCTACGTGCCCATCCAGCGTGACATTTCCCTGGCGGAGAAGCTCGGCCGCCACGCGGCGCTGATGGTCGACCTGGGGGCGCTCGACGGCGCCCACGGCAAGGCCGAGATGAAGACCGCCCGGCGGCTGGTGCTCGAGGGGCTGGCGCCCGCCGCCGCCTCGGACATCCACCGCCCAGCCGACCAGACCTCGGTGGCGGCCGGGATGGCCTGGATTCGCAAGCAGCTTGGACCGGAGGCTCTGGAACGGATGCTCGACGAGAACCCGCGGCGGATTTTGAGCGGAGAGATCCCGGAGGCGTTCGGCGCCGAATGAGTCGCAAGCTGCTGATTCAGGCGGTCCTGTCGCTGATCGTGGGGACGGTCTGCGTGGTCTACGCGGTTCACGGAATGGATGGGCACGCCGTGCTCCGCGCGCTGGGCTCGCTGGGCCCGCGCGCGGTCGGGCTCTACCTGCTGACGCTGGTGGTGACCCACCTCTTCCGGACGCTGCGCTGGGAGTATCTGTTGCGCGCGCTGGGGACGTCGCTGCCTTTCCGGCGGCTGCTCCCCATCTCGTCGGCGGGGTTCATGGCCATCCTGGCGCTGCCGGTGCGGCTGGGCGAGTTCGTGCGCCCCTATCTGGTGGCCCGCGAGCGCCACGTCCGGATGAGCACGATGGTCGGCGCCGTGGCCGTCGAGCGCATCGTCGACGGGCTGCTCATCTCGATCCTGTTCTTCGGCGCCTACCTGGCGTCGGCGGGCGATCTCTTCACGCGCGAGCTCCGGGCGGCGGCCTGGCTGTCGCTGGGGGGCTTCGTCGGCCTGACGCTGTTCCTGGTCGCGGCGCAGATCTGGACCGACCGGACGATCGCCATCGCGCTGCGCATGACGCTGCTCACCTGGCTGGCGCCGGCGCGCGCCCAGCAGGCGGGCGAGAAGCTGCGCTCGCTCATCTCCGGCTTCCGGGCGCTGGCCGATCGCCGAAACTTCAGCATCTTCCTGGTGCAATCGATCGTCTACTGGGCGTCGAACGGCCTGGGCATGTGGATCCTCGCCCGCGAGATGCAGCTGCCGATCTCGCTCGGCGCGGCCTTCGCCATCATGGCCTTCACGGGCGTGGTCCTGACGCTGCCGAACTCGCCCGGCCTGGTCGGTCAGTTCCACGCGGCGATCAAGCTGGGCCTCAGCGCCTATCTCCCGGCGGCCCTGGTCAACTCGAACGGCATGGCCTACGCCATCGTCCTGCACGGCATCCAGACGCTCTGGTACATCGGCGCCGGCCTGCTGTCACTGCCCGCGCTGCGACACTCGGGCGCGCATCTGTCGCTGTCGGAGGCGGTCCGCCGATCCAGCCAGGCCGCCGAAGTCGAAGACGCGTAGTCGCAAGCCAAGACTCCTCCGGTCGGGCGTGACCGAGTCGCCTTCGACCGAAAGGCTACGGCGTCAGCTCGAGGATCGGCGCGCCCTCTTCGATCGACTGTCCTTCCTTGGCGACGATCAGGCTCACCTTCCCGGCCGCGGGCGACTCGACGGGCATCTCCATCTTCATCGACTCGAGGATCGCGACGGTTTGACCCTCGGACACCGTCTCGCCGACCTGAACGGTGATCTTCCAGACGGTGCCGGTGATGTGCGCGTTCACGCTGATCGCCATGGCGACCGAGGGTAGAGGCGAAGCGCAGCTCCGTCAACGCGGCCGCGGCATCGAGGCGCGCATGTGAAAAGCCAGCTGCTCGTCGCGGTAGCGATGCTCCGGCCCCCGGATGCACGCGATGCGGGCCGCGCACGATTCGGCGCAGGCGGGCGCCGTCAACCGGCGGGCGTGGCAGGCGCCGACGTCGAAGCCGGCCCGGTTCACGGCCCCCGCCGGGCAGGCCGTCACACACGGGGCCGGACAGCCGGCGCAGCCATCTCCGGGAGCGGGCTCCGCCGGCAGGACGCGATCCAGGACGATGAGCGCCCGATAGGCCCACCAGGGGCCGAACACCGGGTGGATCTGCAGCGCCAGCGGGCCAGGCCCGCCCAGCCCGGCCGCGCGCCCCAACCGCTGGAACGGGATCACCGGCGTGGTGCCGAACGGGTACGCGACGGCGTGGCGGGAACCCGAACCGGCCAGCGCCTGCTCGACCGCGCCGGCGACCACACGCGCCGTGTACCGATCCAGGGGGTTGCGCGCGCCGTCGCCCGACTCCGGGGCCGCGGCGAACCCATCGAAGAAGCCGCGCCCCCCCGAGCCGACGATCAGCGCGCCCCGCGCGTCCGGCAGCAGCGCGTCCAGCCGCAGCGGTCCGGCCGCCGCGTCGAACCCCGCCGCGTCGAGCGGCAGCAGGACGTTGAGGCCCAGCGCCTCCAGGGCGAGGCGCAGGGGTTCCAACGCCGCCTACTGCAGCATGAACGGATATTGAGTCGTCAGGCCTTCGGACGGCGGGAAGCTCGCCGACTTGACGGCCTTCTCGACGCAGGCGCCGGTCGGCGTGCCCGCGAACTTGCCGCTCACCGTGGCCGACGAGACCTTGCCGTTGCGGCCGATGACGACGTTCATCATCGCCATCCCCTTCTGCTTGAACTCGTTGTAGCAGGCGCTGATCTTCGGCCTGACCGAGTTCATGCCTGCCACCACCGCGCCTTTGGCCAGCGGGGTGGACGACGCGTCCGGCTTCTTCGAGCCGCTGTCGTCGTCGGACGAGACGCGCTTTCCGCCACCGCCTCGGCTGCGAACGGCGCCGTCCAGCAGGTCGTCCAGCGAGCCCTTCGCCGGCTTCTTCTCGGCGACCGGCTCCGGCGGCGGAGCCAGGGCCCTCCCGGCTGGGCCCTTGTCTTGCCCCTTCGCTTCCTTGACGGCCTCGTGCTCGTGGTGACCGCCGTGGTGGTGCTCGTGCTCGTGCTCGTGCTCGTGCTCCGGCTTGGCGGCGGTCGCCCCCGTCGCCTCGGCGCTGCCCTCGCGGGGCGGCAGCTTGTCGTCGGCGATCGTGGACGGCTTCGCGGCCGGCTCGGCGGGCGCGGCCTTGGGCGCCGGCGGCGCCGGGGCAGGCACGGTCTGCACCGTCTCGACCAGCACCGGGGGCTTGGCCGACAGCACCTTCCAGGCCACGCCGACGATGCCGACCAGCGCGATCAGCATCAGCGCGCCGGCGACGTACAGCCACTTCGGCGGACCGCTGCTCGACGGCAGCGGCAACAGCACCGGCGCGGCCGGTGAGAACGATCCGAAGGCGGGCAGATCGTCGGGCGGCGGCGCGTTGCCCAGCGGCAGGCCCGGCCGATCGTTCGACGAGGTCCCCAGCGTGCTGGCGGCCATCGCGCGGATGTCGATGAGGCCCGAGCCCTCCGGCGTGGCGCTGGTCGATCCGACCGACGGCTTGGGCGCCGCGCTGGGCATCGCCAGCGACTGCAGGTTCGAGAGCGAGAACAGGACCGAGTTCTCGTGGCGCTGGCCGGTCAGGTTCTCGACGCGGCCACCGTCGTGACCGGCGCTGACGCCGCCCGAGGAAGGCCAGCGCGTCTCGTCGACCGACGGCGCCGCCGACGACGATCCGAACAGATCGGGGCCCCGTGCCGGCGCCGCGGCCGGCGACGCGAACACGTCGCTCACGCCGCCTCCGCCGCCACCGAACAGTGACTGCTCCGAGCCCGAGGCGCGGCGACTGCGCTCCGCCCCGTTGGGCGCCGCGATGGCAGCCGACGCGGTGAACAGCTCGCCACCGGCGGCCACCGCCATCTCTTCACCGGCGACCAGCCCGGCGAACTCGGGAACGACCGACAGCTTCACCCAGTCGGCGAAGCCCTCTTTCCAGGTGTACGTGTCGGCCTTGATCTCGCCGCGCTCGACCTTGGTGCGCACGTCGGCGTCGGTCAGCGGCCCGACCTGCTCGCCGTCGATCACCAGGTGCCAGCCACCTTCGGTGGCCGGCGCGGCCGCTTCCGGCGCGGACTCGCCGCCACGCACCACGATGATGTGACTGCACTTCTTGCAACGGATCTTGAAGACCTTGCCGCGGACCTTTTCGTCGGCAATCGAGTACTTGGTCCCGCAGGAGTCACAGACGATCTTCATCAACGCCTCGATTTCGGGGGAAGCAGGGCCGAACGCTCAGAAAAGGGCCACATTATATTGGTCCTGCGGCGCGGCGCAAGCGCGGCCGGACCGTGTTTCCTAGCAAATTCCAAGCATTAAACGCGATCTTTGCTCTGCCTTATCGGTGGGAGGCGCCAGCGCTGAAGGGGACGGTTGTCGTGAAAGGGTCTTGCGTGACGACGGTCTGCAATCGCCCCGGCCCCCACGAGGTCGCCCAGACCGGCACCCCGGTCAAGGCGCTGACGCGGTCGACGAAGGCGGCCGCCGCCGCCGGGATGGTGGACCCCGACTGGTCCGGCCAGCCGGGCAGCTCCTCGATGATCGGTTCGGCCGCCGCCAGATCGTCCAGGTCGACCGGCATCTCGTCCAGCGTGCGTCCGCCCAGCCGGTAGCCGGTGCACAGCCGGACCTTCCCGAGGCCTGCCATGACGTCCAGCTTGGTGACCGCCAGCGCCTCGATCCCCGAGATGCGCACCGCCAGCCGCACGGCGGCGACGTCCAGCCAGCCGCAACGCCGCGGGCGGCCCGTCACCGAGCCGAACTCGTTGCCGCGCTTGCGGAGCAGCTCGCCGATGTCCTCGGTCAGCTCGGTCGGGAACGGTCCCGCGCCGACGCGCGTGGCGTACCCCTTCACGACGCCCACGACCTTGTCGATCTTGGTCGGGCCGATGCCCAGCCCGGCGCAAGCGCCGCCGGCCGTGGTCGAGGACGACGTCACGAACGGGAACGTGCCGTGGTCGATGTCGAGCAGGACGCCCTGCGCCCCCTCGAACAGCACGTCCTGTCGCCGGACGATCGCCTCATGGACCGTGCGTGACGCGTCGCCCACGAACGGGCGAATCTCCTCGGCCAGCGCCAGGTACTTGCGGGTCACCTCGGCCGCGTCCGGGAGCACGCCGCCCAGATCCCGCAGGTAAGGCCACAGCGCCGCCATCTGGGCGTCCAGGCGGGCCCGGAAGCGCTCGGGCCGAAACAGATCGGCCACCCGCAGGCCGATGCGGGCGGCCTTGCTCTCGTAGGTGGGGCCGATCCCCTTCTTGGTGGTGCCGATGCCGCCCGGCTTCTCCTCGCGCAGGCGATCCATCTCCAGGTGGTGCGGCAGCGTCAGGTGAGCCCGTTCGGCGACGACCAGGTCCTTGGCGTTCGAGATGAACCCTTGCGCCCGGAACGTCCGGATCTCGTCCACCAGGACCGCCGGGTCGATGACCATGCCTTCGCCCAGGACGCAGGTGACGCCCTCGCGCAGGACGCCCGACGGGATCAGGCGGGTCACGTACTTCTTACCGTCGACGACCAGCGTGTGACCGGCATTGGCGCCGCCCGCCCAGCGCACCACGAAGCGCGCCTTCTCGGTCAGGAGGTCGACGATCTTGCCCTTGCCCTCGTCTCCCCACTGCACACCGACGACGATCACGACTGCCATGTTTCAGATCCCACCTTGGTTGGTCTTGGTCGACGCCGCGTCCAGCGCGACCGCGACGGCCTCGACGTCGATCGCGAAGCCGACGGCCGGGCTCGGACGGCCGTAGCGGCCGAGCAGATCGTCATAGCGCCCGCCGCGCAGCACCGCGTCGGGCGCGCCTCGCACGAAAGCCTGGAAACGCACGCCCGTGTAGTAGTCGAAGCCGCGCACTTCGCCAAGATCCACGTGCAGGTCGGCCTCGAGACGACGCTTGGAGACCGCGGCGGCGATGTCGACCAGCTCGGCGATGGCCCGGTGAGCGCCCTTGGGCAGGCGCTGGCGCGCGTCCTTCAAGATCGACGGAGGGCCGCTCAGCTGCAACATCTCGAGCGCGCACTTCTTGACGGCCGGGAAGACCTTCAAGCCCTCGAGCAGGTTCTCCAGCCCCTGGCGGTCGCGCTTGGCCATGAAGCGGCGCACCTGATCCTGAGCGGCCGGCGGCAGATCCATGTCCCGCAGCAGGTCGCGCGCCAGGCCCAGATGCCCCAGGTCGACCGTGACGCGCGACAGTCCGGCCGCCGTCAGCGCCTCGACGCCGAGCGCGATCACCTCGGCGTCGCCCTCTGGTCCGGCCAGACCGGCCAGCTCGACGCCGGCCTGGCTCAGCTCGCGCTGCCCGCGCGCGGCCCGGTCGAGGCGCACCACCGTCCCCTCGTAGCAGAGCCGCACCGGACCTTTGACGTCGCGGTAGCGGGTGGCGATGAGGCGCGCGATCTGCGGCGTGATGTCGGGCCGCAACGCCACCACCTGCCCCGAGCTCGGCTCGACGAAGCGGACCGTGGCGGCCCGCGCCGCGGCGCCCAACCCCAGCGCCAGCACCTCTTCGTACTCGAACGCCGGCGTCAGCACGCGCTCGAACCCCGCCTCCTGAAAGGCCCGGATCAGCGTCTCGATCACCTTCAGCCGAGCCGCGGCCGCGGCCGGCGCGTGATCGCGCATGCCGGCCGGCAGCCGGAGCTCGGGCGGGCGCGGCTTTGTCTCCGAGTTCTTGCGCCGCGCCTGGGCCACTACTGCCTACTTGACCGCGTTGCGGACGACGCCGTCCTTGAGGAAGCCGACGAACACCTCGGCCATCTCGATGGCGACCTTCTCCTGCGCTTCCTTGGTGGACGCGCCCAGGTGGGGCACCGCGATCAGGTTCTCCTCGGCGAACAGCGGAGACGGATCCGGCGGCTCCTTGGCGAACACGTCCAGCGCGGCGCCGCCCAGCTGCCCCGACTTGAGCGCCTCGATCACCGCGTCCTCGTCGACGATGCCGCCGCGCGCGCAGTTGATGAGGCAGGCGCCCTTCTTCATCTTGGCGAACGTCGCCGCGCCGAACAGCCCCTTGGTCTCGGCGGTCAGAGGCACGTGCAGCGTGATGAAGTCCGACTTGGCGATGACGTCGTCCAGCGAGGCCTGCTTCACGCCGGCCGGGAGCTCCTTGGGCGGGTGCGGGTCGTAGCCGATGACGTTCATCTTCAGGCCGACGCCGCGCTCGGCCGCCTGGCGCCCGATGTTGCCCAGGCCGATCACGCCCAGCGTCTTGCCGGCGATCTCGATCCCCATGTACTTCTTCTTCTCCCAGATCCCCTGCTTCATGCTCTGGGCGGCCTGCGGGATCTTGCGCGCCAGCGCGAACATCAGGCCGATGGCCAGCTCGGCGGCGGCCGCGGCGTTCCCCTGCGGCGTGTTGATGACCAGGATCCCCTTCTCGGTGGCGGCCTTGACGTCGATGTTGTCGACGCCGACGCCGGCGCGACCGATGATCTTCAGCTTGCCCGGGTTGGCCAGGGTGTCGGCCTTGATCTTGCTGGCCGAGCGCACGCCCACCGCCTGGTACTGGCCGATCACCGCGGCCAGCTCTTCCGGCTTCATGCCGGTCTTCACGTCGACGGAGAAGCCCGCCCCGCTCAGGATTTCGACCGCCTTCTTCGACATGTCGTCGGCGATGAGGACTCGGATTGGCTCGGCCATGGCTGTGTGCTCCTGGGGTGTTCGCGGGTTGGGGATGAGCTAAGCGCGTCGGGTCTCCGCGAACGTCGCCTGCGCGGCGGCGACGCCCGCACCGGGCCGGATGCCGAAGCCCAGGTCGGAGAGCGTCATCTCGAGTCCCGAGATGGCGGTGATGATGTCGAACTCGCTGAAGAAGCCGACGTGCGCGATGCGCACGATCTTCCCCTTCAGGTGATCCTGGCCGCCCGCGATGGTGATGCCGTAGCGGGTCTGCATCTGGCGGACGACCGCGGTGCCGTCGACCCCGGCCGGCATCCGGATGCCGGTGACGGAGTTCACGGGGGACGACGACAGCAGGTCCAGGCCCAACCCGCCGGCCGCGGCGCGCGTCGCCTTGGCCAGACGCTCGTGCCGCATGTAGACGCCGTCCAGCGTCTCTTCCTTGATCATGCGCAGGGACTCGCGGAGGCCGACCACCAGCGACACTGCCGGGGTGAAGGCGGTCTCGCCCTTCTCCTGGCTGCGGCGCTCGGCCCGCAGGTCCAGGTAGAAGCGCGGCAAGTTGCCCCGCTCGACTGCCTTCCAGCCCTTGTCGGAGACGGCCACGCCGCACAGCCCCGGCGGCAGCATCAGCGCCTTCTGCGAGCCGATGCAGACGACGTCCAGGCCCCAGCGATCGACCGGCACGTCGTAGACGCCGATGGCGGTGACGGCGTCCACGCACAGGATGACGTCCTCGTGCTCGCGCACGACCTTGCCGATGGCTTCGATGTCGTGCTTGGTGGCGGTCGACGTCTCGCAGGCGGTGGCGTAGACGGCGCGCACGCCGGAATTCTTCTTCAACGTCTCGGCGACCACCTTGGCGTCGACGCTCTTGCCCCACTCGACGTCGATGAAGACGCACTCGATGCCGTAGGCCTGACAGATGCGGCCCCAGCGCTCGCCGAACTTGCCCCCGCGGATGACGATGGCCTTGTCGCCGGTGTGCAGGAAGTTGCACACCGCGGCGTCCATGGCGGCGGTCCCCGACCCGGTCATGATGAGGGGCAGCTGCTCGGTCTTGAGCAGCCACTTCAGCCCCACCTGGACCTCGCGCAGGCACTCGGTGAACTCGGGCGACCGGTGGTAGAGCACCGGTCGGGCCATGGCCAGCCGCACCCGGTCGGGAACGGGCGTCGGACCGGCGGTCAGCAAATACTCCTTCATCGTGTCCTTTACCCTGTGGCGGCGGCCCGAGTTCTAATACAAGTTCCCCCACAGATCCATCGATCAACTTCGGGACCCTCAAAGGGTCCCGCGCCTCCCGCGATGAGCTCGCGCGGGCAAAGCCCGCGCTCGCTCGACGCGATAGGTTCCTCAACATGTCCCTTGCCCAGTTTGCCGACGCCAGCTTCGCCTACCCCGGAAACGACATCCTCGACGGCGCGTCGCTGCTGATCCGTCCGGGCGACCGGCTGGCCCTGGTCGGGCCCAACGGGACCGGCAAGTCGACCGCGCTCCGCCTGCTGGCCGGGGACCTGCAGCCGGACAGCGGCGACGTCCGGGTGCTGGGGCGCGCCAGCGTCGCCTACCTGCGGCAGTCGCAGGAGCTGTCGGGCGCCGGGACGGTGCTGGACGCGCTGATGGAGCCGTTCGCTGATCTGCAGAAGGTGCACGACGAGCTGCTGGCCCTGGAGGGGCGGCTGGCCGCGGGGGACGCCGGCGACCTGGCGCGCTACGGCGAGCTGCAGGAGCGCTACCAGCGCGGCGGCGGCTACCAGCTGGAGGCGCGGGTGAAGCGCCTGACCTCGGACGTCGGGTTCGCCGAAACCGATCTGACGCGGGCGATCGATACGCTGTCGGGCGGCGAGCGCGGCCGGCTGGAGCTGGCCAAGGTGCTGGTGCGGCAGCCCGACCTCCTGCTGCTGGACGAGCCGACCAACCACCTGGACCTGGCGGCCATCGAGCGGCTCGAGACCTACCTGTCGGAATACGAGGGGGCGTTCGTGCTCGTGTCGCACGACCGGGCCTTCATCCGCGCCGTGTGCAGCGAGATCGTCGAGCTGGAGAACGGCAAGCTGACCCGCTACCCATACCGCTACGACAAGTACGTCGTCGAGCGGGCGGCCCGGCTCGAGCTGGCCGAAGCCGCGTACCGCCGGCAGAAGGAGCACGTCGACAAGACCGAGGACTTCATCCGCCGCAACCTGGCGGGCCAGAAGACCAAGCAGGCCCAGAGCCGCCGCAAGATGCTCGAGAAGCTGGAGCGGCTGGAGCGGCCCGACGACAGCTGGGAGCACGCCGGCAAGATCGCGCTCTCGTTCCAGACCGGCGGCGATCTGGGGAGCAAGGAGACGATCCGGGCGCCGAGGCTGACCGTCGGCTACGCCGGCGCCCCAATCTTGCGGGACGTGACCGTCAACATCTACCGCGGCGACAAGGTCGGCATCCTCGGCCCGAACGGCGCCGGCAAGTCGACGCTGCTGAAGACGCTGATCGGCGAGCTGCCGCCGCTGGAGGGGCGCATCGAGATCGGCACCGGCGTGCGCATCGGGTACTTCGACCAGAAGCTCTCGACGCTGGACGAGTCGCTGACGCTGATGGACGAGATCCGCTCGGTGAGGGCCGACCTGTCACCCGAGGTCGTGCGCCAGTACCTGGCCAAGTTCCGCTTCTTCGGCGACGACCCGTTCCGGACCGTGCGCGGGCTGTCGGGCGGCGAGCGCAGCCGGCTGGCGATGGCCAAGATCATGCTGTTCCCGCGCAACGTGCTGGTGCTGGACGAGCCGACCAACCACCTGGACATCCCGGCGCGCGAGACGCTGGAGGATGCGCTGATCGCGTACGAAGGGACGCTGATCACGGTCAGCCACGACCGTTACTTCCTCGACCGGATCTGCACCCGCTTGCTGGTGATCGAAGGGACTCACGTCGAGGCGCACCTGGGCAACTACAGCGACTGGCGCGAAAGGTCCCGCAAGACTGCGCCTGCGCCAGTGCCCGCGCCCCAACCTCCGCCCGTCGAGAAGCCGCCCGAGAAGCGCGCCGCCACGACCCGCGACGCCGACAAGCAGCGCGAACGCGAGCAGCGCCGGCTGGCGCGGCGCGTGGAGACGCTGGAGGCGGATGTAAGCAAGCTCGAAGCGGAGCTGACGGCCGTACGCGCCGAGCTCGCCGGCGATCACGCGGGAGACTGGCAGAAGCTGCACGCGCTCGCCGAGCGCGAAGGTGAGCTGGACGCGCTGTTGACGCGCCGAATGGCGGAGTGGGAAGCAGCGAGCGCCGCCGCGTCGCTCAATGCGGACGACGCTCCCACCGATTGACATTCGAGAAACCTGAGTCGTGGGGCTTTGCTTGTTTGGAGCATTGCTTCGCTGCCGTCGGGTCCTAGGTTCATCGTGTAAACTCAAGGGGTCTTTCCGGGAGGTATCCGGATGCGGTTCGCTGGCTTGTTCGGGATCGGTTTGACAGTCGCCGCGAGCGGCTGCGCGACCCGTCCAGCCCCGCCGCCCAGCACGCCGGCGCGGGTCGAGGCCAGCGAGGTGTCGGGGATCTGGGACGGGATGAACCAGACGACGATCTCCGTCGGGCTCGGCGCCGGCGACACCCGGATCGAGAAGCAGGAGTGGCACCTCACACAGGCCGGCAGCGCGATCCGCGGCTACTACATCGCCGCGCTGACCTTCGTGTCGGGCGATGGGCGGCCGTACGTGTGCAACCGACAGCCACAGTTCTCGGCGATGCAGCGCTTCGACGTCTCGGGGCACGTGCGCGGCGGCGTGATCGAGATCGAAGAGCTGGAGCAACAATCGGCCCAGCACGGCAACCGCTGCGATCCCGGCCTCCGGCAGCTGGCGCGTTATCGCGGCCGGCTCGACGGCGACGTGCTGACGCTCACCAGCGGCGGCCAGCGCCAGACGCTGTACCGGATTCACGAACCGGGCGCCGGCGAGAGCCTGGTGACCGAGGCGGCTGTGTCAGAGCCGCCGGACGACGCGCGCGGCGAGTCGCCGCTGCCGGACCACGCCGGCCCCAGCCCGATCCTGGCTTCGACCGCGCCACCCGCGGACGTGAGCGGCATGTGGGTCTGGGAGCACAACGGCGTCGTCCCGGGCGGTGACGAGAAGCAGGAGCGCGAGGAGTGGCACGTCACCCAGGACGGCGCGAAGCTGACCGGATACTACGACCGGGTCGTGCACCAGGTCTCGACCGACGGGCAGGCCTACCGGTGCAGCATGGCGCTCGATTTCCAGATCGTGACCCGCTACCAGTTCCGCGGCGAGGTCGCCGGCAACCGCGTGCTCATCTACGAGAGCTCGTTCGAGGTCCTGAACCCGACCCCGTGCGACAACGGCAAACGCCGCCTGGACGCCTACGAGGGTCAGGCTTCGACCGACGAGCTGCGGCTGGTCTGGGGCGTCGGCGGCCAGGTCTTGCGCCGCCCCCGTCCCGACGTCCCCACCCAACGATTCTAGTCGTCGAGCGAGCGGGCGAGCCGAAGAGGTCCCGAACGGAGGTTGGCGAGTCACGCCCGACGAAGACGTTCAGCCTTTCGACTTGAGCTCTTTGTCGATGACGGCTTTGAAGGCGTCGATGGGCTGGGCGCCGACCAGGCGGGTTCCGTTGACGAAGAACGTCGGCGTGCCGGTGACGCCGACGGCGGCGCCCTCGCGGTCCTCGGCGTCGACCTTGTCCTTGTACTTGCCCGAGTCCAGGGCGGCCTTGAACTTCGCCATGTCCAGGCCCAGCTCCTGCGCGTATCTCTCGAGCGACGCGCGGTCCAGGGCCTGCTGGTTGGCGAACATCTTGTCGTGCATCTGCCAGAACTTGCCCTGGTCCTTGGCGGCCAGGGCCGCCTCTGCCGCCAGGTGCGCCTTGTCGTGGAACGGCAGCGGGAACTGCTTGAAGACGATCCGGATCTTGCCGGAGTAGTCGGTCTCGAGCTGCCGGACGGTCGGCACCGCGCGGCTGCAGAAGGGGCACTGGAAGTCGCTGAATGCGACCAGCGTCACCGGCGCCGACGCGGGCCCCTTGGCCGGGGCGTCCCCGACCTTCACGTCGTACTTGTCGTTGCTGTCGCCCGCGCCTGCCGGCGCGCTGGGCGCAGGCGCCGCCGCAGCCGCGGTCTCGATCCGCTTGGTGTAGACGTCGCGCAGCGGCGTCCCCTTCTTGATCAGCGCGTCGGCCTCCTTGATCTCGCTGTCGATGATCTTCTCGAACGCGGACTGCTCCTGGGCGCCCACGATCTGCTGGCCGTTGATGAAGAAGGTCGGCGTCCCGGTGGCCCCGACATCGGTGGCGATCTTCTGATCCTGGCTGACCTCGTCCTTGATCTTCGCGTCGTCCCAGTCCTTCTTCCACTTGCCCACGTTCAGGCCGACATCGCCCGCGTACTTCTCGATGTCGGCGCGGGTCAGCGCCGTGTTGTTCTCGTACATCTTGTCGTGCAGCTTCCAGGCCTTGTCGGGCCCCTGCCGGCCGGCGGCCTGGAAGGCCGTT
>Ga0335083_10001504_pt1 | contig 31919 bp, 31 predicted proteins | sample Lox_Sample_42_FD_206716 | JGI IMG/M metagenome (GOLD analysis project Ga0335083, IMG submission 206716) | Soil microbial communities from Loxahatchee National Wildlife Refuge, Florida, United States - Lox_Sample_4.2 | ecosystem: Environmental > Terrestrial > Soil > Wetlands | place: USA...
TGTCCTAGTCCAGTTCCACGCATTCCTTGCCGGGCTCGCATTTCACTACTTCGCCGATCACGTATGCCCGCTCGTTGAGCCCGGAAAGCCTGATGAGGATTTCCTCGGCTTCGTTCTCCGGGACGACCAGCACCATGCCGATGCCGCAGTTGAACGTCCTGAACAGCTCTTCTTCCACGACGTTTCCCCCCTGTTGAAGCACATGGAAAACGGCGGGAACTTCCCAGCTGTTCTTGTTGACCAAGGCCTTGCAGCCATGGGGGAGGATGCGCGGGACGTTTTCGAGCAGTCCGCCGCCGGTGATGTGGGCTATTCCGTTGATGGGGAAATCCCGGAGGAGGTTGAGAATTGATTTTGCGTAAATGCGTGTCGGTGTCAGGAGGACGTCCCCCACGCTCAGGTCGGAGCCGGGAAAGCGGTCCTGGAGCGACAGCCCCATTCTTTCGAAGACGATCTTGCGGGCCAGAGAATAGCCGTTGCTGTGCAGGCCGCTGGAAGCGAGGCCGATGAGCCTGTTCCCGACGGTGATGGACGAGCCGTCGATGATGTTGTCGCGGTCCACGACGCCGACCGCGAAGCCGGCGATGTCATATTCCCCCTCGGCATAAAAGCCGGGCATTTCGGCGGTCTCTCCGCCGATAAGGGCGCACCCCGCCTGGACGCACCCCTCGGATACACCCTTGATGATCTCGGCCCCCTTTGACGGGTCGAGCTTGCCGGTGGCTAGGTAGTCGAGGAAGAAGAGCGGCTCAGCTCCCTGGACAACGATGTCGTTGACGCACATGGCCACAAGGTCGATGCCGATAGTATCATGGCGGTCGGCCATGAACGCCAGCTTCAGCTTGGTGCCGACCCCGTCGGTTCCGGAAACGAGCACGGGGTGACGGTACTTGGAGGCGTTGAGGGAAAACAGTCCGCCGAAACCGCCGATATCGGCGATGACCTCGGGCCGGGTGGTTGCCTTGACCAACGGTTTTATCATCTTGACGAAAGAGTTGCCGGCGTCGATGTCCACACCGGCATCTTTGTAGGTAATAGTCGTGTCGCTCACATCTGCCTCCTGGTGAAATGCAAAATTTAACCCATCACGCCCCAAATGTCAACCCAAACCGGTCGGCCGCCGGAGCAGCGACACACGGTCGTCAAACCGTTCCCGCCCCGTGCCGACTGCCGGCCCGGGCGGTCAAAAAAACTAGTTTACAAGCAAAAACCAATTGCTTATGATGCCTCGGACGATGGGAAAAGCACCGATTGAAATCGTCATCTGTCCCATGACCGCCGCCGATCTGGACAAGGTTCTGGAGATCGAGTTCGCTTCCTTTCCCCGACCGTGGAACAGGGATCATTTCCTCGACGAACTGAAATCCCCCCATGCCTTTCCCCTGACGGCATTCGATCGTGACGGCACGGTAATCGGCTTCATCTGCCCCATGCAGATACTGGATGAAGGCCATATCCTCGATGTGGCGGTACACCCGGATTTCCGGGGGACGGGGGTGGGGAGGATGCTCGTGGAGAAGGTGCTCCGGGAGTGCCGGGAACGGGGAGCCGAGTTTGTTTCCCTGGAGGTGCGTCTTTCCAACCGGTCGGCCATTTCCCTCTATACGATGCTGGGATTCGTGGAGAGCGGGCGGCGACGGAACTACTACGAGAACGGCGAGGATGCTCTCCTCATGGAATATATCTTCAGCAACGGCAAGGATACAGGCGATGCAATGTAAGTCGATGGTCGTTTCCAATACGGAGGTGTCACCGGGATACTACCGCATGAGGCTCACGGCGCCGCAGGAATTCGCCCGGTCACGGCCCGGGCAGTTCGTCATGGTCAGGGTGAGGGATGCGGTGGACCCCCTGCTCAGACGTCCCTTCGGCATCTTCGATCTGGGGAGTTTCGAGACGGAGTATCCCGATGCGGGCTCCCAGACCTATTTTGACATCCTCTACCGGGTAGTGGGGCAGGGGACCGCCATGATGTCTTCCCTCCACCACGGCGATCGCCTTGATATCCTCGGCCCGCTGGGGACCGGCTTCGATCCCGGCGCGGCATCGACGGAGAAGATCCTGGTAGGAGGCGGGGTGGGTCTCGCCCCTCTCTACTATCTCGCCAAGGAACTGGTGCGGGAGGGACGGGTCCGGCTTTTCATCGGCGGGAAGACCAAGGAGGATATCCTCTGCGTCACCGAATTCGAGCGACTGGGAGTAGAGACCTATGTTGCCACCGACGACGGGACCCTTGGCGCGGCCGGGCTGGTGACGGAGGTGCTGGAACGCCACCTTCATGAGGACCCGGCCGGGAAAACGCTGTACGCCTGCGGACCGATGCCGATGCTCAAGGCGGTAGCCGAAATTGCCCGGCGGCGGGAACTCTCCTGCCAGGTTTCCCTCGAGGCCCACATGGCCTGCGGCATGGGTGCCTGCCTCGGCTGCGTGGTGGCGGGGCGCGATCACGGCGAGTTCACGCCGGATTACCGCTGTGTCTGCAAGGACGGACCTGTTTTTGATTTTCGTGAGCTGAGATGGGTCTGAAACCGGGGACCGGAAGGTCCTGCGTGAGCATAAGCTGTGCGTCAATGGATGGAGATATGATGACCAAACCTGATATGTCGGTGGAAATTGCCGGGATCAAGATGAGAAACCCGGTCATGACGGCCTCGGGGACCTTCGGGTACGGCGAAGAGTTTGCCGAGTACCTTGACCTGGAGAACATCGGAGCCATCATCACCAAGGGGCTCTCCCTGAAGCCCCGGGCCGGCAATCCCACCCCCCGCATCGTCGAGACCCGGGGAGGGATGCTGAACGCCATCGGACTGCAAAACGTAGGGATCGACGCGTTCGTTGACAAGAAAGTCCCCTTCTTCCGGACTATCGCGACCCCGGTGATTGCCAACTTCTTCGGCAACACCCCCGAAGAGTATGCCGAACTGGCGGAACGGCTCGACAGGATTCCGGAAGTTGCCGCGGTGGAAGTCAATATCTCCTGTCCCAATGTCAAGCACGGGGGGATCGTCTTCGGGACTGATCCCCGGTCAGCCGAGACAGTGGTGAAACTCGTGCGGGAGGCGACGGTCAAGCCGGTCATCGTCAAGCTCTCCCCCAATGTGACCGATGTGGTGGAAATGGCCCACGCCTGTGCAGGTGCCGATGCCGATGCCCTCTCCCTCATCAATACCCTGACCGGCATGGCCATCGACCTGGAAAGACGCCGGCCGGTGCTGGCGAATGTGACCGGCGGTCTGTCGGGGCCGGCAATCAAGCCGGTGGCGCTGCGAATGGTATGGCAGGTGGCACGGGCGGTACGGATTCCGATCATCGGTATCGGCGGCATCATGTCCGCCACCGACGCCCTGGAGTTCATGCTGGCAGGAGCTACCGCCGTGCAGGTGGGGACCGCAAGTTTCCTCGATCCCTCGGCAGCCCAGACCATCGTACGGGAGATGGAACTCTACCTCGCGGAAAAGGGGATTGCCAGCGTAAAGGAAATGATCGGCGCGCTGGAGGCTTGAGCGCCGGGCCGGAGGATGCGTACCGGAGGAAGGCGGGGAGAAACCCCGCCTTTTGACGTTCGGGCGGAACGGGACGAGGCAGATGGAAAAATGGCAACGGTCACTTGCGGCGGGGATCGGTTCTCCGGAGGAACTGGCGGAGCGGTTTGCCGTGGATCCGGCGGCACTCGGAGAGGTGGCGGCGCGCTACCCGATGCGGATCACCCCCCACTACCTGGAACTCATCCGGGAGCCGGGGGACCCGATCTGGCGCCAGAGTGTCCCTGACCCTCTGGAATTGGACGACGACCAACTGCCGGACCCTCTGGAAGAGGAAAGGCTCTCACCGGTTCCGGGCCTCATTCACCGGTACCCAGACCGGGTGGTCCTCCTCGTATCCTCGGTCTGCGCCGTCTACTGCCGTTTCTGCATGCGCAAGCGCGGTGTCGGCTGTGCGGCCGGGATCACACCGGCCGATCTCGACGATGCCTGTGCTTATATTGCCGCGACCCCGGCCATCCGCGACATCATACTTTCCGGAGGCGATCCCCTGCTTCTGCCGGATGATGCCCTGGCGACGATCCTCGACCGGCTGCGGCGCATTCCCCATGTGGAGATCATCCGCATCGGCAGCCGCGCCCCGGTGACTCTGCCGGAACGGATCACCTCCCGGCTCTGCCGGCTCCTGAAGCCGGTTCACCCCCTCTACCTCAATACCCATTTCAACCATCCCAGGGAGGTCACTACCGCATCCGCCCGTGCCTGCGCGCGGCTTGCCGATGCCGGCATCCCCCTCGGCAACCAGACTGTGCTGCTGCGCGGGGTGAACGATGCGCCGGGGGTCATGAAGGAGCTGATGCAGCGGCTTTTGGCCATCCGGGTGCGTCCGTACTATATCCACCAGATGGACCTGGTACGGGGGACCGGCCATTTCCGCACATCCCTCGCCGCCGGCATCGGGATCATGGAGCAACTGAGGGGCCATACTTCCGGGCTCGCCACACCCTACTACGTCGTCGACCTGCCGGGTGGGAAAGGGAAGGTGCCGATACTCCCGGAGTCCCTGCGGTGGGAAGAGAAGAGGCTCCTGGTACGGAACTACCGGGGGGAAGAGGTGGAGTATGGGGACGTGGACGAGTAAGGGCGAAGTCGCGATCCGTGAGCTTCTACAGGTCTTCCGGCGTGAACGCCACCACCTCGTCGATCGACGCGGCGTCGAGGAGGACCATAATAAGGCGGTCGACTCCGAGGGCGATGCCGGCCGAGGATGGCATCCGGGCCAGTTCGTCGAGGAATTTCTCCGGGAGGGGATAGGGTCGTCTGCCGAGTGATGCGCGTAGAGACGCCTCGTGGACGAACCTTGCCCGCTGCTCGGCCGGGTCGATCAGTTCGGAAAAGGCGTTGGCCAGTTCGATGCCGCCGATGTACAGCTCGAATCTTTCCGCCACCGTCGGATCGTCGTGCCGCAGCCGGGCGAGAGCCCCCCTGCAAGAGGGATAATCGTACAGGAAGGTCGGCCTTTCCATCCCGAGGCGGGGTTCGATCCTTTCCACCATGACCTCGTCAAAAAGGTCCCCTGCCACTGCTTCCTCCAACGCCATACCGCCATGCCGGGAAAAGGCCTCCCGTACGGTGAGCCGTTCCCACCCATGGCCGAGGTCGATGCCGTTTCCCCGGAACACGATTCTCTCTCCCGTGCCGGTGCTGTCCGCCAGCGACCGGACAAGGGCCTCGCACTCATCCATGAGCCCGAAGTAATCGGTGCCGGCACGGTACCATTCGAGCATGGTGAACTCGGGGAGGTGAAGCCGCCCCCGTTCCCCCTCCCGCCAGCAGTGACTAATCTGGAAGATGCGCTCACAGCCCGCGGCAAGCAGACGCTTCATGCAAATTTCGGGAGAAGTCTGGAGAAACGAGTCGCCGGACGGGATCGCATCGATGTGGGTTTCGGGTGCGGGGGCAGGAATGCGAAGGGGGGTCTCCACTTCCAGATACCCCCCCCTTGCGAAAAACTTCCGTACTTCATTGGTGATGCAGGCTCGGGCGGAAAGCGTCTCCGCCTTGCGCGCCAGGCCCCAGTTGTAGCTCATTGCTTCTCCTCACGGCGGCGGGGAGCCGCTGCGACCAGGGGAGAGGTCATCCCTTGACCCGGGTGGAATATTCGCCGGTGCGGGTATCGATGGTGATAAGCTCCCCCACTTCGATGAAAGGCGGCACCCGGAGAACGTAGCCGGTCTCCACCGTGGCTGGCTTGGAATCGCTCCCGGACGTGTCCCCCTTTACCCACGGGTCGGTCGTCGTCACCCGCAGGTTGACGAAGTTCGGCACCTCCACCCCGATGGCCTTTTCCCTGAAGAGAAGGACGCTGACCGGCAGGTTATCGATCAGGTAGTTCCTGGCGTCCCCCAGTGCCTCTTCCCCCACGTGGACCTGATCATAGGTCTGGTTGTCCATGAAGCAGTAGTGGTCGTCCTCTTTATAGAGGAACTGCATCTTCCGCTCTTCCAGGTGGGCAGGTTCGAAAGTCTCGCCGGACCGGTACGTGCGGTCGAGGATTGATCCGTTGATCATGTTCCGCATCTTGGTGCGATAGAGGGCCTGACCTTTTCCCGGCTTGGCGAATTCGAAGGCGATGACGATATACGGGTCGCCATCCAGGGTAAGCTTCAGCCCCTTCTTCAGATCTGCTACTGTGTACATGTGAGTTTCCTTTGCATTTTTTATTCAGCCAATTAATGTAACCCATCAGAGACATTTTGTTAAGAAAAAAATGGAGGTCCCGCGGGACGATTTCACTGGCGGGTTGTTTTCTGCCGATGGTGCGTTCCTCACGGCTTTGGACCGCTAGAATTCTGTTGACAAGGTGAAATGAAGGCATATAGGATTACACAATTCTAAAACGCTGTTCGGGAGAGTCGGTGATGGAAAAGATTCTGGTCATTGATGACAGCAAAATCACCCAGATGCTGGTGGCTGAAATACTGGCGGGGAAATACGTGCTGGATTTCCAGTCCGACGCTGCATCGGGGATCGCCTCTGCCCAGAAAAACCTCCCCGATCTGATACTCCTGGATATCGCACTTCCCGACATGCTGGGGTATGAAGTCTGCCGCATTCTGAAAAAGGGGGACGAGACCAAGGGCATTCCGATAATTTTCATCACCTCGAAGGATTCGGAACTGGAGCGGGTGAAAGGTTTCGAAGCGGGGGCCGAAGATTATGTAGTCAAACCGTTCTATCTTGCGGAGCTCTTGGCGCGGGTCAAGGTTCATCTGGCTTTCCGCCGGGCGAAGCTGCAGGCGGTCGAGCTCGAACGGCTCACCATATTCAAGGAAATGGCGGTTGCTGTCAGTCACGAGATAAATAACCCCCTGACGACGGTGTATGCCTACCTCCACGTCTTGCAACGGGAAGTATCCATGGACAACGAGCAGGTACGGCAGAGTCTCGCCGGCTTGCAGGGTGAGCTCGGCAAGATTCGCCAGATTGTCGGGAAGCTGCGTCAGGCGTCAAATATTGCGGTAACCAGCTACAGCAGGGATGTCACGATGATAGACCTGCATAATATATGAGCTGCGCAATTCCCAGACAACATCTTCTTTGAGTGAAATCCTTTCTGGCCTTTTTCCCCTGCATCGGGGAAGCTTCCGGTTTCTCCGTGAGATACACAAAAATGCAGATCAAAGTCTGGTCCACCACCGATCGCCTCGCACCTTTGCCGGTTAAGCTTTTCATTGTTTTGATTTTCAGCATACTGGCTGCCGCAACCAGTATAACCCTCTTAGTGCGCGTCGTGCTGCCGCCGCAGCGAATGGCAATTGAGGCACCCGTCAACGGTTTTCTACTGGTTTTTGTCCTTTTCCCCTGTCTGTATGCCTGGGTCCTGAACCCCCTTCTCAGCGAGATAACAAGACATAAACTGACCGAGAAAAAGTTGCAGGAATCCGAACAGGAATGGGAGGACGTTTTCAATACCATTTCCGCTTCGATTACCCTCACTGATCGTGATTTTACCATCATAAAGGCCAATCGGGCGGCACAGCGTCTGCCTGGATTCACATTGCCGGAGGCAGCTGGTTTAAAGTGCTATCAGTTGTATCACGGTGCCGATTCCCCTCGGGCAAACTGTGTCAGCCGCCAGGTCCTGTCAACCGGCCAGGAAGTGACGACGGAATTATGAGCCTCACCTCAACGCCTTTCTGGAAGCCAGAGCTTTCCCCAGATTCGATAGTTGTCATCGGGTCGTGGGATTGATCCATGTCGTGCAGCACATAACCACCCGTAAGAAGGCCGAAGAGCGGCTCATGACTTCGCTGCGGGAGAAAGAGTCCTTGGTCCAGGAGCTCCAGCACAGAGTCATGAACAATCTCCAGTTTGCCTCTTCGCTCCTGGCCCTCCAGACCCCCAATCTGCGTGATGAATGGGATCGTAAACTTGTGCGGGAGAGCCTGAACCGATTTACCACGATGGCGATAATCCATGAGGATTTGTACTATTCACCGGATCATTCAAGGATTGATTTTACCTCGTGCGTCAGAAATCTGGCGACCCACCTGATCGAATCCCGCAGCAGGAACTTGCCGGCAGTAGACCTCAGGATAACGGCTGGTGACATGCTGCTCGACATGGATATCGCAATTCCCTGCGGGCTCATTATGGCCGAACTGGTGGACATTGCATTACAGCATGCCTTCACGGGAGAGCACGCATCTCCCGGCGAGGTGTGCATTCAGGTGGAGGCAACACCAACCCGCCTCCATCTCTCGGTAAAGGATAACGGCAAGGGACTACCGGAAGGCTTCGAACTGACGAACGCCCCTTCCTTCGGATTCAGAATGATCCGCCTCCTCGCGGAACAACTGGATGCTGTAATCGAGGTTTCCAGTGGAGTGGGGACAGCGGTCACTATTTCCTGTCAGCGAGCAACAACAGGGAGAAGGCAAGAATGACGGCGAAAGAGCGGATACTTATTGTCGAGGATGAACGGGTCGTTGCCGAGCTCCTTAAAGAATTTCTCAAGAATTTCGGTTTCGAGATCTCCGCCGTGACGGGGGATGGCGAGGAGGCCGTCAGCCTTGCCATCGGTATCCGTCCCGACCTGGTCCTCATGGATATTAAGCTGCGGGGCGCAATGACCGGTGTGGATGCTGCCAGGCAGATCCAGGAAAGTCTCGATATCCCCGTAATCTACCTCACGGCATATTCGGATGACGAGACCCTGCAGCGGATCAAGGCCTCTGCTCCTTTCGGATATATCCAGAAACCATTCAAGGGAGGGGAGATCAGATCGGCAATTGATATCGCCCTCTACCGCTCACGGATGGAAAGGAAACTGAAGGAGAATGAGCGTTCCTATCGAATTCTCGCGGAGAATCTCCCCGGCATTGTCTACCGCTTCAATGTCTCGGGAGAGCAGAAATTGCGTTTTTTCAACTCGATGATCACCGATTTGACGGGGTACGGTGCCGATGAAATAGTGCCCGGTGAAAGCTGCCCCCTCGACTTCCTGATCCTGCCTCAGGACCTGCCGGCGGTATCCTCGGCCATTTCCGCCGCTGTGGCGGCAAATAAACCTTTCGAGGTGGAATACCGTATCCGGCACAAGGATGGCTCAATCCTTCATTTTCAGGAGCGGGGAAGGCCGATCTTCGGAAAAGATGGGGAACAGTGTCAGATCGATGGGGTGATTTTGAATATCACCGAGAGCAAACGGGTAGTGGAAGAGCTCGAGGCCGCTTACGACAATTTGGCGGAACGGACTGCCTTCATCGAGTCCATTATGACCAACATCCAGAGCGGCATCATCGTCACCGACCTCGATCTCACGATTACCCTGGCCAATCCCTATGTGGCTGCTCTCTGTGAGGTGTCCCTCGAGGAAATCATCTCCTGCAATCTGCGCAAGATCTGTCCCGAACTCAGTCGGAGTATTGAAGATGATGTCACGAAGGGAGAGATGCTGCTGCACTTCATGGGCCACGAATTGACCGTGGGGTTTACCCGTTTTAACCTGAAGGATGGCGAGGGAGGGGTAGGTGGCCATATTTTCACGTTTAAGGATCTAAGCGAAATAGTCAAGATCCGTCATGAGATGCGGAAGCAGGAACGGCTGGCAACCATGGGAGAGGTGGTTGCCCGTGTGGCGCACGAAATGCGCAATCCCCTCTTTGCCATAACATCGGTTGCCCAGATACTGGGAATGGAAATCGACTTCACTTCCTCGCAGAAAGAGCTCATGGATGCCCTCATGACCGAGGCCAGGCGGATGAATCACCTGGTGGAAGACCTCCTCGATTGCTCCAAGGAGATCAGGCTTAAAATGAAGGATGTGAATGCCGCCGAGATTATCGGCAAGTGTATCGGCATTAGCAACCACTATAAGGTGGATAAAGGGGTACGAATCAGAAACCGTGCGGACCAGGCCGTAAAAATCGTGATAGCAGACCCGGACAGGATCGAGCAGGTCATTATCAACCTGCTGCAGAATGCAGTGGATGCCACCCCCTCCGGCGGAACAGTCGATATCCAGGTGGGGGAGGAAGAAGGAAAAGTCATCATCGAGATATCCGATACCGGCCAAGGGATTCCTGAGAATTCCTTCGAGAAGATATTCGAGGTTTTCTATACAACCAAGAGACATGGGACAGGGCTCGGACTGCACATCAGCAAGAAAATCGTTGACGCCCATGGCGGCACATTAACGGCCCGCAACAACGAGGAAGGGGGGGCAACGTTCACCGTCATCCTCCCCGTCGAAACTCCCGGACTATGAAGACGCTGATCATTGACGATGAACCAGGCATACGGCTCGCCCTCGGGTATTTCATGCGCGGGCGGGGATATGACGTGCACGAAGCATCGACCGGGGTGGCCGGACTTGCCCTGGCCAAGGCCGAATTGCCCGATATGGTGTTTCTCGACAGCAAGCTCCCCGACATGGAGGGAGACGCCCTGCTTGAAACCCTTACGTCCCCGGAGGTCGGGGCGATTGTCGTCATTCTCACCGGGTATGTCGAGCTTGACAAGGCTGTCAAGGCGATGAAAAGTGGTGCCGAGTACTATTTTTCGAAACCGCTCGATCTGGAACACATTGAGGTCGTCCTCGAGAGGTGCGAGGAAAAGCTGAAGCTCCGGAACGAAATCGGCCGGTTCAGGAAATTCAGTGAGATAGATGATGACGCGGTTGCGATCATCGGCGAGTCACCTCCCATCATCAAAATCCAGCGGCTCATTTCCCTGCTGGCACAGAATCCAGCCACGCCGGTGCTGATCCTGGGAGAGTCAGGGTGCGGCAAGGAGATGGTGGCCAAGGCGATTCACGCCCGAAGCGGCTGCAAGGGGCCGATGGTGGAAATCAATTGTGCCACGCTTTCCGAGCATCTTCTGGAATCGGAGTTGTTCGGCCATGAAAAGGGTGCCTTTACCGATGCCAAGAAGGCGAAGCCGGGCCTCCTGGAACTGGCGGATGGGGGCACGGTTTTTCTCGACGAAATTGCCGAGATGCCGCTGTCTATTCAGGCAAAGCTCCTGAAAGTACTCGACTCGAAGACCTTCAGGAGGGTGGGGGGGATCTCCGATCTCAAAACGAGTACCCGGTTCATGGCTGCCACCAATAAGGACCTCTCCCGCTTGGTGGGCGAGGGTGTGTTCCGGGACGATCTCTTCTACCGGATCAATGTCTTGCCGATACACGTCCCCCCGTTACGGTCGAGGGGGAACGACATCATCCTGCTGGCAGATTATTTCACCCGGAAGCTTGGCGCCGACATGGGCAAAGCGGCTACAAAAATTTCTCCCGAGACGATGAGTATCCTGCAGCGCTATCAATGGCCGGGAAATGTACGGGAGCTGAAGAACGTCATCGAGCGGATGCTGATTCTTGCTTCTCTGAAGGAGATTCCGCCCGAATACCTTCCGACGGAAATACGTCAAGGCGCGGCGGTGCAGGTGAATATTCCTCTTTCTGCCGGGCTCATTCCCCTCTGGAGAATGGAAGAGGACTACATTGCCCGTGTAATTGAGGCAACGGGACATAACCATTCCCGTGCCGCCGCAATACTCGGCATAAGCCGTTCGACTCTCTTGGCCAAGCTGAAAAAAATGAAAGAGGGTGTATTGAAATAGGGCATGTAGTGAAACGATACACTTTTTCCCCCTCCCATGCTTCCCTCTCTGAAAACCCTTGCTGGCCCTGGCCTCTGTCGGCAACCGTCCGATGCTCCCCGCAAATCCTTCTTCCCTCACTATGATACAACTGTTCGATAATCGAACACTGTAGTTACTTCCTGTTGTCCTCAGTAATTGTAACATACCGATATTCATAATTAATTTGATTTCGGTCGCGGATATTTCCCGTGGCATGATGTGTGCTGTCTGAGAGTAACGCAAATGTTTCTTCATGGGAGGAATAATGGAGACGAAGAGGTTGAAGAAAATATTGATCGTGGATGATGAACCGTCAATTCTGCTGAGTCTTTCGTACGCCCTCAAGGTCGATGGGGTGGAGGTGATCACCTGCAACGAGATTGAGCAGGCAGAAGAAGCGCTGGAGAACAGCCGGTTCGATCTGGTAATTGCCGATATCAGGATGTCGGGAATCAGTGGCATTGAGGGTCTGGAACTGCTGAGCTACATCAAGCAGCGCTATACGACTGAGGTGATCATCATGACGGGTTACGGTTCCGATGAGGTCGAGGCCGAAGCCTATCGGCGCGGAGCCCTCTGTTATTTCAACAAGCCGATTGACATGGAGGAACTCTTTCATCACCTGGCTGCCATCGGCATCCCGGTGAAAAATCCTGTCGGCGTCAAATAAACATCACACATGATCAAAGCGAGGGAGACATGCTGAGAAAAATAATGGTAGTTGACGATTCTGCATTGATTCATCAGATGTACCGTCTGGTCATGGGTCGCTACAAGTGCGAGATTGTGGACGCGATGAACGGCCAGGAGGCGATGGACCTTTTGCCGGCGCATGAGGACGTGCAGTTGATCCTCCTGGACATCAACATGCCGGTGATGAACGGCGTGCAGTTCCTGGAGAAGGCCTCGACCCTGGGGATTCCCCGCAGGATACCGGTGATCGTGATCAGCACCGAGGGGAAAGAGGAGGACACCATCCGCGGCCTGAAGCTGGGGGCGCGGGGCTACCTGAAGAAGCCCTTCAATCCGGGGGACCTCCACGACCTCATCGAAAAGATCGTCCCGGCGCCGTGCGCCGCCTAGGGGAGTGACGAGGCTCAGATGACGAACACCATGGACATGTCGGTCCTGCTGGCGGAGTTTCTCGACGACGCGGCGGGTCACCTGGATGCGGCGGAGACCTCCCTCATGGAACTGGAGAAGGGTGCCGCCGGGGGAAACGCCGACGAAGGGTACCTCACGCTCCTCCTGGGCAATCTCCACACCCTGAAGGGGAACTCGGGGATGATGGGGTTCACCCCTGTCCAGCAGTACGTGCACCGGCTGGAGTCGGTGGTGAAGCTGGTGGCGGAGGAGACGGTCCCGCTCGGGGAAAACGTCTTCGAGGTGCTGTACGGCGGGGTGAGCGCCCTGCGGGAAGGGTTGGGGCGACTGGCGGCGGAGCCCGATGCGGGGCTGGATTTCAGCGACGAGTTGACGCTTCTGGAATGCCTCATGTCCGGAGTGGGCGAGGGTTCAGGGGGCGGTGAAGAGCTTCCCCTGGGACCGCTGCGGGAGAAGCGGGACGAGCTGGCGTATCTCACCCAGAAATCGAACACCCTGAAGGTCAACTTCGAGAAGCTGGACGACCTGCTGAACCTGGTGGGGGAGCTGGTGATCCACCGGACGGCGCTGGTGGAGCTGGAGGCGCGGCTGCGGGAGAAGGTGACGGACCGCGGGATCCTGGAGGCCTTCGCCGAGGCGAGCCAGCTGATCGGCAAGAGCGCGGGGGAGCTGCGGGAATCCATCATGAAGGTGCGGATGCTGCCGATCAGGGTGGTATTCCAGCGGTTCAACCGGCTGGTGCGGGACCTGTCGCGGCGCCATGGCAAAGAGATCGCACTGGAGTTCGCGGGTGAAGAGACCGAGCTGGACAAGACGGTGATCGACGAGATCGGGGAGCCGCTGGTGCACCTGATCCGCAACGCCGTCGACCATGGCATCGAGAGCCCCGGCGAGCGTCGGCGTTGCGGCAAGAATGCAGCGGGGCGAATCGTGCTGCGGGCGTGCCACGAGAGCAACCACATCGTAGTGACGGTGGAGGACGACGGCCGGGGGATGTCGGCCGAGAGGATACGGGAAGCGGCGGTGACCAAAGGGGTGCTGTCGGGGGAGGATGCGCGGGGTCTGAGCGACCAGGAGGCGTTGCATCTGGTCTTTCAGCCGGGGTTTTCCACGGCGAAGGAAGTGACCGAGACGTCGGGGCGGGGGATCGGCCTGGACGTGGTGAAGAAAACGGTGGGCTCCTTCGGCGGCCTGATCGACATCGCCAGCGTGCCGGGAGCGGGGACGCGGTTCACCATCAAGCTGCCGCTCACGCTGGCGATCATCCAGGCGCTGATGGTGGAGGCGGGGGGAGAGAGCTTCGCCATTCCGCTGACCGGGGTCGTGGAGAGCATCAAGGTGGGGCGCGACGAGATCCACGAGGTGGGGAGCGGTGAGATGATCCGGCTGCGGGAGCGGCTGGTGCCGGTGTGCCGGCTGGAGCGGTACTTTCGCCTGGGAGAGGGGCGCGGCAAGGAGACGGAATACCTCGTGGTGGTGGGGAGCGGGGAGAAACAGGCGGGCGTGGTGGTGGACCGGCTGGTGGGCCAGCAGGAGGTGGTGATCAAGGCGCTGGACGACTACCTGGGGGATCTGCCGGGGATCGCCGGGGGGACCGTGCTCGGCAACGGCCGCATCTCCCTCATCCTGGACATCGCCGCGCTCATCGGCAGGGTCTGAGCCGGGGTGCCCGGGTAGGTGCCCGAACATATTCGAGAATCAGTACAGGCCGTATCGGCAGAGGAGGAGAACATGAGCGGAAGCGGCAGTGTGCAGCTCCCCGAATCGGGGCTGGCGGAGGATATCCTGGCCCGGTTCATGGACAATGCCCAGCGAGAGTTGACCAGCGCTGCGGAACAGACAGCGCGCAACGAGTCACAGGAACAGTATCACCTGGTCACCTTCCGGCTGGGGAGGGAAGAGTACGGGGTCGAGATCGGCCGGGTCCAGGAGATCATCCGGGCCATCGACATCACGCCGGTGCCGGGGGCGCCGAGCCATGTGTGCGGCGTGATCAACCTGCGGGGGAAGATCATCCCGGTGGTGGACCTGCGCAGGAGGTTCGGGCTTGCGGCCGGCGAGGAGAGCGAAGCCCGGCGGACCGTCGTTGTCGAGCTGGGCGAGAAGCGGATCGGCATGCTGGTGGACAGTGTGTCCCAGGTGATCAAGGTACCGGCAGGGGTGGTGGAGGAGCTGCCGGAAGAGGCGACCACCGTTGACGACAGCTACATCAGGGGGGTGGGGAAGCTGTACGACCGGCTCGTCATCATCCTTGATCTGCACCGGTCGATCCTGTGGTCATAGGGTTTGTATCTGCCGTTGGAATTTAAGGAAATCAAGGGGGTTTACATATGAAAAAGAGAACTTTCTTCAAGGGGCTCCAGGGTAAATTGCTCATGTACTTTCTCCTCATGTCGCTGGTGCCTCTTGCGGCTGTGGCGACCATTGCCTACCAGAAGGCGAAAAACAGTCTCCAATTCGTAGCGACTGACATGCTCGGCGATGCTGCTCAGAAGATGATGACCAAGGTGGATGTTATTGTCGGAGATCGATACAATGACATCAGAATCTGGGCAGAACTTCCGGAAATAAGGGGGGCGTTCAAGAGTGGCAATTTCACGGACGCGTCGAGATTTCTCCAGTTTCTGCAATCCAAATACCAGATATACCGGACGATCATCTTGTTTGACAAACAGGGCAATGCCGTGGCCGTGAGCGATCCTGCCATCCTCAGCAATCCGCACTTCCAGAAGAACCAGGCGGACAAGGAGTGGTTCCGGACGGTTATGGCCGGAAATGTTTCCGTGCAGGACGTTTATTATTCAGCGAGCGCCAATGAGAATTCAATCGGGTTCGATGCCCCGGTAAAGGACGAGGCCGGTCGTGTCATTGGCGCAATTGCTGGCAGGATGTCGTGGGGGATGGTCGAGACTATGATTGTGGAAGAAGGAAAATCCGGCGAAGCCGGCTATACCTACTTGGTAAACAGAGAGGGAGTCGTAATCGCTCATCCCAAGAAGGAAAAGGTCCTCAAGGAGAACTTTGCTAAGGACCCCAATCCCCATTTTGCCCAGATCGTAGGCAAAATGATCAAAGGGGAACAGGGAGTTGGGTCATATACCTATGAAGGTGTCGAGAAGCTGGTCGCCTATGTGCCATCGAAAGGATACGGCGATTTCAAAGGTATGGGGTGGAGTTGTGCGACGGTCGAGCCGGAACAGGACGTCTTTGCTCCAGTCCACAGCCTGAGAAATATCGTACTTGTCATAGTTGCCTGTGCGGTGCTGGTGGTAGCGGTTCTCGCCATCATCATCGCCCGCTCCATTGCTAATCCGATGATTAGGGGGGTCGCCTTCGCTCAGGCGGTGGCGGCGGGCGATCTGACCCAGACCCTGGAGGTGAAGACAGAGGACGAGGTGGGAGATCTGGCTGGTGCCCTGAACACAATGGTCGGCGGACTCCGGGAAATGGTGGGGCGTATCCGTGACACCTCGGGTCAGGTGGCGTCGGCGGCGGGTGAGATCTCGGCGGGGACGGCGCAGCTGACGCGGGCGGCGCACGGACAGGCCTCGGCCTCGGAGGAGACCTCCAGCACCATGGTGCAGATGGCGGCCTCGATCCAGACGGTGGCGGGGAACGCGGAGAGCCTGGCCACGAATGCCGACGAGGTTTCCGCTTCGATCCAGGAGCTGGGAGCCTCCAGTGAGCAAGTGGCCAGGAGCTCTGAGGTAATGACCGCTTCGGTAACCGAAACATCGGCGACCATCGAACAGATGGCCGTCTCCATCGAGAAGGTGGCAAGAAACACTGAGGAGCTGGCCTCGTCGGTGACGGAGACCTCCAGCACGGTGGAGCAGATGACGGTCTCCATCGAGCAGGTGGCGGGAAGCAGCCAGGAGCTGCAGCAGGTGGCGGGAGAGACGGCGGCGATCGTGGAAGAGATGGCGGTGTCGATCCGGCAGGTGGCGAAGAACGTGGCGGACGCGGACACGGTGGCAAAGACGGCGGCCCATGAAGGGTATGCCGGGCAGCGTGCGGTTCAGGAGGCGCTGGCGGCTATGCAGCGGGTGGCGGAGGTGATCGGGAAGACGGCGGCCTCCATCGACAACCTGGGGAAACGCTCGGAGGAGATCGGGAACATCGTGAAGGTCATCAACGAGATCGCGGACCAGACGAACCTGCTGGCGCTCAATGCGGCCATCGAGGCGGCGCGTGCGGGGGATGCGGGGCGCGGTTTCGCGGTGGTGGCGGAAGAGGTGCGAAAGCTGGCTGAGCGCAGTGTTGCGGCGACCAAAGAGATCGGCCAGGTGATCAAGCAGGTGCAGGCGGACACGGGGGACTCGGTGAAGTACGGGGAGCTCGCCTCGCAGGAGGCGAAGTCGTCCATGGATCTTTCCGCCACAGCTGGTAACGCCCTCACCAACATCGTGAAGAGCATCGAGCAGACGAGCAACCTGATGAGCGAGGTGGCGGCGATGACCGGTGAACAGGCGAACGCCTCGGTGCAGGTGCAGAAGGCGGTGGAGAAGATGACGCAGACCACTGCGCAGGTGGCGAACGCAGCGCGGGAGCAGGCCCTGGGAGGCCGTCAGATCCGGATCGCTGTGGAGCGGATGAACGGCATCACCCAGGAAGTAACTATCGCAGCGCGGGAGCAGGCCCTTGGGAGCCGCCAGATCCGGATCGCGGTGGAGAACATGAACGATGTTACGGGGCAGGTAAGCATTGCCACGCGTGAGCAGTCGCTGTCGGCGAAACAGATCGTGGCGGCGGTGGAGCAGATGAACTACATGACGCAGGCGGTGGCGAGCGCCACGGGAGAGCAGAAGCGGGGGGGTGACATGGTGGTGAAGGCGGTGGAGAACATCAGCGACCTCACCCGTGAGAACCTCTCGTCGGTGGAGCAGCTGTCGCGCTCTGCGGAGGGGCTCTCCAAACAGGCGATGGAACTGGAAGCGATGGTGGTACAGTTCAGGGTGAACAGCTGAATCATAGTCAGAGGTGGAATTGTCTCGTATAATTAACAAGCTCGGGTCACTTCCCTTGATAAAGGGATTCGCGAGTTATTACATTGAGGTAAGGAGGCAGGCATGTCCGATGCAAGTGAACTCAACAAGGCAATCAAGGCCCATTCGATGTGGAAAGTACGTTTGAAAGATGCAATCGAGACAGGCAAAAGCGAATTTACGCCGGCTCAAGCAAGTGCCCATCACCTGTGTGACTTCGGGAAATGGCTGGCTACGCTTCCCGCAGCAGACAAGGCTCTTGATGAATACAAGCAAATTGTGCCACTTCATGAGAAATTTCATGCCGAGGCAGCCAAAATATTGCACCTGGGCCTCGATGGACAACGAGACAAGGCGCATGATGCTTTGACCAATATACGAAGTGAATTCACCTACACATCGGCGCAACTCATCAATACAATATCCTCGTGGAAGCGGAAAATATCGTGATCAGCGAGCAGTCGCAGGAAGATCCCAGCTCCGCGGAAGAGGCGTCTTTCTTCGACGAAGGACTCTCCAGTCAGGCGCTGGAGTTGGAGAGGATGGTTGCCTGGGTATAGATAGGCCGGGACACCTGTTTTCGGCCTCCTGTAAAGAATCCGTAAACTTTTTACCGGTGCCTGGCTTTCCAGGTTCGGTGTTGCCAACGGGTTCCGTGGAAGGAAGTTCACGACAAGATGAAAGATCGGATCTTTAACGTAATCGCCCAGTTCATCTATGAGCGGAGCAGGCTCAGCTTTTCCGGGCATAAAAAGACGGTGCTCCGGCATTGCCTGGAGGACCGGATGAAGCAGGTGGCAGTTTCCGACCTTCAGGACTACTGGGATCTCGTGCGGACCAGCCCGCAGGAGGTGGCGGCGCTGTTCGACCTGATAACGACCAACGAGACGGTTTTTTTCAGAAACAAAAAGCAATTCGAGTATTTGATGGATAAAATCATTCCGGGGATCGAAGCGGCGAGAGGGCAGGAGGTCATCCGGTCATGGGGGGGAGAAAAGGACGTGCCCTCCCAGTACTTCATGAAACTTCGTCTGCTCTGTGCCGGCTGTTCCACGGGCGAGGAACCATATTCACTGGCAATGGCCCTGCTTGAATCCCTGCGGTTTCCGAAGGCCTGGGACGTTGAAATTCTGGCGGGGGACCTGAGCGATAGATGTATCGCCAAGGCCTCGGGGGGATACTACGAAAATGACCGTCTCAAAGGGGTGCCCAGGGAGTACCTTGAAAAGTACATGGAGAGAACCGCCGATGGAGCGGTTGTCCGGGACGAAGTCAAGAGGCTCATCAGGTTCTGTCATCTGAATCTTGGCGCCGTTATTGACGGAGGAGCCTTTCCGGGTGTCGCTCCCGGTTTTGCCGGTTTCGACATCATCTTCTGCCGCAACGTCATGATCTATTTTTCTCCGGAATCGCAACAGAAATTGGTGGACGCTCTTTCCCGATCTCTCGCGCCTGGCGGCTATTTCTTCACCGGCGACGCCGAGCCGCTTCATCTGTACAGTCATGAACTGGAGACGGTCCGTGATGCGGGATGTCTCATCTACAGGAAATCGGAGACCGCAAAGGATGCCAAATCCGTGTGACAGCGTCGGCAATTACGGACAGGCGCTCCCGGGGAAGTCGGTCGGCGAGCTTCTTCTCCTGATTGGTGACGAAGAACGAGGATGCAAGCTCGAGGCCATGACGAAGGTTTTGGCAATGGGTCTTGATCTCGTGTATCCGGACATCGAGAAGGCGATCCGCGACGATGATGATGCCGATGCACGGAATGGCGCCATGGAAGTGCTGGTGAAATTCGGCGCCAGGTCGGTTCCGCGTCTGATTCGGCTTCTCGCGGACAAAAACGGGGAGGTGAGAAATTTTGCCGCCGTTATGCTTGGAGACATCGGCAGCAGGGAAGCTGTCGTACCCCTGATCAACGCTTTGCGGGATATGGATGAAAACGTCCGTCACGGAGCAGCTGAGGCGCTGGGAAGGATCGGTGACCGGGCCGCACTGGTGCCGATCCTTGAGTTGCTCAGAGAGGACTTCTGGCAACAATTTCCCGCCGTTGTTGCCCTCGGTGAGATGAGGGACAATCGGGCGGTCCCGTATCTCCTGCAGTTGCTCTCCCATGAAATGCTGAGGGAACCGGTTATCGAGGCGTTGGGGAAAATCGGCGACCCCCGGGCGCTCAACCCCCTAGTCGACATTATCGGCGACCCGTCGGCGGAGCACTGCGCGCTGGCCGCCAGCGCGCTCGTTGCGATTCATACGGCACTGAGTGAGGAATATCGGTACAGGAACAGGCTGGCCGAGTACGATGAGTGCACCCCCATAGCGCACACCATCAGCCGGCAGGGAGTCCAGAATCTTACCCAGCTCCTCCGGATGGAAGGAAACCCGGCCACCGTCGGATCGGCAGTATCACTCCTCGGTTGGCGGGGAGACGCCTCGGTGATTCCCGAATTCATTTCTCTTCTGGATCGGGATGAGTACGTGGATGTCGTGGAAAGCGCCATCCTCTCCATCGGAAAACCTGTCATACCGCTGCTGCGGGAAGCCCTTTCCCATCATGCGGAAAATGTCAGGATTGTCGCACTGCGTACCCTGCGCTGGCTGGGAGGAATTGACGATCCTGCGGACCTTCTTCCCCTGCTGGGTGAGACCGCGGAAACGGTGCGGCTGGAGACTCTCGAAGCGCTGAAAGGAACGACCAGTGCCGGTCTGCTTCCGGTCCTCCGAGAGATGCTGGAATCGGGTACGGACACGGTACGAGCCCGGGTGTCGGAGGTGCTGACCCACTATCCCCTCGACCGGATTCGACCGATACTCGAATGTCTGATGGTGGATTCAGCCCCGGAACTGCGCAAATACGGAGCAATGATCATTGGCAGGATGGAGGAAGGTTCTGCCGTATTGCTGGAGCCGCTTCTCAGGGATGCGTCGGACATCGTGCGACGGGAAGCTGTCATCGCCGCCGGCCACCGGAAATTTCGAGATGCTTTGCCCTTGATCCGTGAAGCCCTGACCGATGGAGCAATCGACGTCAGGGAGGCCGCGGTCCATGCCCTTGCGGAGTTCGGGGACCCCGCCCTTCTGCAGGACATCATGGGGTGCCTCGGCAGGGATTCGGAGCGTCTCGATTACGCGGTCGTCAAGGGAGTGGGGGAACTCGGGTGCGGCGAAGCGGGGCCGCTCCTGGTTGACTACCTGGAGCGGGGAGGGATTCCCCGGCTGCTGGAATTTGCAGTACTCGAAACGCTCGGCAGGCTGCCGCTCGAAGCCCGCGGGGATCTGCAAGTCCTCCTCGGGTATGTGCATCATGCCGATCCCGACATCAGGCGTCTGGCGGTATCGACGCTGGTAAGGATTGCCGATATCGATGCGCTTCCGCATGTGCACTCTGCCTGTGATGACCCTTGCTGGAGCGTCAGGGTCGATGCCGTGCATGCCCTGGGGAGAATCGGCGGGGACCGGGTCCTCCCAGCGCTCCTGAAGGCCCTCGGCGACCAGGACGCGATGGTCAGGAAAAACGCCTTGATGGTACTCGGCGATATGCGTAACGTCCGGGGAATTCCCGCTCTTGTCAGTCAACTGACGGATGTGGAGATGAGCAGGCATGCCTTCGAGGCCTTGCTGAAATACGGCCGCACGGGGCTTCCCTGGCTGCACCGGGTTCTGAGGGGGGATTACGCCGTTGACGTAAAGGAGCGCGTTATCGACCTCGTGGGGAAGATCGGTGACAGAAAAAGTGTTGAACCTTTGCTTGAAATGCTGGATGATGCAAACCCGTCCATCAGAATGGCTGCCATCGATTCCCTGGTGTTCTGTATTGACAGTGTCCCGCTGAAGAAATTGGTGCAGACCGGCAGGTACGACGCAGACGCGGAGGTCAGAAGCAAGGCGGAACTAGCTTTGAAGACATTGACCATGGAGAAGTTTTATTGATGGAGATGGCGGCAAAGCTGACGATGAAACCGGAAGACTTCAGGCTCATCCGGGAATTTGTTGCGGAAACGTTCGGGCTCATGCTGGATGACGGGAAGGAGGCATACCTTGCCGCGAAACTCCTCCCCAGGATCGAGGCGCTGAAACTCTCGTCCTTCGCGGAATACTACTCCTATCTCAAGTTCTCCCCCGGGAGCGCCAACGAGCAGCTCAAGTTCATTTCCCTCATAACGAACAACGAGACCTATTTTTTTCGGGAAGAGGCACAATTAAAGGCCTTTGCCGAATCGATTCTCCCCCTTCTGAAAGAGCACAAGCTCAAGAAGGGCGAGCGCCGGATACGGATCGTTTCGGCGGGCTGCTCCACGGGGGAAGAAGTCTATACACTCGCCATGCTCCTCATCGAAGCTGGCTGTTTCCTCTGGGACTGGGACGTCAAGATTACCGGTGTGGATGTCGATCCGGCAACCATCTCCAGGGCAGTTGCCGGCATCTATTCGGGGAGGGCCTTCCAGGCAACCTCCCCCTTTTACCGGGAGCGTTACTTTACGCCATGTGATCAGGGGCTGCAGGTCAGGGAAATCCTCCGCAAGGTGACCGGGTTCATGCAGGGCAATCTCATCGGTTTTGACCGGATGTTTCCACCGGGGACAATCGATATCATCTTCTGCAGAAACGTGCTGATATATTTCAACGATGATACAATAAGAAGAATCGTGGATGATTTCGCGAAAGTCCTTGCCGGGGAAAGTTTCCTGTTTCTCGGCCATTCCGAGTCCCTGGCCAGCATTGCCGGCCAGTACCTCCCCATGAGGTTCCCCGGCGCCATAGTGTACCGGCTGAAAGCAAACGACGGTTATCTATCATGACACTGAACCAGCAACAGATACGAGTTCTCGTGGTTGACGATTCGGCATTTATCCGCAGGGCGGTGATCAGGATGTTCGATGGCCACCCGGTCATCCGGATCATCGACGTGGCCGCAGATGGGGCCATGGCGATAGATTTAATCAAGAAACTGCGGCCGGATGTGGTAACCCTCGATGTCAAAATGCCTGTGCTGGACGGCCTCGCTGCCCTTGCGAGGATCATGAAGGAATGCCCCACCCCGGTAATCATGCTCAGTTCCCTTACCGAGAAGGGTGGCGAGAACACTCTCAAGGCCCTGGAACTGGGCGCGGTCGATTTTATCGACAAGACGGCGGCCGGTGGTCCCATGGACATATCGGGTCTGGCCCGGGAACTGACGGCGAAAATCCTTGTCGCGGCCCGTGTCGACGTGCTCAAGCTGCGGCAGGAGGAGGCGAAGCCGGTTGCCGGTGAGATGCCGCAGGTGCACGCCGCCAAAGGTACCGAAATAGTCCTGATCGGCACATCTACCGGCGGTCCTCCGGCACTTCAAACGGTCCTCGGTAAAATTCCCGCCACCTTTCCCTGCCCGATTCTCATCGTGCAACACATGCCGGTGGGATTCACCGCGTCACTGGCCGAGCGGCTCAACCGGCTCTGCGCCATAACGGTCAAGGAGGGAGTGGACGGTGAAGTGGTGCAGGCCGGCTGCGCCTATCTGGCGCCCGGCGGCACCCATATGAAACTGAAACGGAACTGCGGTAGGATGCAGATATGGCTGGATACGCTGCCGGCGGATGCCTTGCACCGGCCATCGGTCGATGTCCTGTTCGAATCGGCCGCACAAGTCTGCGGAGCAGCCACCGTTGCCGTTGTGCTCACCGGCATGGGGAAAGACGGTGCGGAAGGTGCGCAGGCACTGAAAAGACTCGGCGCCAGGGTCGTGGTTGAAGCCGAGCAGACGTCCATCGTCTTCGGCATGCCCAAGGCGGTCATGACTGCCGTCGCCGTCGATGGGGAAATCCCTCTCCATAACATGGCGGAAGCCATCGTGAACATGATCTGACGACCAGGCGAGCGGCATTCTTCCCGACGCGGCTGGCGGGTCGGGACAGACGCTGGCGCAGGGGGCGTATTCATGGTGCAGACGGAATGATAGAATTGATACCGCGAGAGAAACTGCTCTTTGGCGGGGTTATTTGACGCGATAGGTAATCCTGCCCCTGGTAAGATCGTAGGGGGAGAGCTCGACGGTTACCTTGTCGCCGGGAAGTATCTTGATGAAGTATTTTCTCATCTTCCCGGAAATGTGTGCCAACACGATATGGTCGTTGTCCAGCTTGACCCTGAACATTGCATTGGGGAGTGGCTCAACGACTGTTCCTTCAACCTCGATTGCTTCTTCCTTGCTCATTGTGGTGCTCCTTGCAGAATGGGTATCCGGTCGATTCCAACCAAACTGCATTAGTTTACAAACATTCTAACAAAAATGCAAGCCGGTTTTCGCGGCCTTTACACGCCACCGTTGCCGGCCCACGCCTATTTCAGGGGTGGTCCATGTCGTGAGCCGAGCCGGGACCTGCACGTATTGTCGTTACAGTCGGTGTGTGACGCCATTGCCGCCAGTGGCTAAGACCGCTTCTCCGCGGTCGCCGCTTGCCTCGACGGGTTTTCCTCTGATCGAGAAAAGCCTTTACAAAACGGGGCCAAGCATATTAACATGCCCATATCATTGAGGATAGCCGTACCCATGGGAATGCTGATCAAAGAAACCAACCTTGCGAATGGCCTGAATATCCAGATTTTCAACCTGACTCGCCGCTACTACGGTGATTACCACAGGGTCGTCCTGGAAGTCTGCTGCCAGATGGAAGTCATCCCGGAACAGATGCCTGAAACCGTGGAGTTTGTCGAGGTACGCTCGCTTCTCGGCGAGAAGGTCGTGCACCGTCGCACCTTGGAGCGGATGGGGGTCCCGACGGCTGCCGTTGACAGTGCGATCGATGAACTCATCGCCCAATTTACCGAACACTCACTCGCCTACTTGGCATCATCATCCTATCCCCGCAAGCTGATCCTGACCGAACTGCGGCGGGTCAGGCGGAAGCCGGCGATGAAGCTGTCGGCGCAGGACTGACCGTCTATGCACACGAGGCAGGTCAGCATCGAAAAAATGGTGTATGGCGGCGCCGGTTTCGGCCGTCTCGACGGCAAGGCCTGTTTTGTCCCTTTTACCGCGCCGGGTGACGAGGTGGCTATTGTCGTTACCCGGGAAAAGCGCTCCTACCTCGAAGGGGAGGTGCAGGAACTGCTGACGGCTTCTCCACTGCGGGCACAGCCGCCATGCCCCATTTTCGGCAGTTGCGGGGGATGCAACTGGCAACACCTTCCCTATGGAGAACAGCTGGTCCAGAAGCAGGAAATTTTTTCGGAATTTCTGTTCCGCGCAGGCCGCGTCGGGAAGGAGCTGGTCTCGCCGATCGTTCCGTCTCCCGAGCCCTTCGGGTACCGGAGCCGGGTTCAGTTCAAGGTGCGTTCCGTTGCTGGGAATGTTCATGTGGGGTTTTACCGGCGCGGCTCCCATTTCGCCATCGCAGTCCCTGAACGATGCGCAATCGCCCATCCCGCCATCAACCGTTTCCTCGGCAGGCTGCGTTCCGTTCTGGCGGTCTGCCCCGAGGTCGGGAATGTGCCGCAGGTAGATGTGGCCGTGGGAGAAGATGGCGCAGTTGTCGCGACATTCCACTATATCGGCGAGAAATACGGCGATTTCCGTGCCTCACTGCAGGATGCCGCTCTCTTTTCCGGCGAGGTCGGCGGACTTTGTATTCAGCGGGGGAGAAAGGACACCCTCGAGCAGGTTCGGGGTATCGACAGCCTGTCGTACGTGATCCCGGAGGAATTCCTGCCGGGAATGCCGGAAATGCGGATCGTCTTTGGCGGCGGGGGATTTTCCCAGGTAAATTATCGCCAGAACCTGGCCATTCTTACCCTGGTGTTCCGCCTGGCGAGACTTGGCGGCACGGAGCGGGTCCTGGACCTGTTCTGCGGTAACGGCAACTTTTCCCTTCCCCTTTCCGGGTATGCTGCTGAGATTGTCGGGATGGAGGCGTACGAACCGTCGATACGGGACGCGATTCGCAATTGCCGGGTAAATGGCGTGACAAACGCCTGCTATGCATGCGATGACGCGCAGGCCGGGATCCAGCGGCTTGCCGCCCGCGGCGAGAAATTCGATGTGGTGCTCCTCGATCCTCCACGGACGGGTGCGGCAGACGTGGTGAAGCTTCTTCCCGCCGTGGAGCCGCGGTCGATTATCTATGTTTCCTGCGATCCGGCAACCCTAGCCAGGGATATCGGCATCCTGCAGCGTGCTGGCTACGCCGTGGCGCAGAGTTGCCCGGTCGACATGTTTCCCCAGACCTATCACATCGAGAGCGTGACGCTCCTGGAGCGATGCGCGGGATCGACGCCGAAGACAGGAGAGAGATAATGGTTTTTGCTGCATGGTTTGGCAAAGATTATCGATATTACCGGGAAAAGGGGGAAAAACTTCTCGGCCAGGAAAGGTATGCGGAAGCCCGGATCGCACTCCAGGAGTCACTGGAGAAAGTCGCTTCTGCCGGGAACGATGCCCAAGGGGAGCGGGAAAAGATCGCAGTGCTTCTTGCCGACGCCTGCAACGGCCTGGCCCGCATGAATCTTGCGGAAGCTGAGTTTGCCGTGCGCCAGGGGGCATTGGGCAAAGCCCGTGAGCATATCGATCTTGCCATGGAACTGGCAGAAGACGTACTCATTCGGGAAAAGGCTGAAAAATTTCTCCAGAACGTCGGTGGCGAAGATCGCGAACCGCAGGATGCAACGCCCGTGACGAATTGTTCAAATTGTTCGGCCGCAAGTAAAAAAAATGAACAAAGTGAAGTGGTTATGTCTGACGCCCTGGCATCGGAGGACCGGTTCGAGCTCCTCGTGCAGACCCTTCCCGATGGGCTCCGGGAACGTTATGAAATAATGGGTGAGAAATTTGCATGCGCGCTCACGTTGGCCCATGAGGGTGAACTGGATGCCGCCCGGGAGATCTACGAAGAGCTGGCAGCAGAGGCTGAAAACGATATTCTCCTCTACGAACTTTCGGTGATCGACTACCGGCACAACCGGCCGAACGAGTGCGAACGGCGGCTGCGCCGTGCCATTGCCCTGAACGACAGGAACCCGCTCTGCTACATCGCGCTCGTTCATCTCCTGGCGGATACGGGTCGTGCCGACGAAGCGGTCCCCCTGCTTCAATCCCTCCTGGAGAGAGGAATCATGGTGGATCAGGCCATTTTTCTCCTCGGGGAGATATATCTGATCATCGGCGATGAAGGGCGGGCCACCGATTGCTATGGCCAGGCGCTGACCATTCCGCATCTGGCCAAGGCTGGCGCGGAAAAGCTGGTTCCGCTCCTGGAAAAGCAGGGACGGGGAGAAGAGGCGGAATATCTCTTCAAGAAGTACCTCAAGGGGTGCTGTTAATATTGCGGCCATCGTCTCCGGTGGCTCTGTTATCGTACGATTTCTCTTGCAGATGAACCAAAGGAGGCTGGCATGAATAAGTCCGAACTGATCGAGGCTCTCGCCAACAAGAAGGGGATTTCCTTCAAGAAATCCGAGGAGATTGTCAATACGATCTTCGAATCCATGACCACCGCCCTGGTGGCGGAAGAAAGGATAGAGTTGCGGGGGTTCGGCAGCTTTGTCATCAAGGAATACAAGTCCTACACGGGGAGAAATCCGAAAACCGGTGAATCTATCGAGGTAAAGCCGAAAAAGCTTCCCTTCTTCAAAGTCGGCAAGGAACTCCGGGAGCGGGTTTCGTAGCTTCACCCGGGCAGGCATGGTGACGGGACGTCGGGAGGTGATCCACGGCGTACGACGGCCTGTGGAATTTCTCTGTCCCGCAGGTCCAGCAGAATAAATGACGTGCTGTTCCGGCTAGTACCGGGGGGTTCACGTCTTGTCTGTCCTGCCACCTGTTGCGTTTCTGGTTGAGCGGCAGGAGGGTTCGCCCCCGCCGTTCTCCTCAGTCGCGAAGTATCCCATCTTTGTGCGTACCTTCCCTTCCCGGCGTCATCATGCCCCGGTCAGCGCCACTGCGGAAGTCGCTCCCATGCCCCGTCACTGTCGTGGGGCTCTCCGCGCAGATACGTAAAGCGGCCCATGGGTTCGCCGGCTCCATTTTGCGTGCAAAACAGGCATTGGTACGGGTACCATGACAACGGAGAAGCAATGGCCACGCCTCTTTACGGGTTTCTACGGGACCATTTCATGAAATTGCGCACCGCCATCGTCACAGGAGCAATGCTCGTGTCCGGACTCCAACTCCTCGCCGGTTGCGCCACGCTCCCTCCCCAGAATAAACCCCCGCTCTCTCCCGGCAGGGAGATGGAAACCCTCCAGTCATCTGTCACCATCGCCGTCAGGACAGGAGAGAAGAGCGCGGGCGGACGCGGTTACCTCATCTACCGGCATCCCGACCGTTTCCACTTTGTCCTCCTTTCCCCCTTCGGTTCGACCCTCTTCGAACTGTACCTTGACGGAGAGCGGCTCACCTGTGTCCTGCCATCCCGGAAGACCGCCTATGCCGGTCTCGTTTCCGAGCTTCCCGACAACAACATCCTCAACAGCTGGGGACTGATGCGCTGGGCCGCCGAGCGCACGCCTGACCGGGAGGGGAGCGCCGGCACGATGATCGGCGAGAGCCCCACCAGGGGACGTCAGGTTGTAACATACGACGATAGAGGACTGGTGGAGGCAAAAGAGGATAAAGAGGGAGACCGGGTCTATTACCAAGATTATGAGGAAGTTAACGGCGTTGCGTTGCCGAGGACCATTGATCTCCATGACTGGCGCGGAACATCGGTTCGCATTGTCTTCGACGAGCCGGAAGTGAACGGGCCTGTGGAAGAGTCGGCGTTCAGTCCGGTGCTCGACGGGATGAACGTCCTTCCCATCGAAGACTTCACCGGGTGGTGACGAGTCTCCGCAGCAACCCCGCCGCGATCCATCCCCGCCGCACCTGCCTGCCCGCCTGCACCCTGGACGACGCTTCCTCTTACCAGAAATACCATGCGCCGGTCGCAAGAACATAGGCCGACAATGCCAGGTTGGCAACGGAATGGGCAATAATGCACTGGGCGATGCTTTTGGTCCGGTAGAGTATCAGGTTGAAAACGGCCCCGGCCATGATGCCCGCGATGATGAAATGGTGCTCCAGGCCGAAGAGGATGGTAGAGAAGAGAAAAGATGGCCAGGTGAAACTGCCGATGGGGACCTCCGCGAACTCCTTGCGAATCAGGTAGCGCGTCAGGAAGGAGCGCCAGAAAAGCTCCTCGATGACAGGGACGAGAATCACGGCACCGAACAATCGCACTGCCACAAAAATGGTCGGCATCAAGCTGCCCGGCAAGGTGAAAGGATTCAGGCCCGGCGGTTTCCCCTGTGCTCCCCATGACCAGTCCATGTGTATCCACGCCACGAAGATCAGCAAACCCGCTAGTATGCTGACGGTCGTCCTGCCGATGTCGGCGAAATCCGGAAATCGTAGTTCACTGCATCGAGGAAGTACGTACGCAAGGGCCACAGCTACAGCACACGCCCTGACCGGATAGAGGTACAGCAAGGATACAGGGGGTACGGCGATCGCCCCTTTGCCGAGAAGGAATCGCACCCCTTCCTCCAGCATGATGAATGCCATGAATACAGCGAAGGGAAATACTCTGGGGAACGCGTAGGTGTTCATGATTGCAACGGGAACTCCGGGAAGCCGTTCCAACGGCCGCATTTCATCATCTACGTGATCTCTCCGCCTCGCGTCTCTCATGGCGAGGCTGTGATCGCTTTGTAGAAAGGACACAAATAACCACCTGACCTTACCATGCTTTTAGAGCCAAAAGAAGTGGTATTTTGTCGCCGGGGTGCACGCTTCCGTGCCTCGTGAGCAGCCCACGGAGATGCGGCTCCGCATCGGTTTCTTCCACGTACTCCCCGCTATCGAAAAAAAAGGGGGAGGAAATCAATCCTCCCCACGCGGTGTGCTCCACGTACCACTCTTACTTCACGGTGATGTTGTGCACGGCCTTGCCCTCTGCCACTTTCGGTATCCTTATTTCGAGGACTCCGTCCCGGAAGCTTGCCTTGGCGTGGTCGGAATCGATCGCCTCCGGAAGGACCAGGGTCCGGTTGAATGAGCCGTACGACCTTTCGAGTCTCTGATAGTCCTCTTTCGAGATGGTTTCCTCGCTCTTTTTCTCGCCGGCTATAATCACTCTGTTATCGACGAGCTTCACCGTGATGTCGTCCCTCTTCATCCCCGGCAGCTCAGCCTTTACAACCACTTCGCCCTTTTCTTCGAAGATGTCGATCGATGGGGTAATGTCTCCGAAGCTTCCCATTTCGCGGAAAAGATGACGCAACGGGAACGAATTCATCCCGAAGAATGGCCGATGGAATGATTCCTCCATCATCCTTTCCATATCTCTCAGCGTTGACAAAATGGACCTTTCCGCACCGATCACCGCTGATGTTTCTGCGGAACGGGAAGTTCCCGACGTATTTTTTACGGTCCCCGGGTTTTCACGGGAGACACTTCTCAATGCGGTAGCTCTTCTCATGATCAGGTACCTCCTCGTTTTCATTTTCTTTCAAGATAATGATACCTGATGCGAATATGAAAGTCAATATCAAAAAACTACGGGCCGAAACGTACCTTCCCGTTGAAAATACTCGTGGAGAAGGCCATGAGAAATGGTGATGTCGATTCAGTGAACGCTGCCGGTCTGAGCGGAGCGTACGTACAAAGGAGTAATTGCGACGGGCAGTCCGTCCACCTGGAGGATGACCGCATAATCTCCCGGTTTTTCGAACCGCAGGGAGTTCATATTCACGATGATGTTGCTTGCCGAGGTGGGATTGTCGGTTGCGAAATGTTTCACTGTCGTGTCGATGCTGGCAAGATTCGGTTCCCCTGAGGCTCCCTGGATGATGAACCTCACCCTGATCTCCGGATTTTCCGTTGCGTCGTGCCGTAAACGGACCGCAAGTGTGCAGTGAGGGTGGATAAAGGGAAATTCGTGGGCGACGATCATGTCGAACGCGCCGAGAACATTCAGTTTGCCGTGTGAATCGTTGGCTCCGTCGCACATGACGAATACTTCAGTTACCATGGAGGCCTCCTCGTTGTGGAATTCTCTTCGCAGCATAGCAAAGAAATCGGCAGTCACGAAGACAAAAGTGCACGGACTGTCGACGGTTACCCGTCCGGCCATGGCAGGACCCTTTCGATGACCGACGGCATGAGATGAAAAAAGGTGACATCCCCCCGGGTTATGCTTTACACTCATGGAAGCTGACAGGGTAGTCGGTTTTCAGCCCAGTTTCCCCCGGAGTATTTCACCATGCATCTATGGCATCGCCTTACTGCGATAATGGCCCTGACGACTGCGTCTCTGCTTCTGGTGTGCAATCAGGTGAGTGCGGATATATCACTGGATAAAAAGACGCTGAAGCGGATCAGTGCGGCTGTGTACGAAGTCGTCGTCCTGAAGCCCGTTTCGGATTCCCTCACCTACGAGCGTCCCCTGCCGCTTGAGCTTCTCCCCTATGTGGAGCGCACGGACAAATGCCTGCCCGTGGGAACCGCCTTCGCCGTCAGCCCGACGGAATACGTGACCGCTGCCCACGTGCTGGCCCTCGACAGATTGAGTCAGTACAAGGAGTACTACCTGCGGGACGATTCCGGAGCTGTGTATGCCATTGACAAGATCACGAAATATTCCGACCGGCGCGACTTTGCCGTTTTCACCCTCAAGGACCGTACGCCGGGGGAATTCCTCCCCGTAAACACTTCACCCGAGTTGAACGACAAGGTATACGCGGTGGGGAATGCCCTCGGTGAAGGAATCGTTATCCGTGACGGACTCTATACCTCGAATACTCCCGAAGACCTCAACGGGGAGTGGAAGTGGCTCCGGTTTTCCGCGGCGGCATCCCCGGGGAACAGCGGCGGCCCGCTCCTTGACGGCGCCGGAAGGGTAATCGGCATCGTTCTGCAGAAATCTCCCAGCGAAAACCTGAACAGCGCTCTTCCCATCGCCGAGGTGATGCGCTCCAGGGACGGTGTTGCGGAGCTTCACCGCAACATCTATTATCCCCTCGACAATATGAGTTTCACGAAAATCGGCACGTTGCACCAGGACATACCGCTTCCCAAACCGTACCGGCAGGTGAACGAGGAAATGGCGTCGGTGGTCCAGCTGTTTTCCGCGAAACTCCTCGAACGGCTTCTTGCCGAAAACCGGGCGGAGATCTTCCCGAACGGCAAGGAGTCGCTCCCCCTGATGTTCAGGACCATCGACGCGGTGTTCCCCTACCTGATAGTGCGCGG